>Ga0187844_10001049_pt1 | contig 21514 bp, 15 predicted proteins | sample SpaLakP09_SKY_50_FD_134517 | JGI IMG/M metagenome (GOLD analysis project Ga0187844, IMG submission 134517) | Oligotrophic lake water microbial communities from Sparkling Lake, Wisconsin, USA - SP09_SKY_50 | ecosystem: Environmental > Aquatic > Freshwater > Lake | place: USA: Sparkling Lake...
CAATTCCAGCGCCTTAGACTAAAAGTCACCACTCCCCAAACTGACATCTCATCAGACTCTACAAAAGTCATGTCTTGAAATTGTGGGTTGGCAGCTTGTAGCTTTACCTCGCCTGCCCGTTTGTACAAGCGCTTGTCCGTCATGTCATTGTTGATGGCTGCAACCACAACCTGCCCGTGCACAGGCTCAATAGACCGATCAACCACCAGCAAGTCCCCGTCATAGATACCGGCACCAGTCATGGACTCCCCGCGCACTCGGAACAGTACTGTGCTGGCAGGGTTTGACACAAGGTAGCTATCAAGGCTCACCTGCTCATGGCTGCTCTCATTCGCAGCTGCAGGAAATCCAGCAGGAACCGAATGCACTGCTTGGCTGATGGTTTGAAGTACTGCGCTCATATCAATATACTGTGTTTTTGTACAGTATACTGAATCCAGACCGAATTACAACCCCTATTCAAAATCTTGGTCAAGACGAATGATGGCATGCCCCATAAGTGGCCTATTCATTCGGCTAAAGACATTCATTTCGGAAGAATAAACTGTCTGTTAACAGAGTCAGACTTTTCAAATCTCAAAGGCAGAAATGAACACCATCGATCCAACTCGCTGCCCCATCTGTCATGAACCTAATGTTTGCGCTATGGAAAAGGCCAAAGAAACTGGCAGCAAGCCCGAACGCTGCTGGTGCATGGATGCAGTTTTCACGCCTGCCGTGATGGACCAAGTTCCGGATGCAGCTAAAGGCAAGGCATGCATATGCGCGAAATGCGCCGAAGAAGTTTGATTTGTTGAAATCTGATTCGAGCTCCTTTTATGGAGTCGAACTTTTAGAAAACTTAGTTCGAGCCCCAAGCCTGGCCTCGAAATTTCACCTGCATAATGACGCAGAAAATCGCAAATTTGACTGTTTTGCCCAGAAAGTTACATTATGAAACTTTTGGGTTATTACACGAATTATTACACGTTTATCGAAAATGTATCTAAGTCTTTGATTTATATGGGTTTTGACGAGCCTGGCTTTCTGTTAATCCGCAGCGCAGAAATTAGGATCTGCAGGCCCCATTCGATCATCAGATATTTCGTGGCAGAAATCTCACGAATTTACTTTAGAGCTACTGTCAGGGGGTTAGTACCAATAAAAATCAACTGTTTAAAACGCGCTACAGCGGATCGATTTACCAGCCCAAATACTCTGGGTGCTGAGAACCCAGATCAGCGCTTGTAGGGCTTGCTCGCCGATCTGCGCTGGTTATCCACAGTTCGCATAAGTTATCCAAGAAAAAACACGAAAAATCTAGCTTTTCATAGATTTCCAGGTTTGAGTTTTGAAATTGTTGAGGATTTTTTAAGTGAAAAAGTTATCCACAACTAGTTCATTTCGCCCTGCCCTAAATCGGTAACCCGCCACTTTGGTGGGGCTCAGGTTGTCCAGATAAATATATGAAAACACAATGCAATTAACGCAAACACATGATTTAGGAGATAACACCATGGCACAAGCAAAGACACTGACAAATGCTGAAATTGAGCGGTTGTTAACGCATATCAATACACGCAAGTACGCAGCCCGTAACAGATCAATGATGTTGCTCACACACTGGGCTGGTTTGAGAATTGGCGAAGTAGCCTGCTTACGCTGGAGCGATGTCACAACCACAGACAGCGAAATTAAAGATGAGATCCGCTTGCTGCCCGACATGACCAAAGGTCGTCATGCTCGTACAGTATTCGTCAGCGCCAAGCTTAAAGCAGAATTGCAAGCTTATGCGGGACAGGCCAAGTGCGTGGATCGCAGCTACCCATTCTTTGCAAGTCAAAAGAGCATCCGGGCAGGCTTCAACGCCAACAGCTTGGCTCAAACGTTCTCCCTGCTCTACTCGGGCGCTGGACTTGAAGGTGCAAGCAGTCACAGCGGTCGGAGAACGTTTTTGACAAACCTTGCCAACAAAGGCACAGCGATTCACATTTTGAAAACGCTTGCTGGTCATCGCAGCATCAGCACTACCGCTGCATACCTTTACAGCAGCCCAAGTCAGTTGAAAGCGGCTGTAGAGTTGGTTTAATTTCGGTAGCCATATAGTTAAAAACTTGTGTGTAAGAAGACCTAACTTAAGCCTAAGGCGGCATAGGGAAGTGAACCTTCTTTGAAGACAATTTGCCTGTGCCAGCGGAGGTGTAAATGGTCCGGGAACTGCTCTGGGTGAACCGGCCGTGCGATTTCACTTCCATGAAATCGCAATAGCAGCTCGTCTAGCCGATCTGATCCAGTAATATGCTCGGACACGAGTAAATGCAAGTTCTCATTGATAGTGAAAGCACCAAGATCAAAAAGTTTATGATGCGTAGAGCATAAACATAGCCCATTACTAACGATGTCTGGCCCGCCAGCTTGATGCCACTTGATGTGCGCAGCCTCGATAGCTACAGTCATAGATCCAATACGCACGTCTTGGCTGCAAACTGCGCACCGAAGCCGATAAGCAGACAAAACAGCTGCTCGAAAATTTGGATCTCGCCTAACTTTCGGAGCGGGTTCGTCAAACGCTATGAAGCCAACAGCTGAAAGTAGCTCATCATGCAAAGAGTCAGGAAAATATACATTTAGGACCTCATGAGTTGCAGTAGTTAAGCGTTTTTTATCTGCGAATAACCAATCAAATACATTTTGGGTGAAGCGACCTGTAGCTTGTACTTTACGAAGGGTTGTTGCGTAAACATCCCCCGAGCTATTGACATCTAAATCACCTGGCGTAACAGTCCAAATACCATCATTTTTTAGGCGCCAAAAAGGGTATTCAGCACGTGGGCTCTTAACATTGCTACCAAATTCTCGAAGTAAGTTGTTCAACTTTACTTCAACACTTGCAAAAGCAATGTCCTTCTTTCCTTGGGAAAGAAGCCCAAGTGCCAACAATACCAAAAGTGGTTTGTTCAGTGCTAAACGTGAGCTACGCGCCCAAACATTAAGACCAATTAATGGGTTGAGTGTATCGGTCAAATTTTATCCTGAAGTTTTTTAATTAGTTAAAAAATTTATTTCCAATACTTTGCGCGATCTGGAATCACCCAACGAATACCTCCACGAGGATCAGATACATCTCCATTGAATCGAGGGATTAAATGAATATGCAAATGCATAACAGTTTGCCCTGCAGCTATGCCGTCATTGAAGCCCACATTAAATCCATCAGGTTGATGGTATCTATCTAAATCATGCTTGGCACTTTCAAGCAGGATTTTCAAATCCTGAAGTTCGTTTTTATCTAGATCAAAAAAACTTGTAATGTGGCGCTTGGGAATTATTAAAGTATGCCCCGGATTTATTGGATATGCATCCAGAATAGAAAGCGCTAAACGACGTTCAAGAACAATTCGATGCTTTGAAAGATTACAGAATGGGCAGCCATCAATTTGAATTGACATCGTGACTAACCAATTCACTGTAATCAGATTTATCGCACCTTGAGAGCTCGAGGGATTGCCCAAAAAGCATCATATTACCATTGCCCGGTAAATTCCAACCAACTTTAATTACTGAAAGTGAGCCGATTTTTTCTGAAATAATTCTTTCTAATGAGAAATTTATATTGCCACTCGTACAAAGTAGCACAGGCCTTTTTAAAATCTGTAAAATCTCTAATAAGGCGATTTGATAATCAACATCCAATAAATTAAAAGGGGAATCCATTAGCCAAGGAAATGATAACGTATTCGACTGCTTAAGCCCGTAGGGAAGTTGATCGGTATCCAGCAGCCATTCTTGGAAAAGGATATTTAGTAGAAACCTTCCGATCATCATTTCACCTGCAGCCTGAAAACTGTTTAATCCACCTATTTGTTCAACCGCAGCCGAAATGATATATCGCCTATGAATATTAGTTAAAGTCGAGAATTCAACTTTTGTAAGTCGATCAGTAACCCAATCCTTGAATCCCGAGTAATTAAGCCAATTTATATCTGATTTTTTTATATGTGGTTCGGGATCAAATAGCAATAAGTGCAATGTGATTAAATCATTAAAACCAGAAAAGGCCTTATAAATAAAATCATTAGGATCATTTATAGGTACCATCACAGGGCCATCAATTAAATTGATTTGAAAATCATGGGCAATGTAATTTTCCAATTCTTTTGGTTTAGAAACAGTTCGAATAATTTCATAAATTTTCTCCTCTATTTGGAATCTAAGCTTCACTGATCCAAATCTACAACCACGATGAATCCAATTCTTTTCACTAAAAGAGCCCAGCGTAGATTCATTAAACCCCAATGCCCAGAGAATTGAATTTAGAAGAACCGATTTCCCGCTACCATTTGAACCGACAACAATATTTATAAACTTTTCATTAAAAGATGAAAGTGAAATTTTTTGAATACCTTTGAAAGGCCCGATATTTCTTAATTCTATATATAGGAGATTCATTTGATTTTGTTATATGCTAAGTTAATCCATCATCATTTAAATCATCCTCAGCTAATTCAGGCACCTCTTCCTCTTCCTCAACTGCCCCAAGATCAGGAAGTAAGATTAATGATTTATTGATTAATTTAAATTCATCTGGCAGATCTACTTGCCCAGAATCAGATTTAGGACAACTTAAGCTCCACCTTTTGGCTGCAAAATCAAGAAGTTCAAGTTCTCTTTGCAAAATGTTTTCTGATTTCCATTCAGAGCCATTAGTGAATTTTTCAATGCGTTTTTCTGAATTTGTAGCATTAATATGTGAGAATGAATATTCTTGACCAGGACGATATAATTTATCAATGATGGATCGTCTGCCTAGCACTTGGTTATTGGTCGAAAGAACTAAATTTCCCAATCGATGTTTGTACCTGTTTGCACTAGCATCATCAGGCCAATGCTCTTCCCACCACGCGCCATCCCGATGGGTTTGAGGAAGAATATGTTCTTGTTGATTCTTAGATTTTTCTCGATTCGTTGCATAGTTTAATGGCTGAACACCATCCGGAGAAACATGCAGCTCGTATTCGTAAAGAAAGTAATAACAACTGGACCATCCCGGCATATTAGGATCGAAGAAATATTTAGGCTTTCCATCAACTAGCTCTTTCAAAACTGCAGAGAGTTGTCCATGACTAGAAAGCCAAGTGCAGATTCGTTTTTGTAACTGTTCCAGAGTCAAGCTTCCTCTAAGCAAATCGTTACCAGCCGATATCATTTTCTGAGAATTGGCGTCTTTTCGGCGACGCAGTACAGCATGAACCCTAAAGGTATAAATCTCGCATAAACGAGCCACTTTTTCGAATTCGACTTTAGATAACCGGAAGTGACTAGCCACCAGAACAGGTCTCGTAATGGTGGGAAGATCCATGTTGTCCAACCGATCGAGCCATTTCCCAGCCATTTGAGTGCAAACCGAACCATAATGACTACTGCGATTTCTACTTGTTAAAAATCCAAAAGATCTAGCATAAGGTTGCCACAACGCTATGAAGTGATTTAGATCTGTTAGAAGTGCTGGATCATCTACATTTAAAAGTGGTCGATATTTTTCGACAAATGCATCATGAACTTCAGAGTGTCCAACTAATTTATTATGATAAGAAGAATATAACTCGGCAATAAAATCTTGCTCCTGCGTGCGGGAGTTTATTCCGAATTTCTCAAGCTCAAGAAGAGAGTTGAACCAATTAGTAGAGACTTCCGAATTAAGAGGCGTCCCCCTAAGGCTACCTATTAAAATACAAAAATTTTTAATCTTGTCAAATTCGCTTAGAGGTAGACCCCGCGAATTTATTGCATCGAAAGTCAAATACCTATTTAAGTTTGTACCATTTGCCTCTAAATCAACCCATACCAACAATGCTCGGTTTGCAAGTGATTGTGTCCAACCCAACAGCTCATCGTCAGTCAGGCTACTCACGAAGTTCTCGAGATGTTTTTTGACATCATCGAGGGCTTTCATCGCTGCTACTCTTGCAGCTGGCGGTGCTGGCTGGCCAGTGAGTATGTAACTAAAGTATTGATTTAGATTTTCTTGTTCATTTTTTATTCTGGGAAATTTGATCCCTTTTTTAAAGAAAACAAATTCATCTAATCTATCAGCTTGAAGTAAATGTACGTTTCGATCCTGCATTTCCTTTCGCAGTTCATTAGCAAAAATCAGAAGCGTTGTTATTCGCTGCTGACCATCTTCAAGGATGAATTCTGCAGTAGTTGCCAGGTTATCATCTTGAAAATCTTTTACGCCTTTGGCTCTGCTAACGATAACTGTTCCAAGGTAGTGTGCCTGAGTTCCCGCGAGCTTCAAATCGCTAATCAAATCATCTACCTGAACTGGGCCCCAGCTAAACGCACGCTGATTTGCTGGAATAGTAAGAATTTTGCCTGAACAGATGTTGTGGAATGGAATCACTGTGCTACCTGCAAAATATGTTCAAAAAATGTCCGCGTGGAGATACTTTAGCCTAAATTAGCTCAGTAGACTAGTCAGTAGTTGAAGTCTCATCTCAAGTCCACTGTTGAATTTAAACCCAATGCATCATGAGCAAAAATACATTGGTTGGTCGAGCCAATGCCCAACTAGGTAAACTGGTACTCGACGATTTGTACATCCACACTGATTATCTTTACAGAGTTTTAGAGGATCCGTCGTACCAGCAATTAGTTCAATCTGCACTGGCTGCTATGACAAAAGAAGATCAGAAGCTTTGTAACGTAGCAAAGATCAATTTGCATCGGAATCGGCTATCTTTTCTTCAATATCTTAATTTTGAGCAAGATCCCTTTCCAACGCTCAATAGGTCGTGGATTTTTGACCCATCAAAGCAAGAATTTTCAATCCGCTCTTACTCAAGTTCTCTCAATCCACCAATTCTTCACAGAAAAGAACTGCTGGTGGTACACGATCATCCACTACGTGAACAATGGCAGAGGATCACAAGTTCAGCGGAAGCACTAGGATTATTTTCGATTGGAAAACCAATTGGATTCAAACTTAATTGGCTTAGACTCATTGCAGAAAAAGGCTATCGAGTAGTCGAAGATCAACTTCTTCCTTTAGGAAATGATGTCGACCTATTAGACATAATTGAATTGGAGGAAAATTCAGGCATTCATAGACACCTGACTGCATTAAGTAGGTCATCCTTGTCTGCACCAATTCAGCTAATGATTAGCAATGGTCTGATCACAAAGACGGTTGACGTATTCGACTATGGTTGTGGAAGGGGTGATGATGTCGAGGGTCTCACTGAGATTGGACTTAAATGCCAAGGTTGGGACCCACACTTTGCTAATGAAAATCCGATTATCCCTGCTGGAATCGTCAATCTTGGATTCGTTGTAAACGTAATTGAAGATCCTGCTGAACGCGTAGAAGCCATTCAACGCGCATTTGGGCTTGCCAAAATTGCTATGGTCGTTTCAGTCATGCTATACAGCAAAGATCGACCAGGTAAACCCTATCTCGATGGGTTCCTAACTTCCAGAAATACGTTTCAGAAATATTTTTCTCAGGAAGAATTCAAAGACTATCTAGAAGGTGTTCTTGGTCAAGATCCAATCATGCTTGGCCCTGGTATCGCACTCGTCTTCGCAGACAAAGAAGCAGAGCAACGATTCTTACTCGGTAGACACAGGAGCTCGAATGTTGCCAGACGATTATTGAGCGCCAGATTAAGCCCAAGAACTCCACGTGTACAACGTGAACAAAGAGTACGAATCCGTAGAGTATCGAAAGCCGAACGAGAATTTGATGAACTCCGCCCCACCTTGGAGTTGCTATGGAGCCAAACGCTTGACCTTGGAAGATTTCCAGAATCATTTGAAGTTACAAACATAGTTGATATTCAGGCAAAGATTTCGCTCAATCGAGCCATCAGACTGGCGAGAACTCATTTCGACCTCCGACTCCTAGATGCCGCTGCGCAGACTCGCGCAGATGACATTAAGTTGTTCTTTGTAGCAAGGCAATTCGTGAAGAAGGCACCTTACAAAGAACTTGATCTACGCCTTAAAACTGACATTAGGCACTTCTTCGGTGACTACAAAACGGCCAACCAAGAAGCAATGAAACTCTTGATTGAATCTGCTAACCCAGATGAAATCAGAAATGCATGCGAAAAAGCTGCTGCCGATGGTCTTGGCTGGTTAGAGGAAAACAGCCATTCACTTCAACTTCATAGCTCTTTGGTTGAACGACTTCCAAGCGTACTTCGAGCCTATGTGACCTGTGGTTTGATACTTTGGGACAGTATCAGTGACTTCCAGCTCATCAAGATCCACATCCCATCTGGAAAGTTATCGTTATTGCAATACTCCGACTTTGACACATCACCTATTCCTCTACTTGTCAAACGCATAAAAATCAATATTCTGAAGCTTGACTATGACCTTTTTGAGTATGAAGAGTCCACATACCCTCCTCCACCACTGCTCTTCAAGAGCAGATACATGCACGAAGATCTTGATGGCTATGCTGAGCAAGTCGAATTTGATGAGGCCTTAGAAGCTACAGGAGTGTTAGATGAATTCGAGCAGCCGCCTACACTTATCCAGATTCATAGAAGGTTAAGCCTGCGAAGACTTGAAATTTTAGGAATGAGCTTGTGCAAAAGCTCTACCATTCCATCTTTAGATCAAAGGTGTGGAGAACACCTAAAGTTTCGAGACTTGATTCAATGCGGGGAGACGCAAGCGCGAATAGGAATTCCTAACCTCCCACTTAATCCTGAAACCTATAACGCTCTTTATTCGCTGAGCACACAATTACTAGACCCGATCATTGACTATTTCGGTGCAATCAAAATTACATATGGTTTCTGTTCACCTGCTTTAGCTGGAAATATCAGTTCCAGAGTGGCTCCCAAGTTAGATCAGCACGCCAGTTACGAATGCAACAAGCATGGTAAGCCTATCTGTGATCGATTAGGTGCGGCGGTTGACTTCATAATTGAAGACGAAGACATGATAGAGGTAGCACAGTGGGTCATAGATAACCTTCCATTCGATCGAATGTATCTATACGGCAGAGCCAAGCCAATACACATCAGCCTGACAAGCACTCCTTCTAAGCTGGTTACTTTGATGGTTCCATCAACAACATCGAAGCTTATGCCTCGCTCTTGCAGATTAAATAATTTATATGAAATTGTATCAAAAATACCAAATTTTTAACTCTTAATTGGTATAAAAAAAGATTCAAAATTAAGTGAATGTTTGTGTTTATAATCACAAACATTCAACTAATAATCGCAAACAAATGTCAAATTTTGAGTACACATTTCCATCGATTAGAGGCACGCAAGCAGGTAAAGAATATTATGTGTCCATGTGCCCACTGAAGCTAATACCGCGCATATTTCTTTTCGATGATGATGAACTTTCTCCCGAACTGCGAGCACAACGCACACTCAATCGTAGCCGAATACCCGAAATGACAAGATATATTCTTGGTAACAAAAATAATTATGTGTTCTCCGCTATCACAGCTTCTATTAATGGAGCAGTAAGGTTTACTTCAGTTGACAACAAAAAAGCAGATGAGCGTCTAGGCATACTTCATGTTGATATGAAAAACCAATTCATCATAAATGATGGACAACATAGACGTGCAGCTATAGAACAAGCGATCAAAGAAGACCCCTCAATGGGTGATGAAACAATTGCTGTAGTTTTCTTTGTCGACCATGGTCTTTTAAGAAGTCAGCAAATGTTTGCAGACTTGAATCGATATGCAATTCGACCATCAAAATCATTAGGTTTGCTATATGACCAACGAAATGATGCTGCAAAAGTTGGAAAACTAGTTGCCTTGAAATCCGAAGCATTTAAAGGCATGGTAGAGCTTGAAAAAAATACTCTGTCTGAACGATCCAGAAAGTTGTTTACTTTAAGTGCGCTCTGCTCTGCAACATCAGATTTTTTAGGTTTAAAGGAATTTGCCACACCCGAAGACGCAGCGGCAGAAGCAATTGCATTTTGGGATGAACTAGCTGAACATATTCCAGAATGGCAATTAGTAAAAAAATCAAAAATGACCGCAGGTGAAATACGTCGTGATTTTGTTCATTCACATGGAGTACTGCTACAAGCTTTTGGAAGAATTGGTAGCAGTCTAAATACAGGAAAAAAACCAAACTATGCACCCCTTACTAATTTAAAAAAAATAAACTGGGCTCGTTCGAACGGAAGAGACTGGGAAGGTAGGGTAATGATGGCAGGACGTTTAACTAAAGCATCAAACAGCGTGGTGCTTGCTACCGCATTTATAAAAAAAATTATTGGAATTGAGTTAAGTCCTGAAGAAATCAAAGCAGAAGTATTGATAAACAAATCAAGAGAAAGAAAATAATGGCTTCGAATTTATCTGAAAAAATTGAACTTGCGATAAAAAATATCTCAACTTTATACATTGAGGACGACTTACCTTGGATCATTGGATACAGCGGTGGAAAAGATTCAACTACTGTGCTACAGCTTGTTTGGCATGCTGTGCAAGGAATTCCAGAAGAAAAAAGGAATAAAAAAATACATGTAATATCTACAGATACTTTAGTAGAAAATCCAATCGTAGCTAAATGGGTAGAACTTTCTCTCACAAAAGTTAACTCGGCTTCAGTCAAGCAAAAGCTTGGAATAGAGGCACACAGATTAACACCAAAATTAGAAGATAGATTTTGGGTGAATTTAATTGGTAAAGGATATCCAGCACCAAGACCAAAATTTCGCTGGTGTACTAGTCGACTAAAAATAAATGCATCAACTGAATTTGTTAGAGATGTTGCTACAGAACGTGGTGAAGCTATTCTATTTCTTGGTACCCGATCTAGTGAAAGTCAGGCACGATCAAAAGTTATGGCTAAGCACGCTGGAAGCACTAGGGAATTACTAAGTCGCAATTCAGATGCAAGGTTAGATAGAGTTTGGATTTATCCTCCAATAGGTGATTGGAACACTGATGAAGTTTGGGAATACCTTGTAGAAAATGAGAATCCATGGGGACATAGCAATATGGAATTATTTCATCTATATAGAGGGGCAAGCCCAGATGCTGAGTGCCCTCTCGTTGTAGATAGCTCAACACCTAGCTGCGGTGACAGTCGATTTGGATGTTTTGTTTGCACTATGGTCGATAAAGACAAATCTATGTTAGCAATGATTCAGAATGATGAAGATAAAAAGTGGATGATTCCTCTATCAATTTTTAGAGAGGAAAAATTAAATACAACAGACGATTTTAAAAACCGTGATTTTAGAAGGATGGACAAGAATATTAATATATATAAAAGCAAAAATGGTCCAGCACTAATTCATGGACCCTATAAACAACATTATCGTGAAGAACTTTTATTTGAACTCCTAAAAGCACAAACAACCATCAGGAAAGATGCAATTAAAGGGATGGAAGACTTCGAACTAATTACTATTGAGGAATTAGAGGAAATACGAAGAATATGGATAGAAAATAAGCACGAGATCGAAGATAGTCTTCCAAGAATATACAAGCAAGCCACAGGTAAGAACTACCCTATCCACAATTCAGACGAGCGTCAGCTCTTCTCGAAGGAGGATCTAGATATCCTGAAATCAATTGCAGCTACTGACAAAGACGAAGATGGAATCCTCTATCAGATGCTCCGAGAGATGCTGCATGTCGAGCAGAACTATCGTGGGGCATATCGCCGTCATGGCATCTTTGACACTCTTGAAAAAACCCTAAAGCAACACGCTTTCCTAAACAAGGATGAGGCGCTTGAATTCAAGTTGATGCAAAACGACATAGTTGAAGAGTCCGTGCCCTCAGACGACATTAGCGCAATAGATGAAAGCGTGATGTACGAACTAAACGAGGACATAAAAACTGAGAACCAAGATGCTTCTAACTAAACTCACGCTACATAACTTTGGTATCTACGCCGGTCGCCATGAAATCGATCTAGAACCAAAAGAAAACAAACCCATTATCCTTTTCGGCGCATTAAATGGTGCTGGGAAAACCACTTTGCTTGAGGGTATTCAGTTCGCTCTATTCGGGAAATTTGCTAAGTTTCTTGGTAAAAATAAATCTGCATATGTTGAGTTCTTGACCAATTCAATTAACAGAAAAAATCTTCAAAACTCGGCTTCCGTCAGAGTAGAGTTTGCGATAAAGCGACGAGGAAAGAAGCACAAATATGAAGTCGTTCGCACTTGGTCACTTAAGAGCAACGGGACACCAGCTGATAGCGTACAAGTCTTTCGCGATGGAAAATTAGACATTGATCTATCTGAGCGCTGGATTGAATTATCCGAAACATTCTTTCCTAGTCAACTTTCTGACCTTTTCTTTTTTGACGGCGAAAGAATTGAATCATTAGCACAACCTGCCAGGTGCAGTGAACTCATCCGCACTGGGCTGAATTCATTGCTAGGATTAGACTTGGTCACGGATCTGAGCAAAACACTTGTCACACTCGAACGTCGACTGAGAGTTGAAGGTGTTAGCCAAGCTGATCGTGAGCGGCTGACCCGACTTGAATCAAAAATTCTTACGTTTACCGAACAAAGAACATCTCTGCAAACCGAACTGCATGAAGTATTCGAAAAAGACGCTAATCTAAAGACGCACCTCGAGTTACTAAGGAATCAGCTAAAGCAACAAGGCGGTGATCTTTACACTCAGCGAGACATTTTGGTACAGCGTCAGAATGAATTGCTTAGTTCAATTGACTACAAGCGCTCTGAAATGGTTGAACTGTCTTCATCTGTACTACCACTTTCGCTTATCGAAAGTCTTTTGAAAGAGGCTGAAACACTCTCTATGAGTGGGCTAACAGCATCACAAAAGGAAGTTGTAAGAGATGCCCTGGAGGCATTTAGCACCAATGTTCTGAATGAACTCTCAAAGAGAAAGTCAATACAAACAGAGCAACTTGAACTGATTCAATCGGTCCACGCTTCGCTCATGGTAATTAATTCGGATGAAGACTCAATGCCTGAGATTAATTTGTCTCGTGAAGCCATTTTCAGAAATCGTACTGACTGCTCGATTCAGAAAGCGAACGGTCTAAAAATGATCCTAGAGCTTGGTAAGTTTCAGACTGAGCTTGATCAGGTTGAGAAAAATTTGTTATCAGTACCTGATGCACAGAAACTTGAACCACTATTCAGCGAGATTAAATTGACTGAAGACGAGTCTAGAGCAATTGAGTCCTTACAGAAATCACTAGATGAACAAATTCAACGTGTTCAGCGTGACCTAGATGCGGCTCAGAAGCAATTTGACAATACTGCCGATGAACTGAAAATGCATGAAGCAAATGAAATTCAGCTTGCAAAGATGAAGCTTCGCCTCAATTCAGGACGGGAAGTTTTAAACCTATTTGAAGAAAAGATCAGAAATAAGCACATCAGCAAACTTGAAAAGCTCATCAAAGAGGGCTTTGAAGTTCTCTTGCGTAAACGCTCCTTCATCAAAACGATTTCTATCAGCCCTGATACCTTTTTACTAACCATTAATATAGTTGGAGAGGGTTTTGTTCCTGCTTCCAAGCTATCTGCTGGAGAACGTCAACTTCTTGCAGTAGCCGTGTTGTGGGCACTTGCACAGGCTTCGGAGAGGATACTACCAACTGTTATCGACACTCCGCTTGGACGTCTTGATAGCAAGCACCGGAAGTCGTTTGTACAAAACTATTTCCCTAACGCGGGTGAACAGGTGATTCTTCTTTCAACTGATGAAGAAATTATTGGCACCTATCATCAATCGCTTAAAAAGTACATCTCACACCAGTATCTAATCCAGTACGACGAGGATGAGCAATCCTCCAGCATAACTTCTGGATACTTTCAGACAGCCAAGGAGTCCGCATGATTGAAACAGTACGTATCTCCAAAAAAGGGAAAGTGCAGCTGATCACTCTTAAGCGCCGGACTGGAATTCAAAACTGGAATGTTCTCTGCCGCTGGGCGCTGTGCTCATCTTTGGCAGAAAAATCTGAACCCCCAAACGAAGACATTCCCTCGGACAGCTCAATTGAGATGACCTGGAAGACCTTTACAGGTGGCGAAGAAGAGATTTACCTTGCATTAATAAAGCTTCGAGCTAACAATGCAAAAATAGCAATAGAAAAAGAAACACTCAACAAGTATTTCCGTCTTCACCTACACCGAGGAATATCATACCTTACAGGAAATCAAAATATGAACAAAATTGAAGACTTAGTAAGACTTGCCTTATAGAGAAGTATTTTTATTAAATAAATTTATATTTTGTAATTTCAACTGCATGAGAATCTAGTTTCAGCCAATGAATTCTAAAAAATAACTTGTCGATGTATGCCAAGTTAAGGATAGTAGAGTTGCTAGTCCAATACCTTAGCGAACTAACGACCAATCGGAATTCCTCTAAATGAAATGGGCTCTGTATGGCTGCTTTGAGACAAAGAAAGCTGCCTTGCAACTTTAGTTAAACCAGCTATGACGCTACGCAACGCTGGTATTCGACGAATTGAAATTCCTGGGCTTATGACTTCTTGAATTGCATCAACAACTCCAGTAGAAATCGACATGCCTCCTGTCATGAATACACGATACCGATTTCTTGTGCTATTTCTAAGGGTAAGCACCTCATTTACTATTTTCAGAATTTGATTAACCTCAACTTTACAAATATTTCTAAAATCATTTTGAGTAATTGAAATTTTTAGCGGATGCATTAAATAATCAAACTCAATATTGAGAGTTTCTATGCTTGTTAAACTTTTCTTAAGTTCTTCAGAATTAAGCAAAAGACGGTGCTGCAATTGTTGTTGCATTATCTGAAGTAGACGTTGAAAAAAAATAGGCTCAGAAGAAGTATTAATAAGAGTATTAATTTGCTGTCCACTTTTTCGAAATTTCGCTTGCTTGTAAATATCACGAGTACTTAACCCATCGATAACTATTCCATTAGGGGCATAAGCACCACTTTTTAGCAGCGAATTCATGCCTATAAATGGACCGATCTTTGATATTGCAATCGATTGATCGAAATCACAACCTCCAATTCGCTCTCCTGAAGATCCGATAACAGTGAGTGTTTCATCTGCAGCTGAATCAACATCGAGCATTACTACATCAGTAGTTCCACCGCCAATGTCTATTAAAAGTACAGGTAAATTTGATTCAAAAATTGTATTAGAAATTGCTAAAGCAGCTGCCATTGGTTCGATAACAAATCGTACTTCGTTAAAACCAGCACTTATAGCTGCTTTACGCATAATTGCCAGTGCTTGCTCATTGCTTCCTCCTTGTTCAGAACCCATATAATTTACAGGGCGACCAAACACAACTCCATCACAATTGATTTCTAAATACTTTTCAGATCTATTTTTTATTTCTGTCAATACCAAAGTCATCACTCTAGTAAAAAGTTCCTTTTGAGAGTCACTTAGCTGAACTGCTAAAAACGCCTTTGGTGAGCCCATGAAGAATCCACTTAACGGTGCTGCCAAATACTCACTGATTGCAGTGCTACCAAAAAAAGCAACTGTTTCTTCAGAATTTAAAGCCGAAAAAAATGTTTGACCCCCTAATTCTTCTACTTCAGCATCAATTAAATCTTGCTCCATAGATAATCGTATTTTATTTCTAGCCTCATCTAGGGAAATCGGCGACCTAATTTGGTTTAATAATTCAGATTTTTTCCGAACCACATCAGTCTCAAGAAAAATTTTAAATATCTTTGGATAGTCTTTTAGATCACGCTCGAACTGTTCCCACTTCTTCTGAAACGCCCCTGAAAAAGAGTAAGTAGGCTTAGGTTTAATTAATTTAGGTTTATTTGTTTTAATGAACTCTTTAAGCTTTTTATCAACCGCCAAATGATCATTTTCAAATCTTATCTGATCATCTAAACAAAACTTTTTAGCTTTAGTTTCTAAATACTCATGATTAATCTTTAAAGGCGGTTCATGCACAACTTTAAGAAAAATACTAGATGGCATTTCGTAGTTATCACCATCAAGCTTCACTAATTTAAGACTCCCATGTTCATCTATCACTCCAGCTAGTGAATTTGTTGTCCCAAAGTCGACTGCTAAATAATTCATTACTTAATTAATATCTAAATCCATATCAATTACACCACCTTGTGAACTTGATATTAAGTCATCTAAAAATAAAAATGGTGAATCATGTCCACTAGTATTCAATCGATCATTTAATATTTCCAAACCACCTGCTGCATAACGTTGAAAAATTGATACAGCAGTATTTTCACCATCTTTATTTCTAAACAGCTCCACATTTCCCTTTTGCTCGCCAAGCAAAGGAATTATGTATATATAAATGCCCAATTTATACTCGTTAAATGTAGATAAAGCAATTTCTTTTCGTTCAGAATTTGGTGGTAAATCAATTGCGTTATTCTCGCGCAGACCCAAGCAAGCAGCAAGTACAATAACTTCTACATTATATTTATACAGGGAACGGTTGTTTGTTTTTACTTCGGTACCGTTTTTTAGAAATTCAACAACACGCTCGTATTTTGATGGCCAATAAATTGTATGGTCATACGAAAATAGACTACGTTGATCAAGGGCGCTACTCATAGCTGAACCTCTGTGAGAATGGTTTCGTCACGATCACACTTATATCTGTTTAACTCATACAAATTATCTTTAATAATAATGTTTTTGTAAGTTGACTTATCATTACCTTTTGCATTTGATACCAATAAATAAATTTTACCAACCTTGGGAGACATGAGCTCTTCTAATTTCTGATCCCACTTTGCAGCATCAAAAAGCAGGACTAGCTGGCTTGCCAATTTTGCAAGATTGGTTGCTACACTTGTCCTATATTCTGAATCAACAACAGAAAATGGAGCATCAAAAATAAGGGGCGCAGTAATTGGCTCAGTTATCCAACTCACCTTACCTAATGTAGTCCGATTTCCTGCCATACCAACAATGGCAGCAATAACGGCGAACTTTAATACATTTGTTTCGCCAGTACTTAAGCCAGTTATCCTATGGTCAATATCGTAGGTTCTTACCGCATAGTTATTAGGATCAACTTCAGCCGTAAAATTTTTGGTTAAGTACTGAACTAACATTCCCGAAACTTCTTTGTTCAGTACGTCCAACACTTCACTTTGTTGTCTATCATTCTGCTGAAGAACATATTGACCAAGACGACAAACCTTTTCTCTTTCAATTCGCAGGTGGGAGGTTCTCGACTGCTGGGAAAGTATGCTTTCTTGCCTTGCCTTCAATGTAGAAATTCTTTTTTTTGAAACATCAAGCTGACCTTGAACCTCGCCCTGCTGCCTGATAGAAGTTTCAATCAAATCTCTTGATGAATGTAAACCAACTTTAATTTTCTGAATTTCATCATCTGGAATATCGGCAATTTTCTTATCTGCTTGCTCAATTATTTGCTCTTGATCAGCTACTTCACCCTCGTAAATGCCAATATCTTCAGCTAATTTATCCAAAACATTTTGATACTCAGAGGCTTCACTTAGATAGTTTCGAATTTCTGATCTAAATGAAAAAATTCGTCCTTGTAACTGACCTGTTGTTGCACTTTCATTCTTTTTAGCTAAGCAAGTTGCTTCATGTGACCCTGGAAAAATCTTTGTGCCGCAAATACACTCACCAGTTTCTAGGATATCCGCAATAAGTTGAGTACCAAATGGCTGCGGTAGACTCTGCTTCTCTTCCTTGATAAGAAAATCTTGGATGAGAGATTGAAGTCCATTCTCAAGCAATTTTTTCGGTGCAGTTATTGATATGTAGTTATTTCTTTCACGCTCTTTACCCGTTCGTTTAGATTTAGCTTCAAGTAATCTACGAGATGCACGCTCTCTCTGCCCTTGAATAGGTTCAGACTGGGGCAAATTTGCCAGCTTTTGTTCGAGAGACTCTACTTTCCGTTTTTCTTGTGAAATTGTTGTAGCTAGATTTTTCAATCGTTTTTCATCATGACTTACAGATTCAATTAGCTGTTCAATTTCAGAACTTATTTCATCTAATTCATCACTTTTAATTAGATTCTGTTCTTCTTTCTTATAGTCAACGTCAATTTTATCCAATATTTTAATCAATTCACTCATTGAGGTAAATCCGAATGTTTGTGACAATTCATCTTTGAATTTAGGATCACCGTTCAAGTGCATATGTCTCATTGCTTCGCCATCGAAGATAAACCAATTCGCCAAACGTTTGGGAATGAATCTTTCAATAACAATTTCTGCCATTCCTTCTTGAATACCTTCGTAAGCACCTTTGGTATTTATCTTTTGTAAAGTAATTTCACTGGTTGAGTTACCCTCAAATTTTTCTCTTATCAATAAATATCTGTCCTCACCATTTGAGAATTCATTATCAAATTCAATAGCAATAGAACATTTTTTTATGCCCTGTTGTTTTGCATCTTTGTTTACTAACTTGGTTGAATCACTGAACTGCTCTGTAAAGCTACCTGTAAATGCCCAATAAATTGCATTTAAGACAGTTGTTTTACCAGAGCCATTTTCGCCAATAAAAATTGTCGTCGGCTTTTCCGCATCAGTTGAGAACTCAATTTTAGTTGTTCCATAAAAAGTACGGAAATTAGTCAAAGTAATATTTCGAATTTTCATATCAAAATTTTTCTTTTTCTAAAATTTTTCTGAATAAGTCCTTTAAATTTTCTTTTTTGGTTGCTGAGTCATTTTCACGAATTTTTCTTAGAAAAGATTTTGTGAGTTTTTCAAGTACATTTTTATTTTTCAAATCAATCGAAGAATTTTTTTCATTAGCTATAGTTTCTTTTAGTTCGTTCATTTTTAAATTCCTTCCAGCAATTTAATACAATCATCTCTATTGATTGCATCTTGAGAGAATAAACGTGCACGCTTTAACTCTCGGTTATAAAGTTTTTCTAATTCTCCATTACTAAGCTTAGGACCAATGATAATGAAATCGTAAAGTGAAGCTGAGCTCTTACCAGGAGATTTTCTCAAAATTCTTCCTCTTCTTTGTATACCTTGCCTCTCTGAACGTTGGCTCGCCAGAATGAACGCTTGGCGACAATCTGGAATATCTATACCTTCATCAAGTACTCTTATGGAGGCGATTGCATCTATGTTGCCCTGCTGTAAGTTATCAAATGTAATTTGCCTGTCCGATGGGCGTTCTTCAGATGTAATCCTGCCAACTCGCCAATTTAACTTATCTAAAAGCCTTGTTAGAGTGTCAACTTGACGTAACCGCTCTCCGTCTTCAAACTTTATATATCCCTCTCCGCAATAAAATAGTGAGAATTTTTTTGATTCGATTTTTGATAAAACAGACTCAAGCTTAGTTAGCTTGCCAACTACAGTCTCTAGAATTCGATCTAATTCACCATAAGCACCGACATTGGGAGAATCATCTTCTTCCGAATCTATTTCGGTTACAGTTTTCTGCTGAATTTTTTTAGTAGTTTCTATAAATTTTTGTGCTTCGAATTCAGTAAATTCAATAAAAATTGGATTGTAGTAATAAGGACACAGATAACCCTCTGAAATTGCTTTGCTAATAGAAAAATCAAAAACAATTTCTCCAAAATATTTTTCTAACACCCTTGGCTCTTCGCTTTCATAAGGTGTCGCTGAGAGCCCTAAACGATACTGAAAATGTTTAGGTAACTTAGATAATTGTCTAGTTTTATTAAAGTGATGGCATTCGTCTACTACAAGCAACCTTTCGCCCGCCTTTCCTTCCAGCCTGGATAAAAGTTTTTGGAAAGGTGAATTTTTGAAAGATTTGTTTACACACACAATAACTGGCATTTTTGCTAATGAATTAGCACTGTTACTTGTGTGACTAGAAAATAGATTTTGAATTCGAGACTCCCAATTTTCTCTAGAATCAAAAACTTTTATGACACTTATTGTTTGTTTACTAAGCTCATCAATCCACTGCAAAGCTAAAGGAAGGTAAGGGACAGTGATTACAACTAAACCACGCTGCTTTTCATTTCTAAACCTTACAATAGCTTCAATTGCTGTTTTTGTTTTTCCTGAACCAGTAGCCATAGCTAAGATGCCATGGTGATTAGCATCTCGCCACTCTTTCAACGCCTGTTCCTGATAATGTCGTAGGCCAGAATTTTGATTAGTTATGACACCAAGATCTAAAGGTTTTGAAATTGGTTTCACAGGACGTTGTGGACTAGCAGAATTTTTTACAAGATTCATCGCCTCTGCACTAATTTCAAAGACTTGAATAAATTTGTTATTACCCGACCAATCACTGTCAACTTGCTCAACAATATCTTCTAACCTTTCTACATCATTTGTGACCCATGATCGCCATACTTGCGTTTGATCTACGTGGTATTGATGCCCGGCATCACTCTCATTAAAGGAACCATCAAACCCAACAATTTCACCATCGGTTAAGCGAAAGTATCCTGTCTTTACGTGATACAGGTTGCTTGTCAGAGAAGGGGCAATTGTTAAATCAGTTTCATTAAAATTTAAAGGTACTGCAAATCGAATTTCTAGAATCTCTTTTGCAATCAAATATGCTAAGAGGTTACTTTTATAGTCTCTTCGCATGGTATCCATCTGATACCCAATTGCTTCCAGAACTATTTTGTCAGTTAGTCGCTGAAGTGTTTGTTTTTTTTGTTCTGGTGTTAAGTTATTGTTCAGTGTTCTTATTAATTCCTGATCATGGACTACAGGACTGCAGATAATTTCAATTTTGGTTTTATCAGATACCAAATGATCCATCACTTGAGCGTATGCAACCAACGCTCCACTACTAAAAAATCCAGTGCCTCTTCTATAAAGTGAAGCATGCTTTAAACATGGAGCTACCAAGTCTCTGCCAATATTGTCTGGTCCGTTTCTGTAACGTCTCTTCAAATTTTGTTTGAGTAAATCAAGCGAGGAAGTCATTGTGAAAATGTTGATGAATTTGACCTACGTCAGATGTTGATCCAATATCATTGTTTTTTGAGTTTAGCTGTATTTCACCAAACAAAAAAGCTAAGCCGTAATGTTTCCTAGTCTATTGAATATATTGTGCACCCTGACAAGCTCATCCATTGACCCTGCCCCCTTTTAAGCTGATTCCACTTACATAGGAGCAGCCATGGAAGAAGTACTCACCGAACAAAGCTTAGACGAACACATTTGGTCAATTCTTGCATGTAGCGAGAATGCATACGACTTACTGCATTACGTGCATCACACCGAAAACCGGAATGGTCGGCATGAGCTAGCTTTGGATGCAGCCCAGCACTACTGGGGCAACAACTGCCAAGCATCGCTGATGATTGGGGTTAGCCATTCACTCGTGAAACAAGCTGAAGCAGGTAACACCATTGCCATGTATCACTTGGGTCGCTGGCACCGCTTGGGCTACAAAACCCAATGGATTGAACGTGACGAGCTGTATTGGTATGAACAAGGCAGGCTTTTAGGCGATGGCCGCTGCACCACCCAGCTAGCCAAAATCAAAGCCCAAAGCGAAGTTCCTGCCGCTATTACACTATTGCATGAAGCCATAGATCAAGGCTATCTACCTGCCTACTGCTATTTGGC
>Ga0187844_10001050_pt1 | contig 21512 bp, 16 predicted proteins | sample SpaLakP09_SKY_50_FD_134517 | JGI IMG/M metagenome (GOLD analysis project Ga0187844, IMG submission 134517) | Oligotrophic lake water microbial communities from Sparkling Lake, Wisconsin, USA - SP09_SKY_50 | ecosystem: Environmental > Aquatic > Freshwater > Lake | place: USA: Sparkling Lake...
GACCGGCAAGCGTGAGGTGCAGATCACCGGCCTGGAGCCGATCGGCCATTACGCCGTGCGGCCGCAGTTTTCCGACGGCCACGACAGCGGCCTGTTCACCTGGGACTATCTCTACCGCCTGGGTCGGGACGAATCGCAACTCTGGCGCGACTATGAAGCGCGCCTCGCGGCAGCCGGCCTCAGCCGCGATGCGGCCATGAAGCCGGCGGCGGCCGCAGGCGGCGGCCACGGCTGCGCCAGCCATTGAACGCACGAACGAGCAAGCAAGCGCAGGCCGCACGGCGCCGCAAACCCATTTTTCGAGAGCACCGCACCATGAGCAGCACCCATTTCGGCTTCCAGACCGTCGACGAGCGCGAGAAGGCCAGCCGCGTGCGCGGCGTTTTCGATTCAGTCGCGTCCAAGTACGACGTCATGAACGATCTGATGTCCATGGGCATGCACCGTGCCTGGAAGGCCTACACCGTGGCCGTCGCCAATCTCAAGGCTGGTGATCGGGTGCTGGACATTGCCGGAGGCACCGGAGACCTGTCACGCGCCTTCGCCAAGAAGGTGGGCGAGAGCGGCATGGTGGTGCACACCGACATCAATGAAGCGATGCTGCGCCAGGGCCGCAACCGCCTGCTCGACGAAGGTCTGATCCTGCCGACCAATCTCTGCGACGCCGAAAAGCTGCCCTACAAGGCTGGTAGCTTCGACCTGGTCAGCGTGGCCTTCGGCCTGCGCAATATGACCCACAAGGACCAGGCTCTGGCCGAAATGTGCCGTGTGCTCAAGCCCGGCGGCCGTCTGCTGGTGCTGGAGTTCTCCAAGGTGGCCGCGCCCTTGCAGAAGCCCTATGACTGGTACTCCTTCAAGATCCTGCCCAAGCTGGGCCAGATGATTGCTGGCGACGCCGAAAGCTACCGCTACCTGGCCGAGTCCATCCGCATGCACCCGGGCCAGCAGGAACTCAAGGCCTTGATGAAGACGGCCGGCTTCGGCCATGTCGATGTGCACAACTTGAGCGCCGGCGTGGTGGCGCTGCATGCCGGCATCAAGTGCTGAACGCGGGAGCGTGAAGGACGGGCGCTGAGGCACCGCCCGCTGCTGTTTGGGCGACGCGTGCGATTCGCAGGTGTGTGCGAAGCGAAGCCTGATTAAATCGGCCGCGGCCGATTGTGACTATTCGAAATGACACATCCATTTCGACCTCTGCCGGAGGTGGTTCAGGGTATTCCCTCGACCGCTGAATCTCGCCCCGGCGAGCGGGCCGCCACTGCGGGTAAACCGCGAGAAAGAACCCCCCCCGATTACCGGTCTGGCCGAGGCTAATTGTCATTTTCCAAAGTTACACTCGCTCGTCCCAGAGAGGGCGAGGTTGCATGCTGCGTTGCAGCATCAGATTTGGCGCCCGAAGCCGGCGCATTGCGCAAGTAGAGAGAAAGACAAGCCATGTACCTGACGAATCAAGAAAATGCCCGCGCTGTGAACGGCTCGGCTGGTTTTGCCGGCTTGCGCGTGGCGGCGGTTGCCGCTGCGGTCGTGGCCGTGATGCTGGCGGGTTGTGGTGGAGAGAGCAGCAAGTCCGACAAGGCGTCGCAGACGGCCGCCAAGGTCAACAAAGAAGAGATCACGGTTCATCAGATCAACTTTGTGCTGCAGCGCCAACAAGGCCTGAAGCCGGAGCAGGCCGAAGCCGCCAGCAAGCAGGTGCTGGAGCGTTTGATCGAGCAAGAGTTGGCCGTGCAAAAGGCGCAGGAGCTGAAGCTCGACCGCGACCCGCGCGTGGTGCAGCAGATCGAAGCCGCCAAGCGCGAAATCATTGCCCGCGCTTACGTCGAGCGGATCGGTGAATCGATCGCCAAGCCGACCAGCGAGGAAGTGGCCAAGTATTACAACGAGAAACCAGCGCTCTTCAAGGACCGCCGTATTTACAGCCTGCAGGAATTGGTCATCGAAGCCAAACCCGAGCAGTTTGGCCAATTGCGCCAGAAACTCGAAAGCGCAAAGAATGTGGGCGAGTTTGCTGAGTTTCTCAAGGCCAACGATTTCCGCTTCACAGGCAACCAGGCCGTGCGCGCTGCCGAGCAGCTGCCGCTCAATGGCCTGGAGTCGATTGCCCGCATGAAGGACGGCGACTCTGCCGTGACCCAGACCGCCAATGGCATCACCGTGCTGTTCCTGGTTGGCTCGCGCAGCCAGCCGGTGGATGAGGCACGTGCTCGCCCGGCCATCGAAGCCTTCCTGGTCAACCAGCGCAAGTCCGAGGTGGTGCAGAAGGACATCAAGGGCCTGCGTGACGCGGCCAAGATCGACTACATCGGCAAGTTCGCCGGTGGCCCGGCAGCTGCTGCATCGGCCGCTGCAATGCCTGCACCGGCGGTGGCTCCGGCCCCTGCGGTCGAGGCGCCGGCGGCTGCCGCCAGCGGCCTCAATGCGGCTGACATCTCCAAGGGTATGGGCCTGAAGTGAAGCGCATCATGACGAAGAAGTCCTTGTCTCTCTCCTCCCTGAGCGGGCTGGCGCTGGTGGCTGCCTTGGTGGCTGCCCAGGCTCCGGCTGCGGCGCAGACTTCGCTCAAGGCCGGTGCCGCCGCGCCTGCGACGCTGGAGTACCAGCTCTGTTCCGGCGACGTGCTGCGCATCTCGGTCTACCAGAATCAGGACCTGACGCTGGAAACCCGGGTCGCCGAGAGCGGCATGATCTCCTTCCCGCTGCTGGGCAATATCCGCATCGGCGGCCTGAGTGCTACTCAGGCTGAGAAGCTGATCGCCGACGGCCTGAAGAACGGCAACTTCGTCAAAAACCCGCAAGTCACCGTGGTGGTGTTGCAGGTCAAGGGCAACCAGGCCAGCGTCTTGGGCCAGGTCAACCGCCCGGGCCGCTACCCGATCGAAACCGCCGATATGCGCCTGACCGATCTGCTGGCCAATGCCGGCGGCATCGCCGTCACCGGCGCCGAAGTGCTGGTGCTCAGCGGCACGCGTAACGGCCAGCCTTATCGTGCTGAGATCGACCTGCCAGGCATCTTCACGCCCGGCGGCCGCGAGCAAGACGTGCTGATCCAGAACGGCGATGTCATCTGGGTCGAACGCGCACCCATGGTCTATATCTACGGCGAAGTGCAGCGCCCCGGCCCGATGCGCCTGGAGCGCGGCATGACCGTCATGCAGTCGCTGGCCACCGGCGGCGGCATCACCCAGCGCGGCACCGAAAAAGGCATCCGCGTGCACCGCAAGGGCCCGGACGGCAAGGTCCAAGTGCTTCAGATCCCGATGGACGAGGGCTTGAAGGATGGGGATGTTGTGTACGTCAAAGAGAGCCTGTTCTGAGATCCCGCCATGAACTTCACACAAATTTTCTCAATTCTTAAGGCTCGCTGGTTGGTTGGAGCTTTGGTTCTTGGCGCCACGCTCCTCGCAACTCTGGTGATCAGTTTGATCTTGCCCAAGCAGTACTTGGCTACGGCGAGCGTGGTGGTGGATGTCAAGCCGGATCCGATTTCGGCGATGGCTTATGGCTCCATGGTTTCCCCCGGCTTCATTGCGACCCAGGTTGACATCATTCAAAGCGAGCGTGTCGCACAGCGAGTGGTGCGCAACTTGAAACTGACGGAGAACCCACAGATTCGGGAGCAATGGAAGGAAGCAACAGGCGGGCAAGGCAGCTTGGATGCCTGGATTGCCGATTCCTTTCAGAAGTACATGGACGTCAAGCCGTCCCGTGAGTCGAATGTGCTGTCGATCTCTTATCGGGCACCCGACGCACGGTTCGCTGCTGGGCTTGCGAACGCATTTGTTCAGGCCTATGTGGAGACTTCACTGGAACTGAGGGTGGACCCGGCTCGCGAGTACAGCAACTTTTTCGACATGCGGGCGAAGGAGGGGCGTGAGGCCGTGGAGAAAGCTCAGAACAAGTTGAGCGCGTTTCAGTCTGAGAAGGGCATCACGGCTGCGGATGAGCGACTGGACATTGAAAACACACGTCTCAATGAGTTGTCCTCGCAACTGGTCGCCTTGCAGGCTCTGGCATCGGAATCCAGCAGCCGCTTGAGCCAGGCGCAAAGCGGTTCTGCGGACAAGATGCAAGAAGTCTTTAACAGCCCGGTGGTTGCGGGATTGAAGGCAGATGTTTCCCGGCAGGAAGCTCGACTGCAAGAATTCAATGTCAAGCTGGGTGAAAGCCACCCGCAGGTGGTTGAGCTGAAGGCGAACTTGAATGAGTTGCGGGATCGCTTGAATTTGGAGGTGAAGCGCATCAGCGGCGGAGTGTCGGTGAGCTACAACATTAACAAGCAACGGGAAGCGCAGGTTCGCTCCGAGCTTGCTGCTCAACGAGCAAAAGTCTTGCAGATGAAGGCTGTTCGTGACGAGGGCGCGGTTCTGGTTCGTGACCTCGAGAACGCTCAGCGTGCCTACGACGCCATCACCGCGCGACGCAATCAAAGCAGCCTTGAGAGTCAGACAACTCAGAGCAGCGTGAACGTGCTCAGCCAGGCTGTTGCCCCTGTGTTGCCGGCGTCGCCCAAGCTGGTCCTGAATCTGGTTCTGTCCCTGTTTGTCGGCAGCATGTTGGCCCTCGGCACGGTCATGGTGATGGAAATGAGGGATCGTCGGGTCCGCAGCCAAGAAGACGTCTCGACCTTGCTGGGTCTGCCGGTGATTGGGGTCCTGCCCAAACCTGGGGCACGCAATCTCAAGGCCCTTCCCAACCAAATGAAACAGCGCGTACTCGGCAACTCAGCTCTCTGATTGCCCTAGCCGCAAGTTACCCGATGCAGTCGCGACCAGTCACGTTTTCTGGCGCAGAAGAAAGACACCATGGCTGATAGTCAAACCTCCATCCAAGATCGCTCCATCGGCAACATCATTGCCGAGACTCGCAACCTTGGGGTCGATCAGGTCGAGAAAATCCTGGCTTACCAACGCGAGAAGCGCGTCAAGTTCGGTGAAGCTGCAGTGGCCTTGGGGCTGGCCAGTTCAGATGACGTTTTGTTCGCCTTGTCGCAACAGTTCCATTACGCCTACGCGCAGGATGAGACGAAGCAATTCAGCGCTGAACTGGTCGCATTGAACCAACCCTTCTCGGCTGCCTCGGAAACTTTCCGAGCCATTCGCAGCCAGGTGATCATGCGGTTCTTTGGCGAGCCTGGAGCTGCGCCTCGTGCGCTGGCTGTGATCAGTCCGGAGTCTGGCGACGGAAAGAGTTACTTCGCCGCCAACCTGGCTGCAACGCTTGCGCAACTGGGCGGCCGTACCTTGCTCGTCGATGCGGATTTGCGTGGGCCACGCCAGCACGAGGTGTTTCATCTTCGAAATGAATCCGGGCTCTCCGGAGTTTTGGCTGGTCGAGCAGAAGCGAATGTGATCCAGCAGGTTCCGGGCATCCCGAGTCTGTTTGTTCTGCCGGTCGGCGTCACGCCGCCGAATCCAGTCGAACTGGTGGAGCGCCCGGCGTTTGGCTTGCTGATGCGTGAATTGGTGTCGAAGTTCGATCACGTGATCGTCGATACACCGGCTGCTCGCCTGGGTTCTGACGCCAGCGTGATTGCCGCGCGATGCGGCGGCGCCTTGATCGTGGCTCGCAAAGATGCGTCCCGTGTTGATGCCTTGCAAGAGCTCGTGGCAACCGTTGCCGAGTCCTCGGCGAAGGTGGTCGGCGTGATCATGAATGAATTCTGATGATGGTTGCTTCGCCGGCCAACGTGAACAAGGCTGAGCCCGAGCGTTTGATACCCAACGGTGTCGATGTTCGGGTGCTGCTCTTGGTCGCGGCAGCATTTTTGTTGCTTTACATACCGAGTTACATCACCTTGTCCTCGACCGTCTGGGCGAGCGATGAGCAAGGGCACGGCCCCATTATCCTGGCCGTGAGTGCGTGGATGCTTTATCGCATCAGGCATGAGCTCGTCGCAATTCCCGGCACTCCCAGCCCGCAGTGGGCCTGGCCTGTTTTGGTCTTTGCGTTGCTGTTGTATGCATTCGGGCGCTCCCAAGACATTTTGCTGTTTGAGGTCGGGTCGCAGATTCCGATGCTGGTCGGGCTGCTGCTGCTGTTTGGTGGGCCGCGAGTCCTGCGAAGGGCCTGGTTTCCGCTGTTCTTCCTGCTCTTCATGGTGCCGCTCCCAGATCTTCTTGTGAGTGCGGTCACCAGCCCCTTGAAGATGGCTGTTTCGAGTGTGGCCAGCACGTTGCTGTACCAGCTGGGTTATCCCATCGGCCGCTCTGGTGTGATGTTGACGGTTGGGCAGTACCAGCTTCTTGTGGCTGATGCCTGTGCGGGCCTGAACTCGATGTTCACCCTGGAAGCACTTGGCTTGCTGTACATGAACTTGATGAACTACACCTCAGCTGGGCGCAATATCACCTTGGCTGTTCTTTTGGTGCCCATCTCGTTCTGCGCCAACATCGCCCGCGTCATGATTTTGGTGCTGGTCACTTACCACTTCGGCGATGAGGCAGGGCAGGGCTTTGTTCATGGCTTTGCCGGTATGGTGCTGTTCATGGTTGCCTTGGTTTTGATGTTGATTGCTGACAAGGTGCTGGGATTTTTCTTCGACGCCCGTCGGAATGGAGCTTGATGTGACTGTCAACCTGCGGCGTTCGCTGGCGGTGCTGGGCTTGTCATTGCTCACTGCGGCGGTGGCTTACACCTGGCGCCCGACTTTGCATTTGACCGACAGCATCGGGAAGCCCAAGCTTGAGGAGGCCTTCCCGGCTGCGTTTGGAGAGTGGCGTGTGGACGCCAATATGCCGGTGGTCTTGCCGGCGCCCGATGTTCAAGCGAAGCTGAATCAGATCTACAACCAGGTCCTCAGCCGCACCTATGTGTCGCCGCGTGGCGAGCGAATCATGTTGTCGGTCGCCTATGGTGGCGATCAGTCCGATGGGACTCGCGCGCATCGCCCGGAGGTGTGCTACCCCGCGCAAGGTTTCCAGGTCAAAAGCAGCCAAGTGGCTGATTTGAGCTTGCCTGAAGGTCGAACGCTGCATGTGCTGCGGCTTGTTGCGCAGTTGGGACCACGGCATGAGCCCATCACCTATTGGGTGATGGTGGGCGATCAAGTGGCGACCAGCTCAACCGAACAAAAGTTGGCTCAGCTGCGATTGGGTGTGAAAGGGGTGATTCCCGACGGCATGCTGATTCGGGTCTCGTCCATTGATGATCAAACCGATCGTGCCTACGCCTTGCAAGCGCGATTCGTCGCCGACTTGCAGACCGGCATACCCACCGCATCGCGCGCACGAATTTTTGGTGGTTGACATGACGCAGGGTGTATCGCTGCCGGGCTCTGTGCGGCGGGCTCTGTCTGGAGCACGCCGGAGTCGTTCGAGCCCCGCCAATGCGTGGCTCTTGCCTCTGGTGATGTCGCTTCTCGCCGGGTTTGCCGGCATGGTGATTGCGCTCGGCTCTTTGCCGCTTTCCATGCTGGTGGTGGCTTTGATCGTCGGGCCGGCGGTTCTGCTGATGCCTGCGACGGGCTTGATCTCCTTGTTTCTTCTGATGAGCACGGTGATCGCGGGCTGCATGCAGTACTTTTTGCGAATCGAACAATCGCATTGGTTGCCTGCTTTGCTGCTGATCGCCATGTTTGTTCGCCTTCCGGTCGATGCCTTCCGCCATTCCGCGCGCAATACCGGCCTCGGTGGACTCAGTGGCCTCGGCCTGGTGCTGCTGGTGTTCGGCACCCTGGTGATCGGTTCCGCTCTTGTCAATTTGAGCCCGCCGATGCAGGTTCTGGTGGGGCTGAAGCAGTATGTGTTCCCGCTGGCATTGATCGCCACCATTGTTTTTGCTGGTGCCAAGTGGGGGTATTGGTTGCGTGTTTGGCGCATGGTGCCTTGGCTCATGCTCTTGCAGCTACCTCTGTGCCTCTACCAATACATCTTTGTTGAGAAGGGCTCCGCCGCGAGTTTTGGGGCGCTGGGGATCGCTTGGGACCGAGTTGTGGGTAGCTTCGGCGGAAACCCTGAAGGCGGTGGTTCCAGTGGTGCCTTGGCCATGTTTCTCTGCTTCGGTTTTGTGGCGACCCTGGCTTTGCGCCGCGGCGGCTACATTTCTGGCCGGCTGACTTGGGCTGCGTGCGTGGCAGCGTTGGCGTCTGTGTTCCTGGCCGAAGTGAAAGTCGTGGCGGTGTTTCTGCCCTTGGCCTTGCTTGTTTACTACCGGCGGCACGTCATGCGTTCGGTCGGCAGCTTTCTTCTTTGGAGCCTGAGTTCGCTGCTGTTTGTTGCGGCCTTGCTGGTGGCCTACCAGGTCCTTCACTACAGCGACAAGGGCAGCAGGTCCATTGATCTCGCTGCGACATTCAGCTACAGCACCCGTGCTGAAAAAGACATCACGATGTACAACCGGCAGACCGGCGAAATGAGCCGGCTCGGTGCTCTGGTGACTTGGGGCCAGGAAAACGTGGGCGCCGGCAAAATGGTGGAGACCTTGATCGGCTACGGCCCTGCGGCCAGCAAGACGTTCAGCTCCTTGTTCGGTCAAGGTGCGGAGGCCAGGAAGCATCCGTTTCAGCTGCAGGTTTCAACCGCCTCGGCTTTGCTGTGGGATGTGGGTTTGCTTGGCACCGGTTGCTTTGCGCTTTTGTTTGCATTCGGCTTTGTGCAGGCCTTGCGCTTGGCCAATCGCTTGGCCGATTCCGCGCCTTTGCAATCAGGCTTGATGGATATAGCCGCCGTGGCCATTGCGCTGACCTCGGTCGGTCTGATCTATGACGCTTCGAGTTTGTTCGTCGCTCCAGTTCAGATGCTGTCGTCCTGGGCCATCGGATTGGTGGCGCTGGTTGCTGCGTTTGCGCGCCAAGCTCCTGATTCCGCTGCAGCTGCCGTTTCAGCTGGAGCCTTTCGCTCAGCGAAGGCTTGAGCGTGACCGAGGGCGGATCGGCGTATTCGCGCCAACGTACCATCAGCAATGCCAAGGTGTTTGTTCTTGGCAAGGCTGTTTCCGCACTCCTCACCATTGCTTGGTTGGGTTGGCTGCTCCGGCTGCTTGAGCTTCGCGACTACGCCGTGTACGTGGCGGCCATGGCTTGTCTCGAGGCGGGCATTGCACTTTCATCCCTCGGTGTGGAATGGCTCTTGCTGCGCTACGTGCCGGAGTATGTGACCCACGGCGCGAGGCAGCTTCTGGGCCCCCTGATCGTCAAGGTGCTCAGCGTCAGGGTTCTTGGCGTCTTGCTGGCCATCGCTGCCAGCGGCCTTGCCTTGCAGTTTTGGGAGGGACCGGCTGCTTTGGCGAACGCCGGTGTCGGGCTTTGCCTGGCCTTGCTTCTTTTGTCCGAAGCCTGCATGCGTTTGCTCAGAGACAACTCCTTGGAGAGTGTGGGCAAACAGGGCTTCACGCAGCTGGGCATTGTTTTGAGGAACAGCCTCTTGTTGCTGGGTGTCTTCCTGTGTGGCGCAGAGCCCGGCGGCATGGATGTGCAGCGCATCCTGTGGGTCGAGCTTTCGGCATCAGCCGTGACCTTGGTGTATTCGGCTTGGGCGCTCGCTCATGTGTTGCGCACCCTGCCTGCGCGTGCCGATTCCGAGGCGGCGGCCTGGGTGCCCCCGACCTTTGCCCATGCATTCAAGATGGGCTGGAACAACTACCTCAGCAGCCTCATCAGTTTCCCGCTGTCACTCCAAGCCTTGGTGCTGATGGTTTCCAGCGTTGGCAGTGGTGCTCAGTCTGTGGCGACCTTTGGCTTCATGGTTCGCGTTTTGGAAATCATGCGAGGCTATCTGCCAGCGCTGATGTTGATGAACGTTCTGCGGCCTCGCTTCATTGGCCTGTATGCGCGCAACCAGAACCTGGTGGCTGTCGCGCGAGAAGCTGGGCTGGCGAGCCGCTTGAGCGTGCTGACCGTGGCGCCCTTGGTCGGCATTCTGGCGGTTTACGGCAACACCCTGTTGAGCCTTGCTTCCAGCGGAAAAATTGACTCGGGCCAGGGCTTGATGGCTGCGCTTTGCCTGACCCTGATGTTTCGTGTGCATCGTCAAATCACCTTGGTGCTGGTGAATTGCGTCGAACAAGGGCGCTCTTTGCTGCTTGCGGCCGGCTTGGCCTTGCTGGTGCTGCCGGTGTCTTGGTGGCTGGCAGCGGCGGGTCATTCAGAATGGGCGGCCTTGCTCGCTGTCATTTGGGATGAGTGCGTTTGGGTTTCGATCTTGGTGCATGGCTTGCGGCGCGCTGGGCATGCCTGGCAGGGGGACTGGTGGTTCATGGCACGTGCCAGCGCCTGCGCCCTCTTGAGTGCCGCGGGGGTGAGTTTCCTGTCGCTGACAGGTGGCACCATCGCCTCCTTGCTTTTGGGCATGGTCTTGATCGTGGCCATGTTCTTGTTGCTTGTTTGGGTGCCCCGAACATTCCGCCCAGCAGATTTGAAACCTCTGATGTCGTGAGTATCAGCCTGCCCCTCTGACAATGCCGACCCAATCCCATTCTGGCGGAAGTACCACTGTATTTGGTTGACACCGTCGATCTCGCTATATTCGATTGGCGTTGGCCCGTGGCTGGTTAGCGACCCTATTTTCATGCAGTCCTGCTTCGCAGGCGTTCAGGCAAGGTAATTCATGAATTTGTTGCTCGCCGACGTTCATCGACAGTTTGGTCGATCCTCTCATTGGCTGATTGCCCAAGCTTTTCTGACTCGGAAGACCTTTCGCCCTGTTGCTACCTTGAGAGCCTGCCAATGGTTGGCAAAAAGAGGGGTGGCAGCTCGGGGTTTTCTACCCTTTTTGAAAATTGCACATCGATGGACGGCAAACTCGATAGCTTCTGACCTTTCATGGCAAACCAAGATTGGCCCGGGGTTTATATTGACCCATGGCTGGTGTACTGTGATTAGCCCCGGTGCTATTTTGGGGAGCAACATAACCGTTTTCCATGGCGTTACGATAGGTCAGGGCGATCGAATTTCCCGTGATGGCACACGCTCAACTGGATTCCCGGTGATCGAGAGCGATGTTTGGCTAGGGCCGCATTCCGTGATCGTTGGCAACATCACAATTGGCCGTGGTAGCCGGAGATGTGCGGGCGCTTTTGTAAATGACGATGTACCTGCTTTCTCGATGGTTATGGGTAATCCTGCGACGATCGTGAAGAGTGATTGCACTCCGGACGTTGCGAACAAGGCACCAATGCCGGAGTGAGCCTGTGGTCGCTCTTGCGAATGGCCTCTACACGAGACAACCATTTCAATGAAACTCATTTTTTTGATGTATGACTACTTGCCTGCGTTCAGGCCCGATGTTCGGGCTCTGTTCGGGGCCGCCTTGCCCAAGCTTGGCGTGCATTCAGACCTGTTGGGACAGTCAGCCAGTGCGGTTGCACAGAGTCAAGCAGAAGCCTGGCCAGGTGGGGTCGCATTTGTGCACGGTAGCGAGAGTAAGGGCTTTTTCGGAGAGTTGATTCGACCCTTGCATGATTTAGGTCTACTGCGAAGATTAACCCCCGCTCATCAAATCATCCAAGTACGAGACAAAATCAGGACCGGCTTGTTGTCCTTGCTGATTGCACGTGTGAGCGGCCGACGATTTGTTTATTGGATGTCTTTTCCTTTTGCGGACGGGTTTCTCGTCCGCTATCGGCAGATTCGGCATAGCAGCGGAGCATTCACCCGGAGTGTGTATTGGTTGCGTGCGACTGTCGCGCAGTGGATGTTCTATCGAGTTTTGGTGCCGCGGGTTGATCATTTGTTCGTTCAGAGTGATGCAATGCTGGAAAGCATGGTGTCCAAAGGGGCCGACGGCAATGCATGACGGCGGTTCCCATGGGTGTGGACGTAGAGATGTTTTCGCAAGTTCAACCGCCCTTGGCAATACCGAAGCCTTTGGAGCAGCGACGCGTCCTTGCCTATCTAGGTACCTTGGGGCAATCGCGGCAGAGTGATTTTCTATTGGCGGTGCTTAAGTTGGTCAGGGAGCAAGAGCCGTCCGTGCTGCTGCTGTTGGCCGGAGATGGTGCTAGTGCTGATGAGCAGGATTGGATGCGTGCGCAAATCCGCCAGGAGAATCTCGAAGCTCATGTCTTTTTGACTGGCTGGAAGACTCAAGCTGAAATACTCTCATTGATGAAGTGCGCTGAAATTGGCCTTTCGCCGATCCCGCGCGGCGAGCTCTTTGATGTGTCGTCTCCAACCAAAGCTGTTGAGTATCTGGCGCTGGGTATCCCCTGTGTGTGCAATGACATCCCCGACCAAAAGTATGTGATTGAAGCCAGTGGCGGCGGTGTTTGTGTCCCGATGGAGGCGCACTTGTTTGCAGATGCCTGCCTGCAGTTGCTGCGCGAGCCGGAAGCGGCGGCCGCTGCGGGCGCACGCGGGCGAGCCTGGGTGAAAGACAACCGTTCGTATGACGCGATCGCTGCCAACGTTGCCGCGGTGTACCGCCGTTTGCTGGCCGACAAACAGACTGCCAATTGAGTTCGGCTGTGGCCCTGTGACGGCCGGGCCGGCCTGCGAAAGATGATGAGGGAGTGAAACCATGTGCGGTGTGACGGGTCTGGTGTTCAAGACCGGCGGGGCGGTCCGAGCGGAAGCGGCCTTGCACGCCTTGCGCCGGCGTGGGCCGGATGCTTCGGGGGCGGTGCTCAGTGAGCTGGGGGCCAATTCGGTGTGGTTGGGCCACACGCGCCTGGCGATTCAGGATTTGACCGAAGCCGGCGCGCAGCCCATGGTCAGCGTGGACCGTCGATGGCTGCTGACCTTCAATGGCGAGATTTACAACCACCAAGACTTGCGCGCTGAGTTGTCCCGCAGCTGGCGCGGTCACTCAGACACCGAGACCTTGGTCGAGGCGATCAGTCAGTGGGGTGTCGAGGCCACGGTGAAGCGCTTGAACGGCATCTTCGCCTTTGCGGTGTTGGACCAATTGAAGCGCGAGCTCTACCTGGTTCGCGACCCCTTTGGCGTGAAACCGCTTTACTTTGCCCAGACGCCCAAAGGTTTTGGTTTCGCGTCGGAGATTCGCAGCCTGTGCGCGGTGACGGAGCAGCGCTTTGAGGTCGATGCAGAGTCCCTCGCCACATTCTTGAGCTTGCGCTTCGTTCCCTCTCCCCACACCTTGTTGGCCGGGGTGCAGCGGCTGCCGCCGGGACATATTCATTGCGTGCCGGTGGACGGTGGCGCCACTTCGGTCACCCGCTACATCGAGCCCAGTTCAGCGCGCTTTGCGGGCGGGCTGGAGGAGGCGGCAGCTGCCTATCAAGTGGGCGTTGCCCAAGCGGTCAAGCGACAGATGTTGTCTGATGTGCCGGTCGGCGTGTTGTTGTCGGGCGGTATTGACTCGGCCTTGGTCGCTGCGATGGCGGCCGATGCGGGCGTTCAGGCGCCGTGTTTTACCGTGGGCTACAAAGAGGACAGCGCGGACTGCGAAATTGGCGATGCCGCCCATACCGCCCAGGTTCTGGGGCTGCCCCATCACGTCGTGAAGTTGGACCATGAGGACCTGTGGCAGGCTTTTGAGCTTGCGGTCAGCGCCACGGAAGAGCCCTTGGTCACCACCTCCGCCTTGCCCATGTGGTACCTGTGCCAACGGGCCCGGGAGGATGTAACGGTGGTGCTGACGGGGCAGGGCAGCGATGAGTTGCTGGGAGGCTATCGTCGCTACCAGGGTGAGCTGGTGAGAGACATTCCGATGTTCAAGACGCTGGTCAGCGTCGCCCGCCCCTTGCTCGAACGCCTGCCCGGTGTGCCCGCTGCCGTGCTCCGGAGTGCCCAGTCTGCGGCGATCGCCCGGGTCAATGAACGCTTCGAAAGCGAGTACTGCGTGTTCAACGCAGCAGCGCGTGGGCGCTTGATCGGCAAGACCGGTTCGGGCCGGGCACTGAGTTCGATTCAGACCTGGCTGGACTGGTCGGCTGCGGGGCGCCCCTTGAGTGCCGCTGAGCAAATGATGGCCATCGATGTGCGCATGGGCTTGGCCGACGATCTGCTCTTGTACGGCGACAAGGTCAGCATGGCGCACAGCCTGGAGGCGCGGGTGCCGCTGCTGGATACGGAACTGGTTCGCTTCGTGGAGTCCCTGCCTGCGGCTTTCAAGCTGGCGTTGGGCAAGACCAAGATCATCCACAAGCAAATGGCACAAAGCTATTTGCCCAAGGAGATCGTGAACCGCCCCAAGCGCGGTTTTCAGGTGCCGGTCGCAAGCATGCTTCTCCGGGAATGGAAGGACAGGTGCCATGCACTCCTGTTTCAAGACCCGGCCCTGGCGGGCCTGGGCTTTGAGCTGGGCGAAGTGACGCGGCTCTGGGATGAGCACCAGCGCGGCTTCCGCGACCGCAGCCGGGAGCTGTTTGCTTTGCTGGGCTTGGCCGTGTGGCGCCGGCAAATGGCCGATGTCATCGCCGCTTGAACTTGGCATGGCCGTCATTGAAGCGGGGCCTGGGCACTGTGCAGCATGTGCTGCATGTGTCGCCTGTGCAGGGCTCGCGCCTGCCAGGCTGTTGAATCTTGGACGATAGAAGATGAGCAAGCAACAGATCTGGATGCTGTCCACCGCTCCAGCCGGCAAGGGCGGGACCGCGACCGTCATTCGGCAGTACCAGCAAGCCGGGCTGTTCGACAACGGGGCCATGCGCTTGTTGGTCAGTCATCACGACCGCTCGAAGTGGGGCCGCGTGCTGCCGTTTTTGCGCGCGTGCTGGACTTTGTGGCCGGCGCTCTGCCTGGGCCGAGTTTCCTTGGTCCATGCGCACACCTCACATGGGGGCAGTTTTTGGCGCAAGCTGATCTTGCTTGCCCCGACATTCCTTCTGCGCGTGCCCGTGGTCGTTCATCTGCATGGCAGTGACTTCGAATCGTTCCATGCCGATGGCAGCCGCTGGCGCCAAAGCTGCATTCGTTTCATGCTTCGCCGCTCCTTCCGTGTGCTCGCCTTGTCGACCGAATGGCGCCAATGGGTCTTGCGGGTGGAGCCGAATGCGCGGGTGGACGTCTTGTTCAATTCTTTGTCCTCAGCCACGGAGCAAGGCGCCGATGCGCCGGTTCTGGGCGCTGTGCCGACTGCACTGTTTCTCGGCCGAATCGGCGACCGCAAGGGCACTTTCGATCTGCTGCAGGCTTTCGCGCGGGTCTTGGAGCGCCTGCCTGAGGCTCGGCTCGTGATCGGCGGCGACGGGGAGGTGGACAAGCTGCATGCCGAGGTGGCTCGGCTCGGATTGGCGGCCTCTGTTGAGTTCGCGGGTTGGGTGAATACCGAGCGCAAGGAGCAGCTGTTCCATCAGGCCTGGCTGTTCGCTCTGCCCTCCTACCACGAGGGCTTGCCCATGGCCATCTTGGAGGCCATGGCGAGGTCGCGGGCAGTCGTGTCGTGCCCGCTTGGCGGTATTGCTGAGGCGGTGCAAGCGGAGCTCACCGGGCTTTTGCGCAGCCCTGGCGACATCCCCGGCCTGGCCCAGGCTTTGCTGACCATTCTGGGTGACCGGCAATGTGCGGAACGCATGGGTGCCGAAGGTAGGAAGGCGTTTCTCGCCAAGTTCTCTCACCAAGCCAATCTGCCCAAATTGCTGGCCCTGTACAGGCAGGCAGGCCTGCGCGATGTGCCCGAACTCAGCGCCTCATCTGATCATTCGGCTTTGGCGGAATCCAAAGCATGAAGTTGCCCAGTGCCGAGCGTTTGCGTTGGCTGACGCGGCGCCTCAGCCGCATCAGTGCGGCGGAGATTCCCTATCGGGTGGGTGGCTTCGTGCGCACGGCTGCGCAGTCGCGAGGTTTCTGGGACGCGCGCCAGCCGCCGCCGCTGCTGGCCAAGCCGGGCTTTGGCGCTGCCTGGGCCTGGGCACCCGCCTTGAGCGAGGCCGATGGCCGCGAGCTGGAGGCAGACGCCCAGACCTTGCTGGCGCGTGGCCCGCGCATTTTTGGCCTGGACCTTGATTTCAGCGCTGCCGCCCCGGACTGGAATGCCGACCCCAGAACCGGCCACCCGGTGCCTCTGGATTTCGGCCTGAGCATTGATTTCCGCCACATGGCCGGCGATGTCGACATCAAGTTCTTGTGGGAACTGAACCGCCACCTCTGGTGGGTGCGCCTGGCACAGGCTTACGCGCACACGGGCCAGAGCAAGTACCTGCATGCCCTGGGCCAACATCTGGCGCGTTGGCTTGAATCCTGCCCGTATCCCTTGGGGCCGAACTGGTCATCGCCGGTGGAGCAGGGCATTCGCTTGATCAATTGGAGCCTGGTCTGGCATTTGATTGGCGGCGCCAACTCCGCCTTGTTCGAGGGTAGTCAGGGCCAGGCATTGCGGCAGAACTGGTTGTGCAGCATCTACCAGCACATGCGCTTTGCCAGCGACAACTACTCCTTTCACTCCTCAGGGAACAACCATTTGCTGGGCGAAGCGGCGGGCGTCTTCGTTGCCGCGTGCACCTGGGACTGCTGGCCGGCAAGCCAAGCGCTGCGCAGCTCGGCGCACGCAATCCTCGAGCGCGAGGCGCAGAAGCAGTTCAGTTCAGATGGCGCCAACTGGGAACAAGCCACGGGCTATCACGGCTTCGCCTTGCAGTTTGTGCTGGCGGCAGGCCTTGCAGGGCGGGCCGCTGGGCACGATTTTTCGGATGCGTATTGGCACCGTGTCGAGTCCGCCATGGTCTTTCTCGGTGCCCAGATGGATTGCCAGGGGGCCACGCCCGGTTTTGGCGATTCAGATGACGGCGAGGTCTTTCGCCTCAGCTACGGCAAGGGCACGCCTGACCAATGCTTGTTGGCTGTCGGAGCTACTTTGTTTCAGCGCGCAGACTTGCAAGCGAAGGCTTGCGCGGTGAACCCTGCCGCAGACAAGGCGGTGCCTTGGCTGACTCGGCAAGCCCCGCCGCCGACCGCTCCCGATCGACTGAGCGAGCTGCCACGTCATTTTCCGGAAGGCGGGCTGATGCTGATGGGCTCAGACTTGCACCGAGGTGACGAGGTGCGCGTCAGCTTCGACTGCGGCCCCTTGGGCTGTCTGGGCATTGCAGGCCATGGCCATGCCGATGCCTTGTCGGTGTTGCTCGGCGTTGCTGGTGAAGCTTTGCTGCTGGACTCCGGCACCTATTGCTACAACTCAGCCCCACATTGGCGGAAGTTTTTCCGAGGCACGTCGGCACACAACACCTTGCGTGTGGATGGTGAAGACCAGTCCATCTACGGCGCCAGCTTTCTTTGGCTTCAAGACGTCAACACGCGCATTCATGCAGTCAGTGAAGATGGTGCCGTGATCCACGCCAGCCATGACGGCTACACGCGCTTGAAGGACCCCGTGCATCACCACCGCCGCGTCAGCTGGAATGCCGAGGCCGGCTGCCTGACGGTCGAAGACTGGTTGGAGTGCCAACAGACCCATGGCGTGGAGCTGTTCTGGCATGGCACGCCGGACGGCCAGATGCATTGGGACAGTGCAGTGCAACGCGGCGCTATCGTTGCATCAAAAAATCAATTGCAGCTGGAGCTCAGTGGCGCCGAACTCCAGGGTTGGGTGAGCTGCGGTGTCGAAACCGATCAGGAGTTGCAGGGCTGGGCGTCCCATGCTTTCTACGAAAAACGCCCCGCGCCGGTGCTCACGGTCGCTGCTCAGCTCAAGCCCGGTCAGATCTTGCGCACGGTCCTGAGGATTCGACCTCGATGAGGCTGCAACGATGTCGGTGCCTGTAGGTCAAGGTCCCTGAGTCCATTTGTCGCAGGCCGGCTTCACGACAAAGCGGGCCTGCGAGCCCCGTCACGGAGGCAGTTGCGTGGAGCGCTTGTCGAAGCTGATGACCTGATTGCCCAGAACCACGGCAATGCGAGTGCCTTGCTGACTGACTTGCAAGGGCGTGATCTTGCAGCCGTCGCGCAGAACGGTGAGGTGCGCCAGTTCGGTGCTTCGGGTCAAGGCGGTGAAGCGCGCATGAGCTTGGGCCGGCATGGGCGCTTCTGGCGGCACGTCCCAGGCCATGGTCTGCGCGAAGCTGGTGGCGGGGCCGTGGCGATCCAGGCAAACCGAAGCTGCGCCATTGCTGGCCTTGACGGTGCTCGCATCTGCGACAAAGGCATTGGGCGAGTGGAAATTCAGCTCCCATTGCCGGGCCTTGCTGCTGGTGGCCCAGTCGTAAATCAAGGTGACGCCGCTGGCGCGGTCCATCACCACGCTGCGGACAGCATTGCTGAGCTGAGGGGTCCAGGCGCCGGTGTTCATGTCGATCGTGCGGTAGGCCAAGGCGGCATCGCCTGTCACAGCCGAGAGCGAGCCTCTTGTCTCGTGGTAGATGATGTCACCACTGGCTTCCAGGCTGTGTGCCGGATTGGACGGCTTCGCGGAGCCAGCGACACTTTCGCTTTGACCAAAACCGCCGTCATAAGTCAGCGCATTCTTGTAGCGCGTGGCCCGCGTGACTGACTTGTGGTGCTGAGAGTTGTAGTAGGGGTAATAGCCGGCACTGATCAACAAGGGCTTGCCCTGGGAGACGTAGACGACGGAGTTTTGGTCCGCATGCGAGTGGTTGAACGCACCAAAGCGGCTGGAGCGGAAGAACAGGCTGGTGCGTGCGGACAGCTTGGCATCGACATGCAGGGCGGCCAGACCGGCATCGCGGGAAACCCAGCTGTTCTGCGTCGGCGGCAGGGCGGCAGGCATGGGTCGGTCATCAACTCCCAGCAGCAGCAGCTGCCAGATCACCGCGTCGTTGGGGTTGCTGACATTGCCCGGCTTCACTCTCCAATACCAAGCGTCCTGAGCATTGCGTGTCATTTGCGCATGCAGGCGGTAGTAGCTGGCGGTGTAGTTGGCGTAGAGATCCTGGGTTTCGGTCTCGTCGCCCAAGGCACTGGGCTGCAACAGATTCGGCGCCGTGAACGCCAGCATTTGTTCGCCGGACCTGCGCATGTACTCCAGCTGATAGAGGTCGAAACCGGTGATGGTCCGCACGGACGCTGCGTAGGGTATAGCCCCCACAGCTGCGTACCAGCCGTAGGCGATGCCATTGCCAAAGCTGCCGTCCACATCGCCCCAAATCCCCAGGGTGTAGCGGCTGAGATCCCAGGCCTTGACCAGCAAGCTTTGGGCCTCCGGGAATCCGGGCAGCCCAGTTGCCAGCAGCAAGGCTTGGTTGACCCAACGAACGTTTTCAACGGCGTGCGAATCGTAGGGTTCTTTGTCGAGATAGCTAAGAGCGGCAGAGGCCTGAAGCAGGCGCGCGCGCAGCGCAGCTGTTACAAGCGTGCGCTCCGAGGCGCTGAGCTCTTGCCACAGCATGTCAATGCCTTGTGCCAGCGCCAGATAGACCTCGCGGTTCGTCTGATCGCTGGAGCTCTCACTGCTGAGCCCTGTGGCTGGCCAAGCCGCGAGATTGAGCAGGCGCAGTTTGCTGGCTGCGAGCATGGCGGCGTTGCCGTCCAAACGACCGATCAACGAGAGCCGCTCCATGAACTCGCGTTCTGTTCGGGCCGTTTGGCGCATGGTTCGCTCATTGACCACCGCGTTCAAACCGGACGCACTTTGGGATGACACAGGGGCAGCAGGCAAGGCCTGCGTGAGCGCAAATCTTGCGCCGGTGCGCAGCGTGTTCAGAACCGGCAGGTTTTCGCTGTTCTGAGCGACCTGCGCGATCTTGGCGTAGCTGCTGCCGCTGGGCAGCATTCTGGGTCGGGCCTTGTTGGTGGCCACGAGCGCGATGGCCTGGCCATCGGGAATGGTGGGCGCTGCCGTGGTTGTTGCCGCGGCGGATAGCGCCTTGCTCAAGGCATTGAGGGGCTCGGCGATAGCGAAACGCCGCCACTGGGTACTGACACGCGCTCCCTGTGTATTGGTGTAGCTGACCGCCCATTCATAGCTGCCCGGTGCCAAGACGGCGCCGAGTTGAAATCGGGGGCTGGTGATGTCGGATCGGTTGAGGAACACGGTGCCGCCACCGCGCTGCCGTATCACCAAAGTCCAGGGGGTTGTGAGTTGTCGGTTGCCTGCCTCGCCCCAGGAGAACAGCGGAGTGCTGCTCAGGCTAGCGCAATCGAGCGGTGAGATGCGCCGCATATGAGCTGGCGTTTGCTCCAACCAGTCGGCCGGCAGCGCTGTGCAGGCATCTCCGCTGGCGGGGATCAGACCGGCAGCCGGCGGGTCCACCTTCAACAGCTCTTGCTCCGGACTTCGAATCTGCGGCTGCTGGCAGGCCGCGAGCAACAGCATCAGCGAAAGCGAGGCGCTGGCGCGGCTCAGGGAAGACAAGCGGGTGGTTGGAGTGGCCATGATGGGTACTACCTAGCACTGAAGTGCGGCGGGCGATCGGCAACCGCCAAAGCGCGCCACTGCAGCAGCGGCGCGCGCCGAAGCATCAATTGTGCCGGCTGGCAGCGGATCTGGCTGTGCGCTGAGCCGGCATTAATCGCCGGAAAAGCGCTTTCTGTTCAGGGATCGCAGGCATTCTGTTCCTGGCAGCCGCCCCGGCCAGCCCTTGGCTCAGAGTCGTCAGCGACGACGCCATTCCTTCAGCAACAGCCCGAAGAAAGCCATGTCATCAATGAAGTAGCGGCGAAACATGCGGCGCGGCTCCTGCAGGAAGCGATAGAACCACTCGAAACCTGTCTTTTGCATCCATACGGGTGCACGTTGACCTTGCCGGCAACAACATCGAAAGTGCCGCCCACGCCCATGGCAAAAGGGATTTTCATTCGGGCCTGGTAGGCACCGAGGAACTGTTCCTTCTTTGGTGAACTGATGGCGACAAACAGCAGGTCTGCGCGAGCGGCTGCTATTTGGTCGACCACCGCGTTTTCCTCTCCGGCGGTCCAATAGCCATTGCGATAACCGGCGAACACGAGCTTGGGGAAACGCGCCTGGTAGAGCTGAAGCACGCGGGACACGATGTCTTCCTTGGCGCCGAGTAGATAGACGCGCCAGCCCTTTTCGGCCGCACGCGCCATCAGCGCTTCGAACAGATCGACGCCGGCCACCCGCTCCTTCAAGGGTTTTCCCAGCAGACGTGAGGCCCAGACGACGGGCATGCCATCGGCATTGATGAGCGCGCACTCGTTGCTGATCTGGCGCAGCTCGAGGTCGTGCTGGGCCTTGACCAATTTATCCACATTGACCACGACATGCTGGTGCGGCCGGCCGCTGGCGATGAAGCCTTCGATGGTCTGCAGTGTTTCTTCCATCGACAGGTTGTCGATGGTGCAGCCCATCATCTCGATGCGGGAGCGATTCATGGGTGGGCAGCTTTCGGCAGTCAAATCAGGCGCGGAGGGCGGGAGCAGGCGGGCGATTCTAGGCGCCCGACATGAAAGTTCTGACCCGGTTGCAGAGTGTTTCTCCGGGCCCTCTTGTCTGGGCTCAGGCGCCGAGCCGGCTTGCAAGAATGTCGACGATGCGTTCAGCCGACTTGCCGTCCCACAGAGCCGGACGACGGCCGCGTTTGCCGCCGTTCTTCAGGGTGTCCAGCGCCAGGGGGATGATGACAGCGGGGTCGGTGCCGGCCAGGACATTGCTGCCCTCGTCCACGGTGATGGGGCGCTCGGTGTTCTCGCGCATGGTGATGCAGGGCACGCCCAGGGCGGTGGTTTCTTCCTGCAGGCCGCCGCTGTCGGTCAGCACCAGGGC
>Ga0187844_10001054_pt1 | contig 21498 bp, 19 predicted proteins | sample SpaLakP09_SKY_50_FD_134517 | JGI IMG/M metagenome (GOLD analysis project Ga0187844, IMG submission 134517) | Oligotrophic lake water microbial communities from Sparkling Lake, Wisconsin, USA - SP09_SKY_50 | ecosystem: Environmental > Aquatic > Freshwater > Lake | place: USA: Sparkling Lake...
ATATACATATTTTTTAACTCTTCATTGTTATCATCTACATATAACTTTAAAAGCATTACTTTATCATACATGCTTAGAAGCGTATTAAAATGGGCGTTTAAATTATTATTTAGAAAGTTTGACATTATTTATACATATACGAATGAGTAATTTTTAAATACTTTTGTTATTATTTTAATATTATTTCGTATCATCTATTAAATTTAAAGCTTTCAAACGATTATAAAATACTCTTCTATTTGTATTTAGTTTCTTTTTTTCCCAATTCATATCGTCTATCAATTTATTCACTTTTTCTTCAATATTGACTGCACTTTGTGTTCTTGCTATTTCCTTGAGTTTTTTTAAATTTATCAGTTCTGCTTCAATTGTTTTATATTTTTCGTAAAATTCGGTAAAAGTACCCTTCATTTCAGTAACTATCTTTGTGTATGTGTTGGTTGGCATTTCTTCATAATTCATTATTTCTTCCAGCGTCGCACGTTGGATTATTTTTTCTTTACCATCTAAATCCTTAGTATAAAAAATGGCTAATCCTTTGTTAAAATCCAACATAAATATTAATCCTTTTTCTTCCTTTTGATTTGTTTGATTTACAATATATCCACATTCCAAAATATTTATATAACTACTTTGACAATAGCGTAATAGGGTTGGCCAATTACTATGTTGTATATCTTGGGTATCAGGATCTGATTCAAAATCAGTAAACATTCTGAATTTAATTGTGTCCGTTAATTTAGGTAGACCTTTTGTTGTTTTGATTTTTTCAAAGGCGGTTTGCATATCTTCTTTTGATGTATAGTGATTCATTAATATATATATCTCTCTTACTAGGATTTGCCAAAGTAAATCCGCGTCAATTTGGACGTTCATAAGTCTCTTTTTCCTCCCAATAATATATCCAAAAGCACCCTTTGTTGCCATTATTTATTTTAAATATAAAAAGAAGTTTTTATATTTATATTCTTACTTTTTTATAATATTTATTGATTTTTTATTGTTTTATAAAAGGGAGTTCTTGAGGTGGTTGCGCTGTATTGGGAATTTGAGAAGGTTGCACGGCTGTATACCATTCTGGAGGGGTCACATAATAATTGGACGCATTGCACGAGTTTCCAAAACTTGTAATACTTGTTCCACTTGCTGCTTGACTACTTCCTGTAGTTACAGCAAAAGGGAATGGTTTTTGTTTTCCAATTGGATCATTGCACCCTCTTGTAAGGTATAAATTATATTGAGCATAAGAAACAGGCTGATAAAGTGTCTTTGTATAAGGCGCATTTCTAACCATATCGTTATATTTAAACATAGCAGTTGACCTTCCTGGTGTGCATAAAGTAGGACCTGTGCCTTTGATATCGTCGGTATATGTTCCAACATTGTTGACGTTGAGAGAACAGACATTCGCTGCTGCCTTGTTTTGAATATATAACCACTGACTAGCTGAATCTGTTTGATTTCCTGTATAATTTGGTTGAACCCAATAATTCGGGTATTGACCATTATGAATCCATCTGTATCTCTTTTCAAGCATTCCTTTTGTAGATAAAACAGATTGCTTAATATACATGTATTGGTTACCTAACGTATCCACTTCTTTCGCTATATTCAACGGTTGGAATACAGGGTATCTGCCTAGTGTTCCACCCCAACCTATCGCATGAGTTCCTCTATAAGGGGTTCCTGATTTTGACATTTTCATTTCTCTTCCAACTCCTCCCACGTTTCTATGACCTCCGTTTAGAGAGAAACCGGAGTTTCCATAATTTTCTATTGCTATTTGTAAAGAGGTTAATTCTCTACCAAAAGGACCTTGGGGAAGCCAAACTCCGCCCGGTTGTTTTCCAGAACGTTTTGATCCATAATTTATTACTGATTTTCTTTTAAAAGCAGTTAGTGACATATTATAACATATTAAGAGATTAATTTATTAGATAAATAATATTTTTCTCTCTAATGGGTCTTCTAATAAACAATTCTTTAAAAGCCAATACATTTTTGACTCTACTATAGACAATGAATCCAATTGGTCATTAAATTTTTCGTGGATAGTTTTGTCATTTTCATCTTTTAGAAAATCATCATTATTTGATAAAGAATATATTACTAAACACCCTAAACTGTAATAAGACGTTTTATAATGAATATAAGCTGGCAATTCAGTTATTATTAATTGTTCTGGGGAAACAAAAAAATCTATCGGAGAGAAAGGAAAAGACATTAATATTCTTTCGTTATCTTCTTGTATATATGATAGGTATTCTTGAGATATGTAAGCAAATTTATTACCATCTATGACAATTATATTTTCTGGACTGTAACCCATAAAGCTTTGACTGTGTATAGTTATTACATATTTTAATTGGGTTGCAAGATTTTCTAACATTCTGGCTGCTACATGTATGCGTAGATTTTTTGCACCGTTTATTTTATGTTGTTCTTCTTGGAATTGTTTGAATGTTTGAATTGTTACTGCTTTTAATTTTAATGTTCTATAATTAGAGGAAACGGTTGCGCCATTTATTATTTTTGTTTTTATTAATGATTTTATAATTATTTCACTATAAGTTTTAAATTCAATTGTATATAAATGTTGTGTTCTTTTGTCTCTAATAATACGGAATTCATCATTCGAAATTATTGTGCTCATTTATATTCTTTTTATTTTTACGTTTTATATTTTTATTTTTAATTTGTATTTATATTAAAATGTTTTATGATAAAAAAACGAATATACATCAAGTATTAGCAAATAAGTTTAATCGTACTAAAAATGCGGTTAATGACAGGAAAAAGTTTAATAAAGTATTTGAAACACACACAGCAAACAATAATGATATGAAAATTGAATTACGCACAACAGAATATAGTAAGGAAAATGATGATATTTTACAACCAATGTTATCTAAAGAAGAGTTTAAAATTAATTATAGCAAATCAAGTATTTATATTGATTTTAATATGAGCAATAATAATGACAATAAAAAAAATATAAATCAAACTATAGATATGGTAAATAATAACCTATATGACAATCTTAATACACGTAATAGACATAATGCAGGTAATATGGGTAATATGGATAATGTCGATAATGAGCAAAATAGACTTATAAATATATTACATAAAAAGAATGTTTCTGTTATTCATAATGTATATCAAGAATTATATAAAGAAAATAAAAAACCTACTGGGTTTGGAGATTTTATTCGAGGGTGTTACTTTTTATTACAATTTTGCGAAAAATATAATTTTAAATACAATATTATTATTAATCATCCTATCGCATTATTTCTTAAAGGATTTTATGAATCTTATCATACTAATAAAAAAATTAATCAGAATTTATTTTCTACCATATCTAATTTTGTGGATAGCAATTTTTTTGACTCTAAATTAGACGTTAATGGTTTTATTATTAGTGAGATACAAACTGTAAATCGATTCACTGATTTTATGAATTATTTATGTAACATTAACGTATATAAAGACCAGATTTTTATGTACACTATTTTTTTTCCTTTTAATGCAGTAGAAGAAAAACATAAGCAATATATGATGCAACTTTTGGAACCAAACGAGGAAATGAAAGAGTACGTTGAAGAAACTATGTGTAAATTGGTGGTTGTTAAAAATAAATATGCTGTTATTCACGTCAGGTCTGGTGATATTTATTTATCCGAAGAATCTAAGATTTTTGGTTCTGGGTATTTTAAAAAAATTTATAATGAAGTGCATAATATTATTCATGAAAATCCATCTATTGATTTTTTGTTACTAGCTGATAATAATGAAATCAAATATCTTATATGCAGAATATTCACTAAAATCAAGACTATTTATAATAATATAACACATCTTGGAGAAAATAATTTATTGGATATAAAAAAAGTTAAAAATACGATGCTGGATTTTTATTTATTGGCGAATTCTTGTTCTATCCATTCTATTAGTAGTTATATACACGGAACAGGATTTAGTTTTTGGTGTGCTAAAACATATAATATACCTTATAAATGCAAGTATATTCCTATGTAAATATAATTTTTCAGCAGGCATAAAATTAAAGTGTTACACTTTGGTTTTACGTTTCAAAGGGAGGTACTTTGAAAAGAATTTAAAGACTTCACACTTTATTTATATATAGAATGGGACCTTCTCAACAGTGTAAATCTTGTAGACAAAAATTCAGTGAGGATGCTCCTGAAAGAAATTTTGACAATTGGAAGAATTATGGTTTTAATAATAAAGACGAATTTAGAAAGCATAGTTCAAGAAATAATAAGTGTCCATCAAAACGAAATAGTGAAAATATAGTTATATCTTTATCGGAAGAAGAAGAAGAAGAGGAAGAAGAAACTATTATTAATGAATCAATTTTAGAAAATAGTGATGATTTACCCTTATGGCCAGATTATGTAAAATATAAAGATATGATTGAAGAAGAAGATTATATTGAGGAACAACGTGCAGTTAGATGGCTTGAAAAAATGCATCACAAAAATAATGGTGTTAGATTATGGCATACAACATCCGAAACAGCAGCATCACTTTTAATTGAAGGAATATCAAACCCAAATATATTTTTCACGACTTTAGTCGCTGAACCAGGTTCAGGTAAAACAGCTGTCACACATAATTTTTTATTTAAAATATTAACTTCATTAATGTATCATGAATCTATTAATCCGAGAAATATAACCTTTTTAACTGGAATGTCTGACACAGATTGGTTTAACCAATTAATAGAAAATTACACTCTAAAAGATGGGAGACATTTATGGGATGAAATAAATAGACTTGAAAAAAATCATTGTGTTGTTCATCGTTCTAATTTTCATAAGAGAATAACATATCTTTTAGATAATTTAGAATTAATACATGACCATAAATTTATAATTGATGAATCACATTTTGCCGATTCAAAAGACATGACTATTGATACTCAATTACAGAGACTTGGACTAACATTAGAAAGAATGAAAGAATATAATATTAAAATTATATGTATTTCCGCAACACCAGATGTGAATTTATCTATAATGACACGGAGTTCGAACCACAATTTAGTAAAATTAGAACCAGGAGAAAATTATAAAGGGTTTAAATATTTTTATGATAAACAAATGATAATAGATTTCGATGCTAATTTAAATTTAGAAACGAAAATAAGAGGTAGATATAAATATCCTAGATATCATTTTATTAGAGCAAGAGCAAATATTGAAAAGGGGAAATTTCAACAATCAATTAAAGAAATAGTAACTAGAAATAATTGGATATTAATAGAGGATGATTCTAATCATAATTACTATCTTTCTTTCAAAAATGATAATAATGAGAAAAACGCAAGAGATAAAACAAAGGATGTAATTAAAACATATGAAGAACCGCTAAGACACACAATAATTTTAATAAAAGATAAATATTCAGCAAGTAAAAGATTAAAGTTAACACCATTTACAGGTTTAATTGCTGAAAAACCCGCAAAAAAAAGAAACACTTCGTCAACTTGTAATGGATTAATCCCGAGATTTTGGATGTATGGAGAAGAACCGGAATATAAGGGAAACGAATTACCTTTATTTATTTGTGATTATGAATCGGTTAAAGAATATATTAAATTTTCAGAAACATTTGTATTAAATGGAAAAGATTACACAAGTAATAGACTAGTTTCTAAAAAAAATAAAGTAATAGAGAAAAAAAATACAAGTTATTCTATTATAGCGGGCGAGGAAGCAATAACACACGACAGCAATATAGGATTTGATTATTGTAACGATGTAACAGAAATTACTGGATTATTAAGGGATAAAGGAATAGAAGTTCAAGATATATCAATAGCATCCTTTAATCAAAGAAACGGATATTATTTCCCCAAAAGAAATGTTCCAGGACATACATATAGTGTTGAAACGGATACATACATCACTGAAGAAAGTTACAAAATATATAAAAATAATGGAGGAGGTAGTTTTATAAATAGAAGTCAAGAAGGACAAGGTCAAAGATTTATGATATATCCAGTGTATAAAGAAATTGGTTGTAGTCCTAATGAAGTAAAGTGGTATGTTCATTATTATAAAATTACTTTATAATGCTAATTTAACAGATTGTATGTATAATATTTTACACCATTTAAATGTTCAATGGTGTAAAATTATTTATTTATTTATTTATGGTTTCTTCCAAATGTTTTACTCTTACTTTTAACTCTTTCATTTCTTTTATCAATACTCCAATCAAACCAATATAATTTACAGTTTGATTTTTTTCCGAATCTTTTTCACCTTCAACTAAAAAAGGATATTGTTCTTTTACTTCATGAGCAATTAATCCTATATCTGCTTTACCTGTTTTAATATTTATATATGAAACGGGTCTTAGATTATCGACTGTATGTGTTTCATCTAATAGTTGGATATTTCGTTTGAGACGATAATCTGAATATGCGTTAAATGAAAGGGCAGTTGCTGTACCACTTACATATAAATTTCCTGATATATCTAATACATTATTACCTGTTACACCTGGTACTAAATATCCAGCTGTAGAACCTATTGTCACAATACCACTACTATAATAAATGTTAGCATAATTTGTGCTACCTGTAGTACCTGAAGCATCTATACTCCATAAAGTGCTACCTTGAGAGCCTGTAAAACCTTGAAAACCTTGAGGACCTGTTGCACCTGTAGAACCTTGAGCTCCTGTGGAACCTTGAGCACCTGTTCGACCTTGAGCTCCTGTTTGACCTTGATAACCAGTGGAACCTTGGTAACCTGTTGCACCTTGAGCCCCTGTTATACCTGTAGAACCTTGAAGACCTTGAGGACCTGTTGCACCTGTAGAACCTTGAGAACCTGTTTGACCTTGAGCCCCTGTTATACCTGTAGAACCTTGAATACCTTGAGGACCTGTTGCACCTGTAGAACCTTGAGAACCTGTTTGACCTTGAGAGCCTGTTATACCTGTAGAACCTTGAAGACCTTGAGGACCTGTTGCACCTGTAGAACCTTGATAACCTGTTTGACCTTGAGAGCCTGTTTGACCTTGAGAGCCTGTTTGACCTGTAGAACCTTGAGCTCCTGTAGAACCTTGAGAGCCTGTAGAACCTTGAGAGCCTGTAGAACCTTGAGAGCCTGTAGAACCTTGAGCGCCTGTAAAACCTTGAGCGCCCGTACGTCCTTGAGTACCTGTAGAGCCTTGAGCGCCTGTTTGACCTTGAAGACCTTGAGGACCAGTTGCACCTGTGGAACCTTGAGAACCTGTTACGCCCGTTTCACCTTGAAGACCTTGATAACCTTGAGCCCCTGTTGTACCTGTAGAGCCTTGAGTACCTGTAGAGCCTTGAGCGCCTGTGGAACCTTGAGAACCTGTTTGACCTTGAGAGCCTGTTTGACCTTGAGAGCCTGTTTGACCTTGAGAGCCTGTTTGACCTTGAGCTCCTGTTCGACCTTGAGCTCCTGTTTGACCTTGAGCTCCTGTTTGACCTTGAGCTCCTGTAGAACCTTGAGCTCCTGTAGAACCTTGATAACCTTGAGCTCCTGTAGAACCTTGATAACCTTGAGCTCCTGTCGAACCTGTTTGACCTTGAGGACCTGTAGAACCTTGAGCTCCTGTTTGACCTTGATAACCTTGAGCACCTGTCGAACCCGTGGAACCTTGTGCGCCAGTGTTACCTGTAGCGCCTGTTTGACCTTGAAGACCTTGAGGACCTGTCGCACCTGTGGAACCTTGTGCGCCAGTATTACCTGTAGCACCTGTGCCACCTAGAATACCTGCACCTGTATGTCCTTGATAACCTTGAGCACCTGTAGTACCTGTAGAACCTTGATAACCAGTAGCACCTGGAGGACCGCCAAAAGGTCCAGTAGCTCCTTGAGGCCCTTGAAAACCTGTGACACCTTGAATACCAGCACCGGTAGAACCTTGAGCACCTTGACCACCTTGACCACCTGTAGAACCTTGAGCACCTGTGGCACCTGATCCTAAACTTGATTGTATTAGTTGCCATGAAGGCACTTGAGATTGACCATTACTAACTAATGCATAACCGGTTTGGCCTGGAGACAAAAAAGTAACATTTCCCAAGCACCTTCATATAGTAATGAGCCAACAGAGCCTCCAGATAATGACAACTCTCCTGGAATGATAACTGTAGGATAATCACCTGAATTATTTTGACCACCCATCATTATTGTATTGGAAGCATCGGCTATTGCTTGATAACCGATTGCTGTTGCATACTGAATATTGTCTTCAAGTGTATCTGTACCTGCACCAAGTAATGTATTATAATTATAATTTGAATGTTGGTTTCCACTTTGATATCCTAATGCTACATTTTGAGTTCCAGTTGTGTTATTTTCTAAAGCATATACACCTATAGCAGTATTACTATCAGATGAATTACTATATAATGCTTGCGCGCCAATTGCTACATTTTTATTTCCTGTAGTTGTTCCTTCACTTAAACCTTCTAAAGCACTTGAACCTACAGCGGTGTTTAAGTTGCCAATATTATTGTTACAAAGACTACCTGCGCCAAGAGCAGTATTATTAGAACCAATTGTATTAAAAAATAATGAGTTTGAACCAACAGAAGTATTATTAAAACCAATTGTGTTGTTATAAGAATTAAAAGCCCCTATAGCTGTATTATTGGCACTTGATGCTTCAGTGTTATTTAATGCTCCGTCACCTAGTTTTGTATTGTTTGTTCCAGACATTTATATTATTAAATAATATATTATTTTTGAAAAAATACTGTTAAAAATATAAAAAAAAATATTACTATTTTTTAATTTAATGTTGACTAATTTTAAATTTATTTACAACAATAAAAAACAGAATAGTAATATGATGAATGTTAATTTAATTAATACTAATTATGTATATAATAATTATATTGATATTATTCCTTATAATGTGAATGATGTAAAAATACGTGGTATTCATGTTATTCATAATGTCTATCAATCTAAATATAAATATGGAATCGCAAGTACCGGGTTGGGAGATTTTATTAGAGGTTCCTATTTTATATTGGATTTCTGTTTCAAATACAAATTTAAACCAAAAATTATATTTAATAATTGTATTTCCAAGTTTTTAAAAATTAAAACAAACGGTTTGGATAAAATAAATCATGTATTGAATCAAATTCTCTCTTTTCCAAATGCTAATTTTAAACAATTTTTAATTACAAATGAAGGAAACATTTTAGAGCCTACTAAAGATACTAAAAGAATTATGGCGGACTTTGTAGAGTATTTACGTATTGTTCCTGTTTATAATCACAATGTGGTTGCTTATTGTATTTCCTATCCAAATGGATCTGTATCGGAAACTGCTAAAATGTATATGCAAAGGATATTGGAGCCAAATGACGAAATGAAATTATTTGTGAATAGTATTTTAACTGATTTGATATTAGTACCAAAAGAATATTCTGTCATTCATGTACGTTCTGGTGATATATATTTAAATCAATCTTCTAGCGTATTTAAGAAGGAATATATTAAAAACTTGCTTGAAAATATTCGTTTAAATATAGGTTGTGGAGTGGTTGATAATAAAAATTATCTTCTTATTTCGGATAATAATGAAATTAAAAAATTTATTTTAGAGAAATTTCCTAGTGTAAAGACATTATTTACAGAAATTACTCACTTTGGAGAAGGTGTTGTTCTAGAGGAGCAAAAAGTGAAAAATACTATGACTGATTTTTATTTGTTATCATTTGCAGAAAAAATTTATGCTTATTCATCGTATAAGCATGGAAGCGGTTTTAGTTACTGGTGTGCACAAACATATAATATACCATATATCTGTAAATATGTTGCATGAAAAAATAATTTAGTTTGCTTTAAGTAATATACGATTTAATATACAATATACGATTTAATATGTTTATTCTTCGAGTTCGCCATCTTCCAATTTTTCTTTGTTTTTATTTGCTTCAGCTGGGATTTGATCTTGTTTTTGGTCTTGTTTCTTTTGGTATTTGGTTGCTTGTTCAGGCTTTTTCATAATACGTCTTTGAATTACTGGTGGAGGCATCGGCACATACAGTTCAGTTGAGGTTTTTGCTGCCTTTTTTTGTTCTTTTATGTGGTCTTCGGCTTCTTCTCGTCTTGGAACAGGTCTTGGTTGTTCTTGTTGGTGTCTTTGATTGTGTCTTTGGTCTTGGTATCTTTGATTAGGTCTTGGTTCTTGGTGTCTTTGTTCTTGGTGTCTTTGTTCTTGGTGTCTTGGTTCTTGGTGTTGTCTTGGTTCTTGGTGTCTTTGGTCTTGTTGGTATCTTTGATCTTGTTGGTATCTTTGATCTTGTTGGTATCTTTGATTAGGTCTTTGTTCTTGGTATCTTTGATCTTGTTGGTATCTTGGTTTAGGTCTTGGGCTTTCTTCTTCAGAATCAAATGCTATGTGGGGTCTTGGTTTTGTTTGTGCTTTTGATTGTGGAGGAGCAGAGGTGCGATATGCCGAAACCTTCCAAAACCAAGGGTCATCATATACAATTTTAATATCCTTACCATTTAGCAGTCGTTCGCGTGCGGTATCTGCGTCTGAATTTGAAAACCATCTGCGGAAGTGTATGAAAACGCGGTTGAAACTTTCTCCTTTTTCTGTTTTTGTACCTACTATGTCAATGCGATCTATATCGCCTAGATTTAATTCTCCGAAAATATGACGAATTCTTTTTTCGTCTATATTTGGAAACACTCGAGGAATGCATATACTGGGAGTATTTTGAGGTAATGTTCTGAAATCAACGAAACTCATTTTTAATAAAATAGTAATTTAAAGTCTTTGCTTGGGGTTATTAGTTAATTGAATTACATTATTGAAACAAAAAGTATTTCAATTTTTTTTCTTTGTCTCATTTTTTTATTAAACTTAAAAAATATAAAGTTCTTTATTTATTGATTTATATTTTTTTATTACACTTTTTTACATTTCAAACGCCGAAAAAAAGGAATATATATTCCTATTTTTTATTTTATTTATTATATTAGATATATTTATTTATTTTTTTGCCAATTACAAATATAAGTTTCAAAATCGTCACCATTATTGCTATTTCTAATTTGTGAATTCATATCATAGTTTTTTTCATTAAACGCTTTCAATATTTCAGGAATTTCAACATATTTTAATGTAATTCGTCCTATTTTTTGTGTTTTTGCTTTTATATTTAATAAAGAAATCGCTCGTTTTGGTCCTTTTCCTATAATATAAATTTTATCAATAATTATTTTATTGTATCTACAAATGGCAGAAGTTATATCATAAATAGTAAGCATTCCTATACCCTCAATTGTATCACAAATATTATATACCCATAATATTATTTCATCAAAACGTCTACACGCGAATTGATATAAATTATGTTCTTGTAATTCGTTCTGCGTAAGGACATTATTACGCAATACATTTTTCCAACGACAATGGTCTACTGCTTCTTGAAATATGTATTTTTTTGAACCACACGACTTTGACATTTTAGTAATTATGTTGATTATATTATTATTATGTGTAGGAAAAATACATAAAAGTATTTCAATTTTCTTTAATTACAGTGTATAAAACCCATTACCTAAAAAATATAATCAGCGTTTGAAATATAAAAAGATGTAAAAAAGGTTTAATTTACTATTTATTTTTACAAACAATATACGATATACAATATACGATATACAATATACGATATACAATATACGATATACAATATACGATATACAATATACGATATACAATATACGATATACAATATACTTTTTTTATTTACTATATTCCTCATCAAACCTTTCTCTCAAACTCTCATAATTTCCAATCACTTTTTCTGCCTCCTTTTCAAACCCATATTTCTTCATCACTTCACAAATATACTCCTTTTTTTCACTTTTATTACTATACAAATCATCAAATACCTCCTCAATGAATTTACTATTTTCTTTATACACTTTCATATTTTTTTCTCCAATCATATTCACTCTACTCCCCAACAATCCATGCTCATCAATACTAATCAATTTCTCATCCTGAATCATCACATTGATTGTACTAAAATCACTCACACCAAATATCCCTCTCCATAAACCAATTTTCATATACTCTCTATATAACCCTTCCTCCACTTCTTTTTTTTGCAATTTCATTTTTCTCAAATAATCAATCAACTTAATTCCACCATCGATACACTTCATCATACAATATATTACATCCACTTTTTCCACAAAGACAAAATTGTTTTCCCACTCTTTTTGCTTCTTATTAATCCTTTCCACCACTCTATCACTTTTAATCCGCCTCATTCCAATATGATTTAACCCAAATATTTCCTTGAATTTATCCACCATATCATAATCTACATTAAAATTCATACTTTTTCTCCCTTCTTTCATCACATATAATTCACCCTCATACTTCACTATAAAACACATCACCTTTCCTCCACACACACTATTACTACACAGCCGGACAAACTCCAAATCTTCCATACTAATAAACTCCAAATCCCCATTTTTGTCTTCGGCCTGAATCACTGTTTTAACCTTTTTAACTTTTTCTGTTTTAACCTTTTCTTTTTTGCCCTTTTTTCCCTTTTTGCCCTTTACCACTTTCGGATCATTCAATTTTTCAAAATGATAATATTCCCTCCATTCATCCACCTTATATTTCATATACTCATTCACCACCAAACTCCCCTCATTCACAAAATCCTCCTTATTTTTGCCCATTTTCCTCCCCTCCTGACAATGCATATCAATACAATAATTATCTATCACCATTTTCTCTTCGATTTCCTCCTCCATTTGAAACCACTTTAATTTTTCATTCCAATCAATATCATCTCTATACATCATCAAATTCACACCTCCAATCAAAAACAACTTTCTATCCATTTTTTCTTTTTCATAAAATTTCTCCAACCTATACTCAAACAACCTTCTCAAATTTTCATTCTCACCAATTAATCCCTCCATATATTCCCACACACCATAAATCATATCCTTCCTATGATACCTTCTTACCACACCGGTCCCCATGACCAAATACAACTTCATCAACCAATAATAACACCTACTATCCTTCTGATTGAACCACCCAATAAAATTTCTCATACAATCCTTATACTCCTCACTATCACCTACCTTTCCTTCATATATTATATCACAATCCACCATCCTATACATCTCTATATTTCCATCGCCGGTTTCGAAGATCCTCTTTCCAAAATAACAACCTATATCACTTCCTAGACGGACGATCCTTCCACTACACATTATATCACATATCTTATACAAAATTTCTGTTCCATTTTCCAAACTATCTTCCTCCTTTTTCAACAAATCAATCAAACTCCTTACCTTCAAATACCTCTTCCAATCATCAAAACACAGCTCTTCATCCAACATAACAATAATCCGATTTATCAAATTACTAAAAATTCCCTTACCTATTTTTTTCTCTTTTTCATTTTTATAACCATACCTGAACAACAACATTTGCCTTGCACACCACTTCATTTTGGCGGTTTCTCTCCTTCTTAAATATTTTTGCATTCCACTTTTTACAACTCCGATACCATAACTACTCTCACAAATACTGCTGAAACATGTTTTAAATTTCATTTTTTTATTAAAAGGGAGATTTAAAATCTCTGATTATTTGCAATTAATTAATTAAACTATATTACTGCATAAAAAATATTTCAATTTTTTTTTCTTTTTCTCATTTTTTTATTAAACTTAAAAAATGTAAAATGTGTTAAAAATTGTTCCAAATGGTTTAATTTACTATTTATTTTTACAAACAATATACAATATACAATATACAATCTATACATTAAAGAGATTTTTATTGGCAATATAGTATTCGCACCATTCTCTCATTTCATCTATGTCATACTTACTTTCGCAATCGCGTTCTCGTTTTATAAATGGTCCAAAGTCCTCATTTTGTTTGCTTTCTCTTTTGCCTACGCTTTTGCTTTTGCTTTCTTCTTGGATTATAGTGTGTCCCATATTGACCCGAAAGTAATCTTCCGGAATGGGCTGGTTGTAGCGCGCCTCATTGAAGCTGTCTTGGTCAAATGTATCGCCATACTTACGCTTACCTAGGATGCTTTGGGGTTTAAGGTTTGGTTTCTTTGATGATAAAGGTTTTTTTGAAGGACTAGTTGATTTACTCATTTTTTAAAATAGTTTGTTTGGAATTTGTTTGGAATTTGTTTGGAACCGTTTGTTTGATTTGAATATAATTGATTTTATTTCTTGAAAAGTATTTCAATTTTTTTTTAGTTATATGAAAAAAATGCGTAAACAAAAAAAATTGAAATACTTTGAATAAATAATAAAAATAGTAGTAATCTACTATAAAATATTGTTTCAAAACAACCTTAACCCTTAAAACTGAGTATTATTTCAATTTACACCCTTGAAGATTTAAAATGGACTATTTCAATGAAATTGAATTCGAAAGCAAGTTAAGTCTTGTTATTCGCAAACCACAAGAAGGTAAGACTTTTATTTGTATTGCTAACATTAAAAATGATTTGTCTAGGACTATACACATTGTTCTAACGATGAATACCATCGATGCAAGTTCACAATTCTTCGGACGATTGAAAAACGTCATTGGCTGCAAGCGTATTGTGGTTTTTAACAGCAACAAACACTCCGCTTGTGATTGCCACTATGCTAAAACATCCTCTGATGTATTTGAATTAATAATGACTAAGGACATAAAGGTTATCGTCTGTTGTGCTCATGACAAACGGTTTCGCGAATCTATTCCTCAAATCATTCGACTCGCAAATGCAATGGAAATTAAACCCAAATTCGTTATTCATATTGATGAAGCACATCAATATATTCCTTCAAACATTAACTACATTCGCGCATTTAATCAATCGCCAGTTGTTAATGAAATTATCGGTTACACTGCCACGCCTAATGGAATATGGCGTACATCGGAAGACCCCTTATTTCATAAAATCCTTATTCGCGATGTAGAATCAGAACTCGCAATTATACGTTCGCCTGATTATTTTGGCGTTGAGAGATGCACATTTATCAATTATGAGGAATTGGATCACAAAGAACTTCAACAAGCATCAGAAATCGACATTAACATTCCTGCTTCTGTATTAAAGTTTGCGAATATAGAAGAAGGGTCTAAACATCCTCTTTGGTATGGAGATTCTTGGTATTTTGATGCAGGAAATGAGCTTTTGTTACTCGCATTTGTCACATTCATTCTACCACAGATGCAAATTCTTAACGACTGTTTCAGCTATCATTTTATACCTGCTTACAATCGCAAGGCTACTCATTATCAAATTGTCGATATCATATTAAAATCTTTCAGTAATGCTAATGTCATTGTCATGAATGGAAATGGGATTGTATTGTTCCGGATGCGCGAAATTTTGGGCGAAAAAAAAAGTTATATTTGCAATACGGATGAAATGGTTAAAAAGTCAGTACCTAAAGAATTGAGAGAACAAGAAGAAAAAAAATTGACTGAACCGTCCTACATGATTCAGCAACTCATCAAAAATACTCCAAACTGCCCCACATTCATAACTGGCTTTACTTGTGTTGGAATGAGCGTATCACTTATAGGCGAAGAAATCGGCAATTTTGACAGTGTTGTTATGGCACATCAACATTACGGTTGCGACAAGCTCTACCAATTATGTCGTTTCTTGTTTAATTATTCTATTTGGTCAGCAGAAAGTAGAGCACGTATTAAGACAACCAAATTCTATTCCTTGACAAATTCCGTCGTTCAAACATGCCTTAAATATGAAGAGAATGTGGAGAAAATGTGCACGGAATTTGCTGGTAAGGTTTGTTCTATTCGCGAGATTCAAGGTCTCGAGCCTGAAGAACCTACTGAAAGTGAAATTAGAAAAAAAGCGATTGATTCTATCACACTTTCTAGGTCTGGATTAAAGAAATTCAAGGTTTATGATGGAAATGATCATGCTATGTGGGAATCGGCAGACACATTCTACGAAAGCATTTTAGGAAAGAAAATGAATTGTAAAACCAAACCAACCTTAGTGGATGACTTTTATGAATGCTCCATAACGAAACACGTCGACAAGCAAACCACAGCATCAATTAACGCATTGGAAAAACATGGATGGAAAAGCACTTTCTCCCAACTATTACCTGACAAATTGTCTTATGCAAGGACATTTGTTGGTTATGAAGACATTGATGACCCAACTGAATACACTATTTATGTTAAGTTCGCTCAAATTGAAGACACCGAAGCCAATCGAGAAGTACTCAAGAAATATGGAAAACCCACGAAAAAATAATTTATAAATTTGTATTTGTATATGTATTTGTATATGTATTTGTATATGTATTTGTATATGTATTTGTATATGTATTTTTTAATGTAATAAATTTTTGAAAACTGTTCTCTCTGTAAACCAATCAATATTTTTACTAACTGACCTTACTTTTTCTTCTAATAAATAATCGCGATACAATTTATACTCCGTACAACAGTTCGACGGGATGTTTTTTTCTTCGATATATCCTTGTTGTAAGTCTCGTTTTATAATATCCGCAACTTGGACGTTTGTTAAACTTATTCCTGAACCCATTTGAAAGTTTTGAATTGTTTTGAATTGTTTTCGTTTTGTTATTTGTTATCATTTTGGGTTTTAAATAAATATTTCAATTTTTTATTTTATTTTTTATTTTATATTTTATTTTAATAAATAAAAATGATTCTATTTTTTATTTATTAAAATAAAATATAAAATAAACTGTAAAAATGATTGAATATCAAATATTAGTTAGATTAAATAAAACGCGGATTATAAAGGGGTTTGACAAGGAATTATATGGCAACTGTCAGGTTTGTAATGATAAATGCGGGCAATATTGTATCGAAGCATCGCGTTATCCTGTTTGTAAAATTCATTGTGTGTTTATATTTTGTAAGGATTGCCATGTGGCGTTAAATGAAATATGTTCTGTATTTATTTATAAAAAAAATGTTTATACGTATGAGGACTCGTATCATATTAGTGAAAGCCCTATTAGACAAAAGTATAAATGGTATTGTAATACATATTATATAGACCCTATTTGGAGAACAAAATAGAAATTTATTTGGATTTATTTGAATTTATTTGGATTTATTTGGATTTATTTGAAAAGGTAGCAGTGTTTGTATCCTTGTCATACACGATTTGAAAATCATTTTTATACTCAAACATCCATGAGTATTCGCCTCTTATACACGGGTCATTTCTAAATTTACCTATTGTCTTGCCTACTTCATACCCTGATGCTACCCATTCATTTGCCATTTTTGTATCATATATATAAGTGTTTAATATCCATTCGCCCGTGTCTGAATTTAACATAGCGGTTTCACCCGACTTCACTGTTACTGACTTCATTTGACACAGTCCAAAACATATTTGTTGCATAGTTTCTAACATAATGGGAAGGTTTGAATTATTTGTAAAGGTTACTGAATGTTGCGACATTGTTATTGATATTGGTATTCGTATGTTCTTATTTAAGAGTGGATATAGTATTTCAATTTTTTTATAAATGAAAGAAAATTGTTATGTAACTTTTATTTTTATTTTATTATATATTATTTTTATATTATATGGTGTGTTTAATTTCTATTAAATCACTACAAAATTATATTTTAATTAACGGTACTTTATTTTTCATTACATTTTTTAACTACTACTTGATACAAAACTACTATTACTTAACTTATTTTTCTTTATTATCAAAAAATTACTTTATTATAAATTTTATTGATTACAGTACAAAATATAAAAAAAATATTAAGGAACCAAAAATAAATAAAAGTATTATAAATTATCAAGATAACCTAAATGTGTTCAATGTTACTTTTATTCAAACTGTAAACTTATACTTAACTCACTTCTATTTGAATGAAAATATTAATTATAACTTTGATATAATTACATTTATACCTGTATCTTTTCTATATGAAATTATATTTGATTTTTTTCACTACTGTATTCATAGATTTTGCCATGTAGATACATTGTTATATTCTATAATACATAAAAAACATCATAAAAATTATATATTAACTAGTATTTTAACATTTGATCAAACTATGTTGGATTTTATTTTAACGGATGCTTTTCCTGAAATAATTACTTTATTTATTTTTCAGACTTTCTTTTTTAAATTTACTTTTTTTCAGTTTTTTTTGATTTTAAATTATAAAACTTTTTTTGAAGTTGCAAGTCATTCTGGTAAATATACGAATTCATGTGGATTTGTTCAGTGCATTTGGCTACCTAGATTTTTCAATATAGAATTAGCTACTGAAGATCACGATTTACATCACAAATTAATAGTATGCAATTATAGTAAAAGATTTTCACTTTGGGATAAAGTGTTTAAAACATATAAATCTTCTATAAAAAAATAAATTATTACTTGTTCGTATTTTTTATATTGGTTCGTAAAAAGATGGGAGAAAAAAGGTTGCCCTCTTTAAATTTAATTATATTTAATTATATTTAATTATATTTAATTATATTTAATTATATTTAATTATATTTAATTATATTTAATTATATTTATACAAATACAAATACAAATACAAAGTGCGGTGCATATAATATACTTTATTTTGTTTTATTACCAGTCTTCATCGTCAGACTCGTCTAGTTGTGCCCAGTCAATTTGGCTTGCTAGAAGAGGTGCAGGTCTTGGAACATATGCTTCGGCCCAGCTGTCATCGTCTGCTGCGTCTTCGGCTTCATTTGTGATTCCGCTTTTTTTGGAAATGGCTTTTTGTAGAGGTAGCAACTGACGCTGGTGTGCTTTTAAACTTGTCGCGTTATTAAATTCCTCTACATCATAAACTGGCTTGGCGGCTGCTGCGGCATATCCAGACATTGGTGTAGAAGGGGCTTGTGCTTTTGCTTTGGTTGAAGGGAGTGCTGGGAATTCTTCCTCTTTGGATTTGGTGGATTTGGCGGTGGCTACAATAATATTTTGGGTTTGCAATTTTTTAGCGGTAATTACCTGTTTTTTACTTACAATTTCAGGCTCGGAATCATCGTCCAGCGCTGCAAAGACGTTCGTTTGCTTCTTCTTTGGCACCTCTTTTTGGGGCACTGATTCAAACGCTTCACGACGCTTGGTCTTCTCCTCTAATGCCTTGTTTTTTGCGATAACAGGACAGAATTTAGGAGTGTGGCCTGATTGGAAACAGTAACCACATTGGAGGCTAAGCAATGTGGGGCATACTACTTTTCCACCTGTTCCGGGTGCGGATTTAACATAGTGACTAGTGTATACTTGCTCTGGTTTGCCTGCATCTTGGCATACTTTGCAAAAGGGTTTATTGATATTGCGTGCGGACATTTTTAATATATTCGGTTTGAAATATTCGGTTTTATAAACTATGGTTAATATTTAAATTGCCTTTTGTTATTATTTGAAAAAGCATTTCAATTTTTTTTATTCTAACTCAAAAAATACGAATACTTAAAATTTATAATATTTATAAATTTAGAAAAAATAAAATAAAATCAATTCAAGATGATTATTTTCAAGTATTGATTTTTTTTGATATATAATTAAAAAAAATGAATTACTTTTTAAAATATATTTTAGATTAAATTAAATTAAAATCAAAGTTATAAACTCTTTTAAAATGAATTCCAGAACTCAATTAAATAATATTCACCGTTTAATAGATAATATCTATGGAGATAGAAATACTTCTGAATTATTGGAGTCAGGTATTATAGAAACAGTAAGTGACATGGTAAGAGAAATGATACGTTTACGCTGTGTAGAAAGCGATGAGGAACACACAGCATTTATTAATGAGATTCTTCTTGTACCGGCACCCCCTATGAGAACTTCGCCTCAAATTATAGAGCTTAGAGGCGTACCCTTTGAACCAGTCGTACCCTTTGAACCAGTCGTACCCTTTGAACCAGTCGTACCCTTTGAACCAGTAATTGGTGCGCGTGATATACTGCTTCGTTCCACATCCGCAGCACTTCGAGTCGCAGCCGCTGAACTTAGACAATATAGGCGCACAGGTTCGCTTGAAGTCGCTCCGCTTGAAGTCGCTCCGCTTAGATCCACTGTTGGACATCTTAGACCCGTTGCTTCACTTCAGCCAGTGACTTATGATTGGGCTCCTCCAACACGCAGCAATCCTTCTAAAAAACTCAAGACACTCCCAAGAAAGCAACTGATAGACCAAGAATGCAATATCTGTTTCGAAACTCATCAAAAGGTCGACACACTTTGCACTGAATGCGGCCACAATTTCTGCATTTCATGTTGGGGAAAATGGATGAACACTCCGAACAGCAAACACTGTTGTCCCACTTGCCGTATGACTTCGCCTGTTGTTACTTACTTCAAGGGTGTTTTCAGAAAACAAGGCAAAGACCAAAAAAAAGAAATAATTGTAATTGAAGATTAAACTTGTATTGTATATTTGTAATTGTAATTAATTTAACTTCTTTTTTCTTTTTACAAGATGGATAAAATATAGAATAAAATTTAAAAAAAAATTGAACATAAATTAGTTCTCAAATAAAAGGATACAATACATTATACAGAATGCTAACGACATTATTATTTATTGCCATTATTATATCGTGTAAAACGTTTGCTAACGGATTTTTGAATCCACGATTGATTCCATTTTCAAAAACAAAACTAAACGAAAGGTTAACAAGCACGACTTTTTATGATGATGAGGAAAAAGACAAACGAAAAAAAAAATACAACTATAATCATACTCGAGAAGAGCAATTCATACTGCCAAATAATGAAAAAGTATATAATGAAGTAGATAATTATGAAAAATTGTATACTCTTATATGGTTTAACTGTGAAGATTGTAGAAAATTATTAAGCGATATAAAAAATGATCATAAAAAAATATTGTATATCGACGGCAGTTATTATTTCTTTGATGAAAACGATGAAACAAATACACCTCTATTTTATAAAAACGATGAATTAATCGCAACGGATATATTTAGTATTTACGAAGAATTATTTAAATATGAACACTAACTATTACAGTAGTAATGTTTTTAAAATGTTGTAATATTGTAATAATCTTGTAAAAGGTGTAAAGAAATTATAAATTTTTAGTTTTTTATTTTTTAAGTTTTTTATTTTTTAATTTTTCAATTTTTTAAGTTTTTTATTTTAAAGGGAAAAATTAAAAAAATTGAAAGAAAAATTAAATAAATCAATCAATAGTAGATAACATAATATTACAACATTTTTCAAAAATGAGTGAATTAAGTGAATTAAGAGAATTAAGTGAATTTAGTGAATATATTCAAACGCGGTTGAACCTATTTACATTATATTTAGATAGAACTCAAATGGACCACAAAGCCTATCAATATGAAGGGATTGAATGGATACTTACCAACGAACTTAGGGCTAACCCTCCTTG
>Ga0187844_10001055_pt1 | contig 21491 bp, 18 predicted proteins | sample SpaLakP09_SKY_50_FD_134517 | JGI IMG/M metagenome (GOLD analysis project Ga0187844, IMG submission 134517) | Oligotrophic lake water microbial communities from Sparkling Lake, Wisconsin, USA - SP09_SKY_50 | ecosystem: Environmental > Aquatic > Freshwater > Lake | place: USA: Sparkling Lake...
CATCAAACTTGGCGTCCCCTAGGGGATTCGAACCCCTGTAATCACCGTGAAAGGGTGGTGTCCTAGGCCTCTAGACGAAGGGGACAGATTTGCAAATGAAACTCAAAAAACAAACGGCCAACGAATTGGCCGTTATTTATCGGGCGGACCCGATGGAATCCTTGGCGGAGTGGACGGGGCTCGAACCCGCGACCCCCGGCGTGACAGGCCGGTATTCTAACCAACTGAACTACCACTCCGCGTGGGATGAATTCGGTGCTGTCTTTCAACAATACCCAAGTCCATCAAACTTGCCCGTCTTGCGACAGGATTTTCAACTACTGTCTTTCGACAATATTTGGCGTCCCCTAGGGGATTCGAACCCCTGTAATCACCGTGAAAGGGTGGTGTCCTAGGCCTCTAGACGAAGGGGACTAAACCTTCGTCGCTTGAACTGCGCGCCGCCAATAAACCCGTTGGTTTAAATGGTGGAGGTAAGCGGGATCGAACCGCTGACCTCTTGCATGCCATGCAAGCGCTCTCCCAGCTGAGCTATACCCCCAATTTGATTCTTAACTCAACCGTCACCGGTCTTGTTGCAAATCGCTTTGTTTGCAGCGCTGTTCAAGCGAGACCAAGAGTATATGACGAATTTCAGACTGAATGCAAGCGGTCGAGGACTTTTTTCTTGTCGAAGTGTTCGAGCACTGCATCCAGCGACGGCGTCTGCGCGCGGCCGCACACCAGAACCCGCACCGGCACGGCGAGTTGCGGCATCTTGAGTCCCGTTGCTGCGAGAGTTTCTTTCAGCGCCTGCTGGATGCCGGCCTTGCTCCAGTCCGCCAGCACCGCTAGCCGGTCCGCAAGAGCCACCAGCGCAGGGCGAACGGTGTCGGGAACATGAGCTGCCAGGTCATCAGCCGTCGGTTCAACGGGCGCGAAATACATCTTGAGCCAATCAGCCAGTGCGGCAACCGTGGCGCAGCGGTCCTTGAACAGGCCGACCTTGGGCTGGATCTGCTCGACCGTCACCGCAAGTCCCTTGGCCGCGAGTTGCTCGGAGACGAGCGCGGCAAGGCGGGCCTCGTCGACCTGCTTTACGTAATGGCCGTTCACCCAGTCCAGCTTGGCCGGGTCCCACTGTGCTGGGCTTTTGGACAAGTGCGAGCCGTCGAACCAGCTGACCATCTGTTCGGCTGAGAACAACTCATCGTCCCCATGACTCCAGCCCAAGCGGGCGAGGTAGTTCAGCATGCCTTCGGGCAAGTAGCCGTTGGCGGCATAGTCCATCACGCTGACGGCACCACGGCGCTTGGAAAGCTTGAGTCCGTCGTCGCCAAGGATGATGGGCAAATGGCCGAAGGACGGCAGCGGCGCGCCGAGCGCGTTGAAGATGTTGATCTGCCAGGGCGTGTTGTTGACGTGCTCGTCGCCGCGGAAGACATGGCTGATGCGCATGTCCCAGTCGTCGACGACGACGGCGAAGTTGTAGGTGGGCACGCCGTCCGTCCTGGCAATGATGAGGTCATCGATCTCGCGGTTGTTGATCGTGATGGCGCCCTTGACGAGGTCGTCCCAGGTCACATCGCCTTCGATGGGGTTGGCAAAGCGCACGACGGGCTTCACGCCTGCAGGCGGAGCGGGCAGCGTCTTGCCAGGCTCGGGGCGCCAGCGACGGTCGTAGAGGGTCTTCTCGCCACGCGCCTTCTGGGCCTCACGCATTTCGGTCAACTCTTCAGGCGTCGCGTAGCAGCGGTAGGCCTTGCCTGCGGCGATCAGCTGCTCGATGACGGCCGTGTAGCGCTCCAGGCGCTGCATCTGGTAGATCGGACCTTCGTCGTAGCTCAGACCCAGCCAGTTCATTGCGGCAATGATCTGCTCGACCGAGTCCTGCGTGGAGCGAGCGACGTCGGTGTCCTCGATGCGCAGCACGAACTCGCCGCCGTGGTGGCGGGCATAAGCCCACGAGTAGAGCGCCGTGCGTGCGGTGCCCAGGTGCAGAAAGCCGGTGGGCGACGGCGCGATGCGGGTGCGGATCTTGTCGAAGGAGCTCATCGGGTGTTCAAGGTAGAGAGGCCACGCTGCAGGTCGTCGGTGATGTCGTCGACATGCTCGAGGCCGACAGCCAGGCGGATCAGGCCTTGGCCGATGCCCGCGGCCTGGCGCTGGGCCTCGGTGAGACGGCCGTGAGAGGTCGTCGCGGGGTGCGTGATGATGGTCTTGGTATCACCGAGGTTGGTGGCGATGGAGACGACGCGCGTGCTGTCGATGACATGGAAGGCGGCGGCACGCGCGGCTTCAGGTGAGTCAGCCTTGACGTCAAACGACAACACAGCGCCGCCCTGCCCGCTCTGCTGGCGCATGGCCAGGTCGTGCTGCGGGTGGGAGGCCAGGCCGGGGTAGTAGACGTTGGCAACCTCGGGTTGTGCTTCAAGCCAGCGAGCGACGGCCAGCGCCTGTTCGCTCTGCGCCTTCATGCGCAGGGAAAGCGTCTCCAGGCCTTTGAGCACGACCCAGGCATTGAACGGGGCCAGCGTCATGCCGACGGTGCGAAGCACGGGGCCGAAGACGTCACGGATGAGCTTGTTCGGGCCGCACAGCGCGCCGGCCATCACGCGGCCCTGGCCATCCATGTACTTGGTGGCCGAGTGCATGACGACGTCGGCGCCCATCTCGGCGGGGCGCTGCAAGGCCGGTGACGAATAGGTGTTGTCGACGGCCAGCAGCGCGCCCACGCCGTGCGCCAGCTCGGCCAGCGCACGGATGTCGCAGATCTCGGTGAGCGGGTTGGTGGGCGTCTCGGCGAAGAAAAGCCTGGTCGTCGGCTTGATGGCCGCGCGCCATTCAGCGAGGTCGGTCTGCGAGACGAAGCTGGTCTCGACCCCGTACTTGCCGAACTCCTTGGCGAACAAGTTGATCGTCGAGCCGAAGACGGAGCGCGAGCAGATGACGTGATCGCCAGCCTTCAGCAGTCCCATGCACAGCAGCAGGATGGCGCTCATGCCGGTGGAAGTGGCAATGGCCGCTTCGGTGCCTTCCAGCGCCGCCATGCGGGCTTCCAGGCTGCGCACTGTGGGATTGCTGGTGCGCGAGTAGGTGAAGTCCTCGGAATTGGCAAACTTGCGCGCCGAGGTTTCGGCGTCGGCCTGCACGTAGGCCGTGGTCAGGAACAGCGCTTCGGAATGCTCACCGTGCTGGCTGCGCGGCAGGCCGGTGCGGATGGCCAGCGTTTCGGGGCGCAGGCCTTCGGGCAGCGTGCGGCGGATGTCGTCACTCATTGATCTCAGCCCTCGCTGTCACCTTGCAGCGCCAGACGGCCGCGGCTGTCAGACTCCTCCTCGCCGGGCTGGCTGGCGCGCTGCGCGCGCAGCGTGGCGAAGTCTTCCAGGCTGACATCTCCGGTCACATAGCGGCCGTCGAAGCAGCTCGCCTCGAAACCGGCGAGGCCCGGGCGCAGCGCGGCGACAACGCGCTTCATCGCGTCCACGTCCTGGTAGATCAACGCATCGGCGCCGATGTACTCACGGATCTCCTCGATGGAGCGGTTGTGCGCGATCAGCTCCTCGGCCGTCGGCATGTCGATGCCGTAGACATTGGGGTAGCGCACCGGCGGCGCGGCGGAAGCGAGGTAGACCTTGCGCGCACCGGCCTCGCGGGCCATCTGCACGATCTCCTTGGACGTCGTGCCGCGCACGATGGAGTCGTCCACCAGCAGCACGTTGCGGTCCTTGAACTCGACACCGATCGCGTTGAGCTTCTGGCGCACGCTCTTCTTGCGCGCGCCCTGCCCCGGCATGATGAACGTGCGGCCGACGTAGCGGTTCTTCACGAAACCCTCGCGGTAGGGCTTGCCGATGCGGTGGGCCAGTTGCATGGCCGAGGGGCGGCTGCTTTCGGGAATGGGAATGACGACGTCGATCTCGTTGGGCGGCATCGTGGAGATGACGCGCTGGGCCAGCGTCTCGCCCATGTTCAGGCGGGCCTGGTAGACGGAGATGCCATCCATGACCGAGTCCGGTCGCGCGAGGTAGACGAACTCGAACATGCAGGGATTCAGCGACGGGTTGTCGTTGCACTGCTCGGTGTGCAGCTTGCCGGCGTTGTCGATGAACAAGGCCTCGCCAGGCGCCAGGTCGCGCTCCAGCTGGTGGCCCGTGCCTTCGAGGGCGACGCTCTCGCTGGCGACCATGAACTCACCGTTGGACGAGCGGCCAAAGCACAGCGGGCGGATGCCGAAGGGGTCGCGGAAGGCCAGCAGGCCTTGACCGGCGATCAGCGCGATGACGGCGTAGCTGCCCTTGATGCGCTTTTGTACGGCGCGCACGGCGGAGAAGATCTCCTTGGGCGTCAGTGGCAGGTCGCGTGCGGCCAGCTCCAGCTCGTGCGCCAGCACGTTGATCAGCACCTCGGTGTCGCTCTCGGTGTTGATGTGACGGCGGTCGATGTCAAACAACTCGTCCTTCAGCGCGTGGGCATTGGTCAGGTTGCCGTTGTGCACCAGCACGATGCCGAAGGGTGCATTCACGTAGAAGGGCTGGGCCTCTTCCTCGCTGTAGGCGTTGCCAGCCGTCGGGTAGCGCACCTGGCCCAGGCCGATGTTGCCCGGCAGGCCGCGCATGTTGCGGGTGCGAAAGACATCGCGCACCATGCCGCGCGCCTTGTGCATGAAGCACTTGGAGCCCTGCATCGTGACGATGCCGGCGGCGTCCTGGCCGCGATGCTGCAGCAGCAGCAGTGCGTCATAGAGCAACTGGTTGACGGGGGAGGCAGCGAGGGTGCCGACGATGCCGCACATGGCGAGAGTCCTTAATCTATCGATTCCGCCTCAGATGGGGTCATCGAGCGCGAAACAAAACGGGCAATGGGTTCGGGCAGCAGCGGCGCGGCGTCGCGCAGCACGCCGGCCAGCCGGGGCGCGGCAAGCGAGGCGCGCCAGGTATCAGATTCGGCCAGCGGCGACGCGCCAATGACGAGCACCAACAGCAAGGCGATAAAGACGCCGCGCAGCGCGCCGAAGCCGGCGCCGCCAAGGCGGTCCACGACGGACAGCGGTGTCGCGTGGATCAAGGCCTTGACGAGTCGCGTGGCCAGGCTCCAGACGATGAGGACAACGAAGAAGGCGATCGCGATGGACATCACATGCAGCACGCTGGGGCTGAACTTGGCGGCCATCGAGTTGGGCAGCATGTCCAGCACGACCGGCGCCAGCGGCGAGGCGGCGAAATAGGCAATCACCCAGCCGGCCAGCGACATCACCTCGAAGACGAGGCCCCGCCACAGGCCAATGGCGATCGACAGCAGCAGCAATGCCGCCAGTGCGAGATCGACCCAGCTGAGTGCGATGTCCATGGTGGTATCAGAGGGTCAGGATGGCGCCGGGCAGGCCGGCGCCCTTGAGCTTGGTCGCAGCGCGCTCGGCCTCATCCCGGCTGGCGAAAGGCCCCAGGCGCACGCGGATGCGGCGGCCGCCTGCGGTGTCGACGGCCTGCGCATAGGTTTTGAGGCCCAGCTTCTCGACCTTGCCGCGCACGTCCTGCGCGGTCTTGTCCTCGCCATAGGCGCCCACCTGCACGATGTAGCGGGCGGCAGCCGTAGGCGTGGGCTCCTTGCCCTCCAGCAAGGCCTGGGCGCGGGCCCCATCGTTGGCGGCCTTGGGCTTGTCGACGGGCTTGTCCGCAGGCTTCTCGGCGAGCTTGACGGGTGGCTTCTCGGCAGGTTTGTCGAGCGGCTTCTCAGCCGGCTTTTCAACCGGCTTTTCGGCCACTTTGGGCTCGATCGGCAGCTCCGCGCTGGCAGCAGGCGTCGGCTGGGGCGCCGGCTCGGCCTGGCTCAGCGGCTCGCGGGTGGGCACGGTCAGCGGCGGTGCGGTCTCCTTGCGCGGGATCTCGATGGGCAGGTCGACGGGAATCGGCCGCGGCTGGGTCTCGAAGATCAGCGGGAAGCCCACAACGCCGGCTGCCACCAGCACGGCCGCGCCGATGAGGCGGCGGCGGGCGCGCACGCGCAGCACCATCACATCGTCGGCCGCAGCCGCCTTGGCGCCAGACTTCGCCGGCTTCTTGGGCGCCGCCGCAGCGGTGGTGTCATCGCGCTTGAGGAAGGAAAACAGGCCCATCGGCGGCGTCTGGCTCAGTGGAGGGTGGGAGGCTGGGGCGCTGCGACGCCGGCGGTCACGCGCGGTAGGCCCTGCTGCAGCACGCCCCCCACGGTGTAGAAGGAACCGAAGACCACGATTCTATCGGCCGTGGTCGCCCCGGCCGCTGCGGCGTGGAGCGCTTCAAGCGGGTTGGCGTGGGTATGCGTCGTCACCTCGGCTGGCGTCTTCAGGCCGGCGGCGAGGAAGGCCGCCTTCAACTGCTCGGCGGTCGCCGCGCGCGGGAGGGGCAGATCGGTGAAGTGCCAGACGTCCACGAGAGGCGCAATGCGCGCCAGGATGCCGCCGAGGTCCTTGTCTGCCATCGCGCCGAAGACGGCGTGGGTGCGCGGGAAGAAGCCCATCTGGTCGAGGTTCTGCGCCAGCGCGGCGACGGCGTGCGGGTTGTGGGCGACGTCCAGCACGACGGCCGGCTGGCCGGCCAGCACCTGGAAGCGGCCGGGCAGTTCCACCATCGCCAGGCCCGTGCGCACAGCCTGGGCGCTGATGGGCAGACGGTCGGCCAGCGCCTCGAAAGCGGCCAGCACGCCTGCTGCGTTCAGCAACTGGTTGACGCCGCGCAGTGCCGGGTAGGCCATGCCGGAGAAGCGCTTGTTGCGGCCGGCCCATTGCCACTGCGTGCGGTCGCCGCTGAAGGTGAAGTCGCGGCCGAGCTGGCGCAGGTCGGCGCCCAGTTCTGCGGCACGCGCAGCCAATGAGGCCGGCGGCATCGGATCGCTGACGATGACCGGTCGGCCGGCGCGCATGATGCCGGCCTTCTCGCGGCCGACGCTCTCGCGGTCGGTGCCGAGGAACTCGGTGTGGTCGAGATCGATGCTGGTGATGACGGCGCAGTCGGCATCGATGACGTTGACCGCGTCCAGCCGGCCGCCGAGGCCGACTTCCAGGATGACCAGGTCCAGCGGCTCATGCTGCAGGCGCCGCATGATGGCCAGCGTCGTGAACTCGAAGTAGGTCAGCGTGATGTCGCCACGCGCGGCCTCGACGGCCTCGAAGTGCGGCTCCAGCGACTCGGCTTGGACCGGTGCACCGCCGACGCGGCAGCGCTCCTGAAAGTGGACAAGATGGGGCTTGATGTAGAGCCCCACGCGGTAGCCGGCATCCAGCGCGATGGACTCCAGCATTGCGCAGGTCGAGCCTTTGCCGTTGGTGCCGGCGACGACGACGGTGGGGCAGTCGAAGGCGATGCCCAGCCGCTCGCGCACCGCCGCGACGCGGTCCAGCGTCATGTCGATGGTCTTGGGATGCAGGCGCTCGCAGTGGGCGAGCCATTCATCAAGCGTCATGGCACATCACCAATCAGGCTGTTCGCGCGGTTCACGCGCGAACAGCCGACAAAAACAAAAGCCAGGCGAGCAGCCTGGCTTGGAACTATCGCGGCGACGTTCAGGCGACGGCGTCCGTGCTCTGGCGCTGCAGCATGGCGAGTTGCCGGGCGATGGTTTCGCGAAGCTGGCGGCGGTCCACAATCATGTCGACGGCGCCCTTTTCCATCAGGAACTCGGCGCGCTGGAAACCCGGGGGCAGCTTCTCGCGCACGGTGTTCTCGATGACTCGCGGGCCGGCAAAACCGATCAGCGCCTTGGGCTCGGCGATGACAACATCACCCACAAAGGCAAAGCTGGCAGACACGCCGCCCATCGTCGGGTCGGTCAGCACGCTGATGTAGGGCAGCTTGGCCTTGGCCAGGCGCGTCAGCGACGCGTTGGTCTTGGCCATCTGCATCAGGCTCAGCAGGCCTTCCTGCATGCGCGCGCCACCGGTGGCGGTGAAGCAGATGAAGGGCGTCTTCTGCTCGATGGCCGTTTCAACGCCGCGCACGAAGCGCTCGCCGACGACCGAGCCCATGGAGCCACCCATGAAGTCGAACTCGAAGCAGGCCGCAACGACCGGCACGCTCATGACCGCGCCACCCAGCACGACCAGCGCATCGGTCTCGCCGGTGTTCTCAAGCGCTTCCTTCAGGCGGTCGGGGTACTTCTTGCTGTCCTTGAACTTCAGCGCGTCGACCGGGATGACTTCCTGGCCGATCTCGTAGCGGCCTTCCGCGTCGAGGAAGGCGTCCAGCCGGGCACGGGCGCCGATGCGGTGATGGTGCGAGCACTTGGGGCAGACGTTGATGTTCTGCTCCAGGTCGGTCTTGTAGAGCACCGTCTCGCAGCTCGGGCACTTGATCCACAGGCCTTCAGGGACCGTGCGGCGGTCGGCCGGGTCACCTTGCTGGATCTTGGGCGGGAGCAGTTTGTCGAGCCAACTCATGCGTCAGTCCTTCTTGTCGAGTGCGGCGCGGATCTCGCGGATGAACGCGGCGCCAGTGAGGGCGACATTATCGGCTGGCTGGCGCTCCAGCAGTTCAACCAGCTTGGAGCCGATGACGACCGCGTCCGACACGTCGGCCACGGCCCGCGCCGTCGCCCCGTCGCGGATGCCAAAGCCCACGCCCACGGGGGTACTGACATGCCGGCGGATGCGCGGCACGGCCTCGGCGACAGCGGCGGTGTTGAGGTGGCCGGCCCCGGTCACGCCCTTCAGCGACACGTAGTAGACGTAGCCGCTGGCGAGCTTGCCCACCTGGGCCATGCGGGCCTCGGTGGACGTGGGCGCAAGCAGGAAGATCGCGTCCATGCCATTCGCGCGCAGCGCGCTGGCGAAGTCGGCGCATTCCTCGGGCGGGTAGTCAACGATGAGCACGCCGTCCACGCCGGCCGCCTTCGCATCCGCCACGAAGGCGTCCATGCCGTAGCGCTCCACCGGGTTGGCGTAGCCCATCAGCACGACGGGCGTCGTGTTGTTCGACGCGCGGAAGGCGCGCACGAATCCGAGCACGTCGCGCAGCGAGATGCCCTTGGCCAGCGCCCTTTCGCCGGCGCGCTGGATCACCGGGCCGTCCGCCATCGGGTCGGAAAAGGGTACGCCGAGTTCAATGACGTCGGCACCGGCCTCGGCCATGGCCAGCATCAGGTCCACGGTGGCTGCCGGGTGCGGGTCACCCGCGGTGACGAAGGGGATGAGGGCCTTGCGGCCGGCGGCCTTCAGGCCGTCGAAGGTGGCGGCGATGCGGCTCATGCCTTGGCTCCGGAGACGCTGATGACGGCCTCGCCGCCCTTGACGGACTGGCCGCGGCAGGAGGGCCGGCAGTAGAAGTCCGCGTTGGACAGGTCGGCGACGGTGCCGATGTCCTTGTCGCCCCGGCCGGACAGGTTGACGAGCAGGATCTGATCCGTGGCCATGGTCGGTGCGATCTTCATCGCGTGCGCCACGGCGTGGCTGGATTCCAGCGCGGGGATGATGCCTTCGGTGCGGCACAGGTGATGAAAGGCCGCGAGCGCCTCGGCATCGGTCACGCCGACGTACTCGGCCCGGCCGATGTCCTTCAGGTGGGCATGCTCGGGGCCAACGCCGGGATAGTCCAGTCCTGCGGAAATCGAGTGCGTCTCGGTGATCTGGCCGTTGGCGTCCTGCAGCAGGTAGGTCCGGTTGCCGTGCAGCACGCCGGGCCTGCCGGCAGTCAGCGTGGCGGCATGCTTGCCGCTGTCCAGCCCCTCGCCGGCCGCCTCCACACCGATCAGGCGCGTGGCTTCATGCGGGATGTAGGGGTAGAAGATGCCGATGGCGTTGCTGCCGCCGCCCACGCAGGCGATGACGGCATCTGGTTGTTTACCGACCATGTCAGGCATCTGCACCAGGCACTCGTCGCCGATGACGCGCTGGAAGTCGCGCACCATCATCGGATAGGGGTGCGGGCCGGCCACGGTGCCGATGATGTAGAAGGTGTTCTCGACGTTGGTCACCCAGTCGCGCATCGCCTCGTTGAGCGCGTCTTTAAGCGTCTTGCTGCCGCTGTCCACCGGCACGACCGTCGCGCCCAGCAGCTTCATGCGGTAAACATTGGGCGACTGGCGCTTCACGTCTTCGCTGCCCATATAGACGACGCACTCCAGGCCGTAGCGCGCGCAGATCGTCGCCGTGGCCACGCCGTGCTGGCCGGCCCCGGTCTCGGCAATGACGCGGGGCTTGCCCATGCGCTTGGCCAGCAGCGCCTGGCCGATGACGTTGTTGATCTTGTGCGCGCCGGTGTGGTTCAGATCCTCACGCTTGAGGTAGATCTGAGCGCCGCCCAGTTCGCGGCTCAGGCGCTCGGCGTGATAGATCGGGCTGGGCCGGCCGACGAAATGCGCCAACTCCTTCTTGTACTCGGCGACGAACTCGGGGTCGTTGCGGTAGTGGGCGTAGGCGTCCTTGAGCTCATCGAGCGCGTGGACGAGGGTTTCGGAGACAAAGCTGCCGCCAAAGGTCGAGGTGCCCGCATGGCGGAAATGCCCGGTCGCATCAGGCTGGTCGTACTGGAACATGGTCTTCCTCTATCAGGACAGTTCTGCGTCTGCGCGGCGGACCGCGTGGCAGAACTCGTGGATCAGGTCGGCGCTCTTGATGCCCTTGGACACCTCCACGCCGGAACTCACATCAACGGCCCAGGGCCGCACCTGCCTGATGCCATCGGCGACGTTTGCTGCATTCAACCCACCAGACAAAACGAGGCGAGAGCTGACGCTTGGAGGAATGAGTGACCAATCGAAGACCTTGCCGCCACCGCCGTAGCCCTCGACAGGGGCGTCGAGCAGGATGGCCTGAGCGGTGGAAAAACGAGACGCGAAGTCTACCAAGTCGAAGCCTGGGGACATGGCAGCCGCCCGCAGGTAAGGCCTGTTCACGCGCTCGCAGTCGGCAAGCGACTCATCGCCATGGAACTGCACCAGCATGTTCGGCAAGGCGTCGAACCCTGCTTGCAGTTCGGCATGGGTCGCATTGACGAACAACCCTACCGGCGTCACGAACGGCGGCAGCAGGCGGGCAAGCGCCCTCGCCCGCTCCGCCGTCACGGCGCGCGGGCTCCTGGCGTAGAAGACAAAGCCGATGGCGTCGGCACCGGCCGCGACTGCCGCTTCGACGTCAGCCTCGCGGGTCAAACCGCAGATCTTGATTCGAGTCATGGGAGCCAGTTCAAAGCCGCGACCTCGCGCGGGATGTCGAGGTCGGGATCGTAGGTGGGGCCGAGAAAATAGAGGCCATCGGGGGCAAAGGTCGGCGCGGCCACCTTGCGGTCGCGTGCAGCCAGTACATCGCTCACCCAGTCTGCGGTGCGCGTACCGCCACCCACCGCCAGCAGGCAGCCCATCAGGTTGCGCACCATGTGATGCAGGAAGGCGCTGGCCTCAAACTCGAAGCGCCAGTAGGCGCCACGGCGCTGCACGCGAATCTCACGCAGCACCTTCACCGGCGAGGCCGCCTGGCACTCGGACGACCGGAAGGACGAGAAGTCGTGCTCGCCGATCAGCCGCTCGGCGGCAGCCTCAAGGGCGGCCTGGTCGAGCGGGCGGAACACCCAGCCACATTGCCCGGACTCGATGGCCGGGCGCACGGCGGACTCCAGCAACAGATAGGCATAACGCCGCCCTCGCGCTGAATTGCGGGCGTGGAAGGCGTCGCCCGGAAAGCGGCACCACTGGATGGCGATGTCGGGCGGCAGGTAGCGGTTGCTGCCGCGCACCCAGGAAAAAAGCTCGCGTTCGACCTCGGTGTCGAAGTGGACCACCTGATTGATGCCGTGCACGCCGGCATCGGTACGGCCGGCGCACATCGTGCGAATGGGCTGGGCCGCAAAGGCGGACAGGCCTTTTTCGAGCGCGTCCTGCACGGTGCGGCCACCGGGCTGGCTCTGCCAGCCGTTGTAGCCGCCGCCGCGGTAGCTCACGCCAAGTGCAACTCTCATCGGTTCGGAAATAAAAGCGCCCGGCCGGGCCGGGCGCCGAAGTATCGCGCCGCGCTCAGCGGAGCTCGTTCAGCATCGCCTGTGCGCGGTCGCGCAGAGAGCCACTGGCACGCTGGATCAGCTCATGCAGCACTTCGCGGGCACCTTCGGTGTCACCGATCTGGCGGAACTCGTCAGCCAGTTCCAGCTGTCGCACCAACGGGTCGCCGTCATCGTCACCCAAGGCTTCGAGTGCATTGGCAAGGTGATCGGGATGGGTGTCACCAGGCTGCGTGGGCTCGCCGAGGTCGAAGTCGAGTTCCGTCGGCGCCGAGGCGGGCGAGGACGATGCGGCCGACAGCCCTCCCATGCTGCTGATGTCGAAATTCAGATCCGGCGCTGGCGGGGCGACACGGGTGCCGCGGCTGGAGATGTCGAAGTCCATCGTCAGCGGCGCATGCTCAACAGATGCGGGCATGGCCTGGGTAGCCGCCATGGCACTGGGGGAGACCGGCTCGGGGGCGTCCAGGTCCAGGTCCAGCGCCAGATCGAAGCCGCTGACGGGGCCAGTATCCGGGCCGCTGCGGGCCATCGAATCGGTTCCCAGATGAGCCGTGGAGGGGTGTGCGCCGCTCGGCAAGGCCGTTTGCGGCAGCGTGCTGGCGTTCATCGGCTCGGGGCGCTGCTCCGGGCCGTCCGAGACATGGGCCGGCGCGCCGCCGGGTTGGTACAGCGGGTTGTCCGGGTCGATGCCGCGGCCCAGCTCCTGTGCCTTGGCCCAGTCTTCGCCGGAACCGCGCGTTTCGGCAAACAGCTGCACGGCGAGTTGCTCGAAGCCCTTGGTATCGCGGCGCTTGGCGTAGACCTCCAGCAGCTTCAAACGGATGGCAAGGCGGGTCGGGTTGGCGCGCAGGGCTTCCTTGAGAATTTCCTCGGCCTGCAGGTCGCGGCCATAGGCCAGGTAGACGTCGGCCTCGGCGACCGGGTCCACATCGCCGATGGCATCGAGCTGGCTGAGCGAGTAGCTCATCGACGACTGCCCGCTGTTCTGCGCATCGCGGGTGTCGACACGCTGGCCGCCGGTGCCGCCGAAGAAGGAGTCAGGCTGCAGGCGGCTCTCGTGGAAGCCGGTCTCGGAGGCATTGGCCGGGCGACGCGAACGCAGTCGGTACAGACCCATGCCACCCAGCACGGCGACGAGGACGGCAGCCAGCGGCAGCACGAAGCGGTTGTCGAGCAACTCGTCGATGAAGCTGGGCGGCTCTGCGGCCGGCGGCGGGGGCAGCGGTGCGCTGGCACGGGGCTGCGGCTTGGAGGCCGCGACGCTGGCCGCAGCAACGGGTGCCGGCGCGGACGCTGGCTCGGCGGCAGCGACGACAGGCGCCGGCAGGGTCGACACGACCGGTGCCGGAGCGGGCGCGGCGGAGGCTATCGGTGCGGCGGGCTTGGCGGCGGCGCTGGAGAGCTTCTTCAGCTCCTCGACATTGCGCGTCAGCTCAGCCACGCGGGCAGCGGCATCCTTCTTCTCGGTCTCCTTGGACAGCTTGGTCTCGCTTGCCGCACTGGCCTTGCTGAGCGTGAGCTTGTCAGGCGTCGGCGCGGCGGCGGGCTTGCGGTCCTCGACGGCAGCCTGCACCTGGCCCTTGGATTGGCGCTCGCTCTCGGTGCTTTTCAGCGTCGGCGCGGCAGTGGCCAGGCGCTGGCGGTAGGCGGAGAAGTCGGCACTCTGAGCCAGGATGATGCGGCGGGCCTCAGGCGCGGGCACGGCGGCAAGCGCGTCGCTGCCCGGCACCTGCAACACGGCACCTGACTTCAGCAGGTTCATGTTGCCGTCAATGAACGCGTCGGGGTTGTTGCGGAACAGGCCCACGAGCATCTGGTCCAGCGAGATGCCGCTGACCTGGGTGCGACCAGCAACCTTGGACAGCGAATCGCCCGGACGAACTCGGTACTCGGAAGACGCCACGACGGGCGGACGCACCGGAGCCGGCCCAGGCGCCGCTACCGGCGGGCGAGCCACGGCCACGGGGGGCTGAGCGGGCAGGATGCGCGGCAGCGCCGTGGTGACGGCGGGCGCCGGCGCAGGCACCGCCTCAGTGGCGGCCGACGGCGCGGCGGCCACGGCTGGCGGCGCGCTGATGACGGGCGCGGGCTTGGGCAGGCTGGGCGGATCGAACAGCAGCGTGTATTCGCGCACCAGGCGGCCCGTGGACCACGTCAACTCCAGAATGACGTCGACGAAAGGCTCCTGCACCGCGCGGTCACTGCTGACGCGCAGCACCGTGCGACCGTCACGGCGAACCACCAGCACCTGGGCAGACGTCAGCACCGGGTTGTAGTCGACACCGCTGGAGCGGTAGGAATCGGGCGGTGCAACGCGCACCTTCAGCGTGGCGGCTTCTTCGGGCGTCAGGCTGGTGACGTCGATTTCGGCTCGCATGGTCTCGCCAAGGGCGGACTGCACATTCAGTTTGCCCAGGCCCAGCGCCTGCGCACCACCGGCTGCCACGAGCAGCGCTGCGGCCAGTGCGAGGTGATGGCGGGTGAAGCCGTTCGGGCGGACGCCCTCGAATGCGTCGCGGATGTGGTCTTTCAAGGCATTCCCCAAAGCAACAAGGCGGGGCATAGCGCCCCGCCTGTCTCGATCTTCAGCACGCGCTGCACGAACCTGATTACGCTGGTTTGCACGTTATGGCCTGCGTCGAGTCTCGAATCAAAAACACAACAACATCAAGCATATACGCGGAAATGCTCAAGGGGTATCTGATGTGTCGCTTGCTGTCGATAACGAGACCGGGGTCAACCCTAGGTCGATGCGTAAAAGGACGTAAGCGGAACAGGCCGCAGAGCCTGTCCCGGCTCTGGCATCAGCGGTCCAGCAGGATGCGCAGCATGCGGCGCAGCGGCTCGGCCGCGCCCCACAGCAGCTGGTCACCGATGGTGAAGGCGCCGACGTACTCGGGGCCCATGGCCAGCTTGCGCACGCGGCCGACCGGGATGGTCATCGTGCCGGTGACGGCCACGGGCGTCAGGTGCTTGAGCGTGTCTTCGCGAGTATTGGGCACGTACTGCACCCACTCGTTGTCGGCGCGGATCATGGCCTCGATGTCGGCGAGCGGCACGTCCTTCTTCAGCTTGAAGGTCAGGGCCTGGCTGTGGCAGCGCATGGCACCGACGCGGACGCAGAAGCCGTCGACGGGAATGTCGCCGGAACCGAGGATCTTGTTCGTCTCGGCCATGCCCTTCCACTCTTCCTTGGACATGCCGTTGCCCAGGTCCTTGTCGATCCAGGGGATGAGCGAGCCACCCAGCGGCACGCCAAAGTTGGCGGTCTCCTCGGCCGACAGCGCGCGCTGCTTGGCGATGACCTGGCGGTCGATCTCAAGGATGGCGCTCTTGGGGTCGTCCAGCAGCGGCTTGACGGCGGCGTTCAGCGTGCCGTACTGCGTCAGCAGTTCGCGCATATGCTGGGCGCCACCACCCGAAGCGGCCTGGTAGGTCTGCGTGGACATCCACTCGACGAGGCCAGCCTTGTACAGCGCGCCCACGCCCATCAGCATGCAGCTGACGGTGCAGTTGCCGCCGATCCAGTTCTTGCCACCTGCGGCCAGCGCGTTCTTGATGACCGGCATGTTGACCGGGTCGAGCACGATGACGGCGTCGTCATTCATGCGCAGCGACGACGCAGCGTCTATCCAGTGGCCCGCCCAGCCCGCAGCGCGCAGCTTGGGGAAGACTTCGTTGGTGTAGTCGCCGCCTTGGGCGGTGATGATGATGTCGCAGCGCTTGAGCTGTTCGATGTCGAAGGCGTTTTGCAGCTTCGTCTCGTTCTTGGCCTGCGCGGGAGCGGCGCCACCCGCGTTGGAGGTCGAGAAGAACAGCGGCTCGATCAGGTCGAAATCTGCTTCAGCGGTCATGCGGTCCATCAGGACCGAGCCCACCATGCCACGCCAGCCTACGAGGCCTACCAAGGTCGTCATCATCATTCCTTTGTCGTTCACCAAACCCCATCCACTTCGGGCCCCGGCTCGTTCGCCGGGTTTGGAGGGGCGAGACGAGACGGAGCTTTAGATCTTGATGGTTTTCGTGGTCGTAATGGCTTTCACCACGGCGTCGCCCATTTCAATGGTCGAGACCTTCGTGGTGCCATCACTCCAGATGTCGGCGGTGCGCAAGCCCTGGGCCAGCACGGACTGCACGGCCTGCTCGATACGAGCGGCAGCGTCGGCTTGGTTGAGGGAGAACTTGAGCATCATGGCAGCGGACAAGATTGTAGCCAGAGGGTTGGCGATTCCCTTGCCCGCGATGTCCGGGGCGCTGCCGTGCGAGGGTTCGTAGAGGCCCTTGTTGTTGGCGTCCAACGAAGCGGACGGCAGCATGCCGATGGAGCCGGTCAGCATCGCGGCTTCGTCTGACAGGATGTCGCCGAACATGTTGCCGGTCACGACCACGTCGAACTTCTTCGGCGCCTTGACGAGCTGCATCGCCGCGTTGTCCACGTACATGTGGTCCAGCTCGACCTCCGGGTACTGGGCGTGGACTTCGATAACGATGTCCTTCCAGAACTGCGAGGTCTCCAGCACGTTGGCCTTGTCGACGCTGGTCAGGCGCTTGTTGCGCTTTTGCGCGGCCTGGAAGGCGACGTGGGCGATGCGCTCGATCTCGGGGCGCGAGTAGCGCATCGTGTCGAAGGCTTCGTCGGCGCCGGGGAAGTGGCCGTCCACGGCCGTGCGGCGGCCGCGCGGCTGGCCGAAGTAGATGTCGCCGGTCAGCTCACGAATAAGCAGGATGTCGAGACCCGCCACCAGCTCCGGCTTCAGCGACGAGGCGTGTGTCAACTGCTCGTAGCAGATGGCCGGGCGGAAGTTGGCGAACAGGCCCAGGGCCTTGCGCAGGCCGAGGATGGCTTGCTCGGGGCGCAGCGAGCGCTCCAGCTTGTCGTACTTCCAGTCGCCCACGGCGCCAAACAGCACAGCGTCGGCTTCGAGCGCCAGCTTCAGCGTGGCGGGGGGCAGCGGGTGGCCGCTGACATCGAAGGCCTTGCCGCCAACATCGGCCCAGTCGAGCTGCAGCGGCAGGTCCAGCGCATTCAGCACCTTGACGGCCTCGGCCACGATTTCGGGGCCGATGCCGTCGCCCGGCAGTACTGCAATCTTCTTCATCTCAAATTACTCGGTTGTTCAGCCAGGGCTTGCTGGCGATGCGCGCGGCTTCAAAGGCGCGAATCTTGTCGGTGTGCTGCAGCGTCAGGCCGATCTCGTCGAGGCCGCCGATCAGGCATTCCTTGCGGAAGGGCTCGATGTCGAAGGGCAGCTCGGCACCGTCAGGCTTGACGACAACCTGGCGCGGCAGGTCGACGATGAGCTGGTAGCCGGGGAAGGCGTAGACCTCGTCGAACAGGCGCGCGATCGCGCTTTCCGGCAGAGCTATGGGCAGCAACCCGTTCTTGAAGCAGTTGTTGAAGAAGATGTCGGCAAAGCTCGGCGCCAGGATGGCGCGGAAGCCGTACTGCTGCAGCGCCCAAGGCGCGTGCTCGCGGCTGGAGCCGCAGCCGAAGTTGCTGCGCGCGATCAGCACGCTGGCGCCGGCGTAACGCGGCTGGTTCAGCACGAAGTCGGGGTTGGGCTGGCGGCTGGCCGGGTCCTGGCCAGGCTCGCCGTGGTCCAGGTAGCGCCACTCGTCGAACAGGTTGGGGCCGAAGCCGCTGCGCTTGATCGACTTCAGGAACTGCTTGGGGATGATGGCGTCGGTGTCGACGTTGTCGCGGTCCATGGGCGCGACGAGACCCTTGTGGATGGTGAACTTGTCCATGTCAGGCCAGTGTCCTTACGTCAACAAAGTGCCCGGTCATGGCAGCCGCAGCCGCCATTGCGGGGCTCACGAGGTGGGTGCGGCCACCGGCGCCCTGGCGGCCTTCGAAATTGCGGTTGCTGGTGGAAGCGCAGCGCTCCCCCGGCTCCAGCCGGTCGGCGTTCATGGCCAGGCACATGGAGCAGCCCGGCTCGCGCCACTCGAAGCCGGCGGCCTTGAAGACCTGGTCCAGCCCTTCGGCCTCGGCCTGGGCCTTGACGAGACCGGAGCCCGGCACGACCAGCGCCAGCTTGACGTTCTTGGCCAGGCGGCCACCGACGCGCTTCACGACGGCCGCAGCTTCGCGCATGTCCTCGATGCGGCTGTTGGTGCAGGAGCCGATGAAGACCTTGTCGACATGGATGTCGCTGATGGCCTTGTTGGGCTCCAGCGCCATGTAGGTCAGCGCGCGCTCGATGGCGCCGCGCTTGACGGCGTCCTTCTCCTTGTCGGGGTCGGGCACGCGCTCGTCGACGGCCAGCACCATCTCGGGCGAGGTGCCCCAGCTGACCTGCGGGCTGATCTGCGCGGCGTCCAGCTCGACGACCTTGTCGAAGTGCGCACCAGGGTCGGAATGCAGCGTGCGCCAGTAGGCGACGGCCTGCTCCCACTCCACGCCCTGCGGCGAGAAAGGGCGGCCCTTGACGTAGTTGATCGTCGTGTCGTCCACAGCGATGAGGCCAGCGCGGGCGCCGGCTTCGATGGCCATGTTGCAGACGGTCATGCGACCTTCCATCGACAGCGCGCGGATGGCCGCGCCGGCGAACTCGATGGTGTAGCCGTTGCCGCCGGCCGTGCCGATCTTGCCGATGATGGCCAGCACGATGTCCTTGGCGCCGACGCCCCTGGGGCACTGGCCCTCAACCTTGACCAGCAGGTTCTTGGCCTTCTTGGCGGACAGCGTCTGCGTGGCCAGCACATGCTCGACCTCGCTGGTGCCGATGCCGTGCGCCAGCGCGCCGAAGGCGCCGTGGGTGGACGTGTGGCTGTCGCCGCAGACGACGGTCATGCCGGGCAGCGTGGCGCCCTGCTCCGGGCCGATGACGTGCACGATGCCCTGGCGCTTGTCGTTCATCTTGAACTGCGTGATGCCGACGCGGTCGCAGTTGGCGTCCAGCGTGTCGACCTGCAGCTTGGAGATGGGATCGGCGATACCCTGCGAACGGTCCGTCGTCGGCACGTTGTGGTCGCTGACGGCCAGGTTGGCGGATAGGCGCCAGACCTTGCGGCCTGCCAGGTCCAGGCCTTCGAAGGCCTGCGGGCTGGTGACCTCGTGGACGAGGTGGCGGTCGATGTAGAGCAGGGCCGTGCCATCCGGTTCGGAGTGCACGACATGCTCATCCCAGAGCTTGTCGTAAAGCGTTCTAGAGGTCATTGCTTTTCTCGAGGAATGAGGGTGTCCACGAAGCGTTGCACCACGGTGGGCAAGCGCTGTTGGCGCAGCACACCCAGGTAATAGTCGCGCTCGGCCCACGACTCTTCAAGTCGCAGGCAGCGCACGCCGAAGACGCGGGTGAAGCGCTCGGCGGGTTGTTCGGGCAAAACGGCGACGCCGAGGCCGGATTCGACCAGTTGGGCGATGCCATCGAAGCCGCGCACCTGCAGGCGCGCGTTCAAGGTCTGGCCGCGGGCGGCGGCTTGCTCGCGCATCAGTTCCTGCGCGCTGGCGCCGGCATGCAGGCCGATGAGGTCATAGGCCAGCAGGTCGTCGAAGGTGACGGATTCGCGGGCGGCCAGCGGATGCTTCAGGGGCACGAGGGCCGCCAGGCGACTGCGCGCGAAGACCCAGGTCTGCACGCGGTTGTCCAGCACCGGCGCGGTGAAGACGCCCACATCCGCCCTGCCTTCAGCAACAGCGGCCTGCACCTCGGCGCTGGTCAGGTCTTCAAGGCTGATGCGGATCTGCGCATGGGCCTGGGAGAACTCGACCAGATACGGCGGCAGGCATTCAGCAATCGCGCTGGTGTTGGACGCGATGCGCAGATGCCCCTTGATGCCGCGCGAGAACTCCATGACCTCGGTTTCGAGGGCGTAAAGCGATGCATGCAGCGAGCGGATGTGGCGCACCAGCGCGCGGCCGGCTTCGGTCGGCTCTACACCCCGCGCGCGCCGCTCAAACAGTTGCACGCCGAGGCGACTTTCCAGGTCAGACAGGCGTTTGCTGGCCGCGGCCAGCGCCAGGTGTTCCTGGGCCGCGCCCCGGGTGATCGAGCGGGTCTGCTCGATGGCCAGCACAAGGTTGAGGGTGGTGAGATCGTGGCGCATGATCGTTTGACTCCAGCATAGCCTTCGCGAATAACGCAATTCTGCGCCAAAAAGCGACTGTGATTTCGCAAAGCACGAACTTCAACGTGTCGCTGGGCTGTCTGCCTGCTTCAACAGGCCTCGCAAGACGTTGCGGCTGTGGGCGCCGAAATGCCCCAACAACTCGGCGATGCGCGCCTGCAGCGCTTGGCGCTGGCCCTGCATGTCACGCGCGAGTTCCGGGCCGAGCTGAGATTCATTGGCAGCAAAGTCGAAACTGGGGTCAGTGACGAATTTCGCCGGCGCGCCGACGACGACGGCCGCATCCGTTGCCTGCCCGGCGGCGAACGCTTCGGCGGCGACCACTTCACGGACGTATGCCGGGCTCCAGGGCGGGTAGCGCGCGTCGCGGGCCGCGTCGCGCAGCGCAGTCTCCAGCGGGCCATCTTGCCGCTTGCGGGCGGCGTCGATGATCCAGCGGGTCTGGAACTGCTCCAGCACGAAGTGGCGGTTGCTCTGCAGCACGACCAGGCCTTGCCGGTCGGCCGGCGCGCCGAGCTGGGCCTTCAGGTTGACCCACATCATGTGGCCCAGCGTGGCGCCTGGCGCGGCACTGGCGTGATAGGGCTGCGTCAGGTCCTCGACATGGTGCAGCGCCATGCCGGCGAAGCGCCAGCCCCAGTAGGCATGGCCGGTCTGCCAGGCCAGTTGGGCCAGGCCGCCGTACTGCTGCACGCGCAACTCGGCGAAGGTGCGGGCAAAGCTGGGCGCCAGCGTGTTGAAGATGGCGCCCTGGTGGAAGAACCCCATGTGAAACGGCGCTTGCGAGCCAATGGCGACGGCAGGGTTGCCGAACGGCTGCTTGCCGAAGCCGTAGGACGGGTTGGCCGGGCTGCCCGGGTTGTCGTCAAAGAGATTCAGGTCATGGCCGTAGTCGGGCTCGTCGCAGGCCGAGGCCAGTACAGCCAGTGGCGCGACGACCTCGCCCGTCTGCAGCGCGACGAAGCGCTGCGTCGCGCCCTTGCTGTTGGGGACGGCGCTGACCTGCGTGACATCAAGTGGCGGGCGGCTGCCATCGGGCTCGCGCGGATCGACCTGCAGGTAGAGCGCGAGCTTGGACTGCGGCGACAACCGCAGCGCACGCAGAAACGCGCCACGGCGGTCAGCATCGCTGCGCTTGGCATCGGGCACGAGGCGAAGCGCGTCGGGCCGCGGGGCATGGCCCTTGAGGTGCTCACGGGCCCAGGCCTCTTGCGCGTCCAGCGTACGGGCAATCGCAGCCTCCTGCTCGCGCAGAAAGTCGACGAGGGGCTCTGCCTTCACGGCCGCGGCACCCGCCACCTCGGGCATGCGCTCGAAGGCGCGGTAGCACATGGGGCTGTGATTGCCCCAGGCCTGCGCCAAGGTGGGCAGCAGGGCCAACAGAAGAAGGAAGTGGCGCATCGGGGCGGTTTGGACGGCGAAGGCGCCGATTCTGGCGGGGAAGTGGCGCGGCGCCCCAGCGCATGGCTCGGG
>Ga0187844_10001056_pt1 | contig 21461 bp, 19 predicted proteins | sample SpaLakP09_SKY_50_FD_134517 | JGI IMG/M metagenome (GOLD analysis project Ga0187844, IMG submission 134517) | Oligotrophic lake water microbial communities from Sparkling Lake, Wisconsin, USA - SP09_SKY_50 | ecosystem: Environmental > Aquatic > Freshwater > Lake | place: USA: Sparkling Lake...
AGCGAAGCTGTGGTGGTCGAACGCTGGAGCCGTCCCGACTACCACCATCTGAATCTGGAATTCACTCTGACCGATCCCAAGTATTACAGCAAGCCGGTCAAATATGCACGTCACTTCGTGCTGTCGCCGGAGGGTGAACGGCTCAAGGAGTTTTCCTGCGAGTGGAATACCTACTGGGTGAGCACCCATCTGGAACCGGGGCCGGGCCGGATAGGCGCCGATGGCGACCGCTATTTCGGACCGGATAAGCAGATCGTGCCGGACTGGCCGCTGGGTAGTGTGGAAGATGATGGGCGCGGCACCGGCTATTGGCTGTACCGCAAAAACAAACCTAAACCGTCGGATCTGCCGCCTAAACCGGAGGCCAAGTGAATCGTATGAGTACGTTGATGAAATCTAAGACTTTTGCACGCCGTGCCTTGCTGCTCGCGTTGCTGTCCGTCTGCGTGGACCATGTCTGGGCGCAGAGCCGTTCTGCCGCAACCCGTGCGCCTGAACAGGCGGAGAACGCTGATGCCGAGACCGAAATGTTCCGCCCCCTGATCTATAACGGACCGCCGCTGCCGGCACCGCGTCTGCTCGACGGCAAGCCGGACCTCAGCGGCTTCTGGCAGGGCGTGCGCGAGAAAGGTGTGCCCGGTGGGAACCATGGCAAGGATCAGCCTGGCTTCATTCTGCCGCTGACGGAGAAGGGCAAGCGTGCCATGATCTACGCGCAGAACCATACGCCTGATCCGGAAGCCGTCTGCATCAATGGTGGTATTCCGCGCCACAACAGTAGCGGCCTGCCATTCGAGATCTTGCATACCACTGACCGTTTCGCCACCCTGTACCATTACACCACGCATCGCTCTGCGACAGTAGCGGAACAGCGGCCATTGCCGCCTAAAGATGCAATCAGCAAGACTTACTTCGGCACCAATGTGGCTTACTGGGAGGGCGATACGCTGGTGATCGAGACTACCGGCCTGCGCGATTCCTCGTTCGAAAAAATCTGGCTTGATGAGAACGGCAATCCCACCAGCGACCAGACCAGGGTAATCGAGCGCTGGTCGCGGCCCGACTATCACCACCTGCAACTGGAAGAAACTGTAATTGATCCCAAATATTATCGCGTGCCGTTCAAATTCACCCGCAAGTGGAATTATGGCGGCGATGGTCGGGGTGTGGGGGAATACTCTTGCAACGAAAACAATGTCGAACGCGAGCATATCGGACCGGGGGCGGGCGTGATCGGACCGAATGGCAACCGTGGCTTCGGCTATGACGCACCGTTGCCGAAAACGCCGCCTAGCCCGGATGCCTACGGCTTCTGATGCGACAGGTAGCCAGGCTGGTAGCATATGGAAAAGCGGGTGGTCAGATTGGTTGACCACCCGCTTTTTTGCATCTTGCCGAGTATTAGCTGATGGACTGTCTTAGCGGCTTGCCTGTCATGTGCAGCCGAACGGCTGCTTAGTCGATGACTTGTGCCCGCTTCAGGAAAGTGCGCAACACATTGCGGCTGAGGTTGAGGCGCTTGGCGGCGCGGACCTGATTGCGCTGGCTGTGTTCCCATGCGGCCAGTACCAGCTGTTGCTGCAGCACTTCGAAATCGATGGCCTGATCGGATTGCAGCAGCGTCTGCCATGCCTGCAACAAGGCTGCCTCGGCATCCTGCAGGGGTGGGCGCAAGGCCGGTGCGGCTTCAGCGCAGTTCGCTGTGGCTGGCCATGCGGCGGCGGGCTCGGGCGAGTTGCCACACTGGCTGCCTGGATATGGGCTATTGCTCGCGGACTGACCCGCAGCGGTACTGACGCTCTGTCCTGCATTGTGCCAGCCCGGCAGATTGAGTTCGGCCGGCGTAATGTATCCGGCGCGGCTCAGCAATACGGCGCGATGGATAATGTTCTCCAGTTCGCGGATATTGCCTGGCCATGGATATGCCAGCAAGGCCTGCTCTGCATCGGCGCTCAGGCGCACCTGATCGACCTGCAGGCGGCGCGCGTAAGTCGTCAGAAAATGCTGTGCCAGTGGCAGTATATCGCCGCGCCGTTCGCGCAGCGGCGAGACTGGCAGCGAGATGACTTGCAGGCGGTAGTACAGATCCTCGCGGAAACGGCCCGCGCGCACGGCTGCCGACAGGTCGATATTGGTGGCGGCGATCAGGCGTACGTTGATCGGTACGGCTAGCCGCGCGCCTAGCCGTACTACTTCGCGTTCCTGCAGCACACGCAGCAGCTTGACCTGCATGGCCAGCGGCAGGTCGCCGATTTCATCGAGGAACAGGGTGCCGCCGTTGGCGGTTTCGAACCAGCCGGCTTTGCCTTGCAGGGCGCCGGTGAAGGCGCCCCGTTCGTAGCCGAATAGTTCGCTCTCGATCAGGGTTTCCGAAAATGCGCCGCAGTTGATGGCGACAAATTTGGCATTGCTGCGATTGCTCATTGCATGCACATGCCGCGCCACCAGCTCTTTGCCAGTACCAGTCTCCCCCGTGATCAGTACGGTGGCATCGCTGGGCGCGATGCGTGCAATCACGTCGTGCAGGGCACGTGAGCGGGGATCGGCAAAAACAAAGGCGGTGGCCCGGATAATCAGGCTGAGCTGTGTGGCGTCGCGGAAGGCAATTAGCGGCTGTGCGTCGGCGCCTGTGCCCTTGGCCAGATTGGCGCCGCGGATAAAGTCGTTCCTGAAATTGTGTGCAAGGAGTTCCATGGCAAAGACTATAGCGGCGCGGCTTATATACAGGAACGAATTATGCCAAGCATGCTTATCTGGAATTGGCATAAAGCCTGCATCGCTCGCGGCGTCGCTTATGCGGTTTTCATTTTTGCGAAGTTGATTTTATTCGTTTTGTCCCGGGTAAAGCGAACGTATGCTGACGCCTATCGCCATCATGTGACAAAGGTTGAATATGTCGGAAGTCGTTGTTGAATTGCCGGTCGAGCTGGCCCAAGCCAGCGCCGGCGTGCCACCTGCCATTGCCTGGAAACTGTACTCGCAAGGCCAGGCATTGCTGGTGGATGTACGCACCGCCGAAGAGCGCAAATTTGTCGGCCACGTGCCGGATTCGCTGCATGTAGCATGGGCCACCGGTACCGCGCTGACACGCAATCCCCGCTTCGTGCGCGAACTGGAAGCCAGGATAGGCGGCAAGGATGCCGTCGCACTGCTGCTATGCCGTAGCGGCAAGCGTTCGGCACTGGCGGCAGAAGCGGCAGCCAAAGCCGGCTTCACGGCAGTGTTCAATGTGCTGGAGGGATTTGAAGGCGAGATCGACGGCTTGCAACAGCGCGGCAAGTCCGATGGCTGGCGTTTCCATGGCCTGCCTTGGGTACAGGATTGAGTATGGCGACCTTTGATATTACCGGCATCGTGCAGGCGCTGCATGATGCCCGCCACAGCTGGCGCCGCATCCAGAGCCGCAGCAACGAAGCCGGCAATCGTGAATTCCCGTCGCGTAATGCGCTGTCGGCCATCATCGAAAACCTGAAGGGTGTGCTGTTCCCCATGCGGCTGGGGCCACCTGATCTGCGCCAGGAGAGCGAGAACTTCCATGTCGCTCATACGCTCGACGCGGCCTTGCACGCCCTGTTAAAGCAGGTGCGGCGCGAGCTGTCCTATAACGCCACCCTGCACCTTGGTGAGCAGCGCGATATCGATACGCAGGCGCTAACAGCGGTGCGCAGCTTTGCCGCGGCCCTGCCGTCCATTCGCACGCTGCTCGACAGCGACGTGCTGGCTGCCTATCAGGGCGATCCTGCCGCGCGCAGTGTGGATGAAGTGCTGCTGTGCTATCCGGGCGTACTGGCCATGATCCACTACCGGCTGGCCCATCAGCTGTATCAGCTTGGGCTGCCGCTGCTGGCGCGTATCGTGGCCGAGCTGGCGCACAGCGCTACCGGCATCGATATCCACCCCGGCGCGCGCATCGGTGCGGGCTTCTTCATTGACCACGGTACCGGCGTGGTGATAGGCGAGACTGCCATCATCGGCGAACGAGTGCGCGTCTATCAGGCGGTAACGCTGGGCGCCAAGCGCTTTCCGGCCGATGGCGACGGCACGTTGCAGAAGGGGCTGCCGCGCCATCCGGTGGTTGAGGACGATGTGGTGATCTACGCCGGCGCCACCATACTGGGGCGCATCACCATCGGCAAGGGCGCGGTGATCGGCGGGAATGTCTGGCTGACCCACGACGTGCCGCCGGGCGGACGGGTGGCGCAGGCCGAATCGCGCGAGGGCGCGCTGGCCAACGGCATAGGTGCGGCATGAGTACGGCGAGCAGCATTTCGTGCGCGCTAGTGGGCAGCTTCGGCCGCGGCGTACGCCAGCTGCGCGCAGCACAGGGCTGGTCGCAGGAGCGGCTGGCCGAGAATTCCAACCTCAATCGTTCCTACATCGGCGAGATCGAACGGGGTGTGGTGATTGCTTCTCTGCTGACGGTGGAGAAGCTGGCCACGGCTTTCAAGGTCACGCCGGCAGCGCTGCTGGACTTGGGCGGCGAGCAGGGAGCGGACCGGCCGTGATGGCTATAGCATGTTGAGGCGCTGAGGCCAGCGTCCCACACTAGTATTGTTTATTAACTCAACTTGATGGGAGTAAAGATGTCAGCAACTGTAGGTGGGACCACGGCGCTGGGCGATAACGCAGCACGGCAATTAGCCAACGCAACCAAGACGCTACCTCAGCTAGAAACTATCAGCCCGCGCTGGCTAACGCATCTGCTGCAATGGGTGCCGGTGGAGGCGGGTATCTACCGCCTTAACAAGGTCAAGAACCCGCAGGCAATCAAAGTGACCTGCACGGCAAGGGAAGCGGAGAACCAGTTGCCGCGCACCTTCGTTGATTACGAAGAACATCCGCGCGAGTATTTCCTGAATGCGGTGTCCACCGTACTGGATGTGCATACCCGCGTGTCGGATCTGTATAGCAGCCCGCATGACCAGATCAAGGAGCAGCTGCGTCTGACCATAGAGACCATCAAGGAAAATCAGGAATCGGAACTGATTAACAACCCGGACTACGGCCTGCTGTCGCAAGTGACGGACGAACAGCGCATTTTCCCGCTGACGGGCGCGCCGACGCCGGACGATCTGGACGAACTGCTGACCAACGTCTGGAAAGAGCCGGCTTTCTTCCTGGCGCACCCGCTGGCGATTGCTGCCTTTGGCCGTGAAGCCACGCGGCGCGGTACGCCGCCGCCCACCATCAGCCTGTTCGGCTCCCAGTTCATTACGTGGCGCGGGGTGCCGCTGATCCCGTCGGATAAAGTGCCGGTGGCTGACGGCAAGTCCAAGATACTGCTGCTGCGCGTGGGCGATAAGCGTCAGGGCGTGGTGGGACTGTACCAGCCCGGCCTGCCGGGTGAACAGAGCCCCGGGCTGTCGGTGCGCTTCATGGGCATTAACAACCATGCGATTTCGTCCTATCTGATTTCGCTGTACTGCTCGCTGGCGGTGCTGACCAGCGATGCTCTGGCGGTGCTCGATGATGTCGAGATCGGTAAATATCACGACTATCCTGATACCTATAAATGAGCGATCCAACGTCCAATTTGCCGGAACCATCCGGCGCGCCGTTCGATACGGCGCTACTGGCGCGGCTGGCTAACGAGCTATTCAGCTCCGCGCCGTTCAAGACTCCGCTCGGCGTGCCGGGCGTGCAGGCGCCTGCCAATATTGCGCCGGCAGGGTCGCCGCTGGCCAGTCCGGCCGGTCTCGGGCCAGCGGTACCGGGTACGCCCATTCCGCAGGGGCAGATACCGGGCACCAATCTGATACCGGCTTCGCCGACACAAATTCCATCGCTGGCCAGCCGCATTCCGGCACTGGCGCCGGTAGCACCGGCCGGCAATGGCGTGCCGGATAAGGTCTTCAGCACTGTGCCGGCCTACGAGCCGCGCAGCGGCAGCGCTGTGCTGGGCGTGCCTACGCTGGATCGGGGCAGTCCGCGCCAGCCTGATGCGCCGTCCTACTACTTCCTCAGCGACTGGCATAGTCCGGACCCGGCTGCTGCCACGGCAACACGGCCGGCAGCCGGCTCGCCGCTGCTGCAGGCGCTGCATGTACAGGCGCCGTTCGACGTGCACGCGGTGCGGCGCGATTTTCCTATCCTGCAGGAGCGGGTCAACGGGCGTCAGCTGGTATGGTTCGATAATGCGGCCACCACCCAGAAGCCGCGTGCGGTGATAGAGCGCATCAGCTATTTCTACCAGCACGAAAATTCGAATATACACCGTGCTGCGCATGAACTGGCAGCGCGTGCGACCGATGCATACGAAGGCGCGCGCGAGCGGGTACGCGGCTTTCTGAATGCGCCCGATGTACGCGAGGTGATCTTTGTGCGCGGCACCACCGAGGCGATCAATCTGGTGGCCAAGAGCTGGGGCGCGCAGCATATCGGCGAGGGTGACGAGATCATCGTGTCGCATCTGGAGCACCATGCCAACATCGTACCGTGGCAGCAGCTGGCCAAGGCCAAGGGCGCTGTGCTGCGCGTGATTCCGGTCGATGACAGCGGACAGGTGCTGCTCGACGAATATCGCAAGCTGCTGAATAGTCGTACCAAACTGGTCTCGGTAACGCAGGTATCGAATGCTCTCGGTACTGTCACGCCGGTGAAGGAGATTGTGGCGCTGGCGCATGGCGTGGGGGCGCTGGTACTGGTGGACGGCGCCCAGTCGGTATCGCACATGAAGGTCGATGTGCAGGATATCGGTGCGGACTTCTTGGTTTTTTCCGGCCACAAGGTATTCGGGCCTACCGGCATCGGTGCGCTGTGGGCCAGACGGGAGGTGCTGGAAGACATGCCGCCATGGCAGGGCGGCGGCAATATGATCGCCGATGTGACGTTCGAGCAGACCGTGTATCAGCCCATTCCGAACAAGTTCGAAGCGGGCACCGGCAATATTGCCGATGCTGTCGGGCTGGGGGCGGCGATCGACTATGTGCACCGCATCGGGCTCGACAACATAGCCCGCTACGAGCACGAGCTGCTGGTGTATGGCACGCACCTGTTGCAGCAGATCGGTGGCGTGCGCCTGATTGGTACGGCGGCGGAGAAGGCCAGCGTGATGTCCTTTGTACTGGATGGCTACACCACCGAACAGGTGGGCAAGGCCCTGAATGAAGAGGGCATTGCGGTACGTACCGGCCACCATTGTGCCCAGCCCATCCTGCGCCGCTTCGGTGTCGAAACCACGGTCAGACCGTCGCTGGCTTTCTACAATACCTACGAGGAGATAGACCGGCTGGTGTCGGTCAACCGCCGGCTTGCGCATTAGTCCTGCCGCGCAGTCGCAAAGGCAGGCCTGTCACGATTCTGCGTGGCCGGCCGGCCTTTTTCCGTTTATGGGAGACTGTATCAGTGTGGCCGTTCTGATGCCGGATGAACGGAATCCGACACTGGCGATCGGTGCGGTGCTGATTTTGCAGCAGTGATGGAACGGATCTGCTGGCATTTCAACACCGCAGCGCTTGGCTGTGGCGCAGCGAAACCGCGTTTCGCCCGCCACTACAGGCTTTCTGCTGGTCTTCCTGATTCGGGCATGCTACTTGCGACTAAGAGAGTAAGTTCAACTCAGCGAAAGTGCGCAATCATGAAATTCATTCCACTCATCCTGGCGCTGGCCGCCAGTGTTCCCGCGTTCGGCCAGCAGGCCTGGAACCATACCACCAGACAGCTGCAGCGCAATGAAGTCGATGCGCTGCTGGCCCAGCCCGAGAAAGTGCTGATTCTGGATGTGCGCCGTCCGGACGAGGTGACGGCCAAGGGCAGTTTTCCCGTCTATCTGAGCGTGCAGGCCAAGGATGTCGAGCAACAGCTGTCGTTCATACCGAAAGACCGGCTGATCATCACCGTGTCCAACCACGCCCATCGTGCCGGTGCGGTCGGCGATCTGCTGCTGGCCAGGGGGTATCAGGTTGCCGGTGCCACCGGATCGGAAGATTATGAGGCGCAGGGTGGCACGATCAAACGGATCACGCCACCTCCTGCCGCCACCGCTGCCGCACCCGCGGCAGCGCTGCCGTCGGCGGATGCCGCGACGACTGCCCTGGCGCTATCTGCCTTGGCTGCGCTTCCATAAGGCGAGGCCGCGATGACCCTATTCGATATCGTGCACCTGATACAGGAATCCGAGAGCAGCACGGCACTGCGCGAATCGCAGTATGCCTTTCCGCTGCTGGAAGCTTTCCATCTGCTAGGACTGGCCGTCTCCTTTGGGCTGATACTGCTGACTGATCTGCGCCTGACCGGGCTGCTGCTCAAGCGCATTCCGCTGGCTGAACTGCTGAACCAGCTGCGCTATTACATATTCGGCGGCTTTGCCCTGACTTTTCTTACCGGCGGCCTGCTGTTCTGGGCCGAGGCCGAAACGCTCTACGCCAATCTGCCGTTCTGGCTCAAAGTCGGCTGCATGCTGCTGGCCTGCCTGAATGCGCTGTATTTCGAACTGAAATGGGGCCACCGTGCCAGCCAGTGGGCGAATGAAGCGGTGCTGCCGCTGGCGGCTACCCGTGCAGGCTGGATTTCGCTGAGCTTCTGGACACTGGCGACGGTGTTTGGCCGCTCGATTCCTTATTACCTCTAATTTGGGGCATGGCTTTTGACTATGACGTTTGTACAAATCCTAGGCTGGGTTCAGGACAGCTATCTGATCACCCAACTGCGTGGTGCCCATCATCTGGTCATCGAAATTACCGAAGTGCTGCACGTGATAGGGCTGGTGAGCTTTCTGGCCGCCCTCGTGCTGGTGAACCTGCGGCTACTTGGTTTCGGCCTGCGTTCCGTGCCGCACCCGCAGATTGCCGCCGCGGTAGCACCGCTGTTATGGGGCGGACTGGCACTCACCGTCCTGACCGGAACCACGCTGTTCCTGTCAGGTCCGGTGCGGTATTTCTATAACAGCGCGTTCATCCCCAAGATGGCTGTTCTGGGTCTGGCCTTGCTGGTGCAGCTGACGCTGTATCGCAAAGTGACACGGTCGGAACAAGTAGCGCCCTGGCTGGCGCAGGGCAGTGCCGTGCTGTCGCTGTCCTTATGGTTAGGCGTGGGCCTGTTTGGGCGCGCCATTGGTTACGTTTAAAGGAAGATTATGAAGTTGAAGTTAGCAACGCTGGCTCCGGCACTGTTATTACCGGCCGTGCTGGCCGCCTGCACCCGGCCGGCGCCGGTGGCGTTTCATCCGGATGCGTCGGTACAGGAAGTGATGGCGCATATTGTGGATCCTGCAGCCGATGCAATCTGGGCCTCGGTCAAGAGTGAGACCACGGCTCAGGGACTGAAAGAATACCAGCCGGGCAACGCTGCAGAATGGCTGGAAGTACGCCATCATGCAGTCACGCTGGCGGAGGCCGCCAATTTGCTGCTGGTGGAAGGGCGGCCTATCAGTCATGGCAACCAGCTGGAGGATGCGCACGTGCCGGGCATACTGACGGCAGAACAGGTACGCAGCAAGATTGCGGCAGATCCTGCGCGCTTCGCGGCAGCGGCAAGGGAGCTGCAGGTGGCTGCGCAGGAAGCCACTGCCGCAATTGATGCCAGGGCGGCAGCGCGGCTGATGGCGGCGGGCGAGAAAATCGATGCAGCCTGCGAGCATTGTCACCGCAGCTACTGGTATCCGGGTACGGAGCAGCCGAAATGGCCTGCCCCGCTCAAGGGCAGCACTAAACCGTAATACCTTTGCGTGCCAGTAGCTGGCGGCTGTTGTCGATGTAGATCTGCTGGCGCTGCGCAGGCGTCAGCACCTGATCCAGCGTGGCGAGTCCGGCAGCGGAATCGCCACGGTCTCCCCCTCCCACGCCATAATCGGTACCGAACAGGATGCGATCTGCCCCCAGTTTGGCGATTGCCAGCTTGACCCATTCGCCATTGCGCGAATACGGGCCGGGATCGAGGTATAGCCGGCGCAGGCGCGCCAGCGGATCGGCCACCCCCGCCTTGTGCGCAGCGGGTACCAGCGTGTCGACCAGATAGGGCAGGAAGCCGCCCAGCATGATGACTTCCACCGAAACGTCGGGGTAGGGATCGAGGAAATCGGTCAGCCCCAGAGTCACGGCGCCCTGGGCCAGATGGCTGTTGCTGATGATGCTCCAGCGCGCATAGTCGGTATCGCGCGGGATGGTGACAGGCGGCTGGTCGGGCAGCAGGGCGCTGGCAGGTGCGCGGTGGATGAAGAAGTGGCTGCCCAGTGTCTGCGCGGTGGCAAACAGCGGCGCCAGTGTGCGCGCACTCTCCAGCGTGGCGAAGGCATTTAGCGGCAGCGAAGCACCGATCAGTCCCAGTTCGGTATGGGCACGGCGCAGCTCCTGCGCTGCCCAGATCGGATCGGCAGCCGGCAGCGCAGCCACTGCAAGGAAGCGGCCCGGATAGCGTTTTACCACGCTGGCCAGCTCATCATTCACGGCCCGGAATAGGGGGCGTAGCTGCTCCAGCGGCAGGGTTGCATCGAAACCCAGGGCAACGGTATGGGTGAGCAGTTGGCGGCCGATGCCCAGCTGGTCCATGTGGCGCAAGCGCGCGTCGATGCTCGATGCGCTAAAGGGGGAGGGGTTGCCGCCGGCGAACGAAGCGGTGTCGAGATTTTCCATCAGGCTCACGCCATCGGCGCCGTCGTAGACGCGCGGTGCCGTCTGGCGCTGGCGCAGGAAGCTGATTTCGGCATGGGTAACAAAGTGCGCGTGCCAGTCCACCAGTACCCGCGGGGCGGGGCTGGCGGCGCTGACTACTGCCGGCAGACTGGCCAGGGCGGCCAGTGCACCGGCGCCGCGCAGAAAGCTGCGGCGATCCGTCATAAATTTTCCTTTACAGTTTGTAGCTCAGACCCGCGTACACGAAGCGGCCGGAGGCGCCGTTCGGTGCGATGAAGGAGTAAGGGTTGATGCCGCTGGCACGATTGTTGGTCAGGTACTTGTCGGGATAGCGGTTGAAGGCATTCTGTACATTCAGGTCCAGTTTCCAGTTCTTGTTGAGGGCATAGGCCAGGCTGAAGTCGACATAGGTTTCGGCGGAAAACTCCTGATCGATATTGCCGTTAGGCGAAGCCACGCCGGCCACGTCGCCCACGTTGTAGCGGTAGCGGCCATAGCGCGTCGCCGTGGCGTCGCTGGTCCATGCACCGCTGGTGTAGCGCGCCCCCAGCACCAGCTTGTTCTTTGGCGTGCCCGTATCGGCATCGCGCACCTTGGCATTACTCACGGCGAGTATCGAAGCGCCGCCTATGCTGACGTAGCGGTGTACATTCGAGACGCTGGTGTTGAGCAGGCTAAGTGCGGCGCTCAGTTCCAGCTGGCCGCTGCCCGCGCTCAGCTGATGCTTGCCTATGATGTCCAGACCATCGGTGCGGCTATCCCAGCCATTGGTGTAGTACGAAGCCTGCGTGAAGCCGGGCAGACCGGCCGCATTGAAGGCGCTGGTGACGGTAGCGCCCTGTAGGGTTTCGGTCTGGATGATGACGTCGCGCACCTTGAGGCGGTAGGCATCCACCGTCAGCGAGCCGGCATCGTCCGGGCGCCAGACCGTGCCCAGCGAATAGGTACGCGATTTTTCCGGGTCGAGCGCGCGCGCGCCGAAGGCCTGGGCGGCCGGATCACCGGGACGGAACTGGCGGGTCTGGCCCGGGGTGAGCGTGCCAGTACCGGAGTTCGACCAGTTGCTGGTGGTACCTGTGCTCTGGAAGCCCAGCGCCGCCAGACTCGGTGCGTGGAAGCCCGAGCTGAGCGTACCGCGCAGCGCAATGGCTGGTGTGAAGTCGTAGCGGCTATTAAGCTTGAAATTGCTGGTGCCGCCAAAGTCCGAATAGTGCTCGTAGCGGCCGGTGGCGCCAAGCAGCCACTGGCGATTCAGGCGGGCGTCCAGGCCGGCATAGCCACCGGCCACATTGCGCGTGACTTCGTAGGCGTCCTGCGGTTTGATGCCGGAAGTCGATGAACCGCTGATCGGAATCCGTGTGGTATCGCTGGCATAGGCAGTGCCGGGGTAAAGCGAGCCCACCGTCTTGCCGGCCAGCGGACCGCCCGTGTAGCCCGCCGCATCGCCCAGGTCGCCGGTGCGCCAGCGTTCGTGGCGTGCAAGCAGACCGGCCGAGATATTCAGGCCATCCTGCAGGCCGTCGACATTGAGGACATTGGTGTAGTCCGCGGTCAGGCTGCTGGTATCGCTTTTCCACGAGCCGAGGTAGAAGTGGGTAGGGCTGCTGGTGCCAAAGGACGGATTGGCGGTATTGTAGGTGTCGCGCGCGGTTTCGTTGGCGCCGTAGCTGAGCGCCAGATCGAACTGTCCGGCGCGTTCTGCATCGAAGCGTACGCCGCCGACGACTGCGGCATCCTTGGCGTGATAGCTCATCCATGGCTGGTAGCCGTTCGGGTACAGGCCCAGTACATCGTTTTCGCCCAGCTTGGTGCCGTCGGTCACGCTGGTATTGCTGGTAATGGCTTTGACGACGCGTTCCGGATTCACCCAGTTGTGCGAATCCTTGTCCGAATAATTGACCCAGCCGTAGGCCACGGCTTTGGCGCTCAGGGGGAGTTCGGCGTTGGCCAGGCCGCTCCAGTTATTGCGCGAAGCCTGACCCCACTGGCCGTATTGCTTGTTGAAGCTATCGTTGCGGGGATCGCCGTTGGGGAAGAGCTGGCGCCAGTCGGCAGCGCTACGGTCGACGTTGGTATTTTTCAGACGGTCGATGCTGAAATTGGCAAAACCATCCTGTCCCAGCTTGATGCCGCTCCAGCCGTTGACCGCGCTAGTGTGGCCGCCGCCATCGGAATAGCCGCCGCCGTGGGCCGACAGTTCGCCGCCGCTGCCGTTTTCACGCAGTACGATGTTGATCACACCGGCGATGGCGTCGGAGCCGTATTGTGCGGCCGCGCCGTCGCGCAGGACTTCCACGCGCAGCACGGCGCTGAGCGGAATGGTGTTGAGATCGACCACAGTGGCAGCTGGCCAAGGGTCGGTGCCGGACAGCTGCGCCGAGGCGTTGCGGCGCTTGCCGTTGACCAGTACCAGTGTGTAGGCGGGGCTGACGCCGCGCAGCGAGGCCGAGCGCACGCCCTGGCCTTTGACGGCATTCTGCCCTTGCGGGAAGTTGAAGGAAGGATGCAGGCGCGACAGTGCCTGATTCAGCGAGACGGCGCCGGTTTCCTTGATCTGCTGGGGCGTAATCACGTCGATCGGCGATGAACTGGTGAGCACGGTAGCGTCGTGGCGGATAGAGCCGAGCACCACCACGCTATCGACGATGCCCGAAACGCCTTCGGCACCGGCGGTGAGCGCGCTGTTCTGGTCCGCGTTGTCGGCGCTATCGCTGGTATTGGCGGCGGGGGCGCCGTTGGCGGCAAGGCCGGCAGCGCTGGCATGCAAAGCGGCGCTGCTAAAGGCCAGCGTTACCAGCGTGGCAATCAGGGTAGGGCGAGGGAGTGTTTTTTTCATTGGACGTTCCATATAAAAGATTCAGGTTGCGGTGATAGCCATTCAAAACGTGGGCGTAGCGCTGCCCGCACGCCTGCCTGGGAGCAGGCGCGTGGGCGGCACAGCCGGTTGCGCGGATCAGTAAGCCGCGACTAGCGTGGCGGCGCGGTTACGGCGACATGGCCGAAGCCGATATTGTTTTCGGTACAGATGCGCTCATCGCGCTCGATCACCTGCTGTTTGCCAGCCCGATTGCTGGCCACTTCGTAGTGCCAGCCGTCCACCGCATCTTTTGCGGTGCGGCGTTTGGCCGGTATCGTGGCCGTCCATGGCCGGGTGTACACGGTAGGATCGTCGAAGGTGGCTACGTAGTTGTAACGCTGGCCATCATTGGAGAAGATGTAGCGTTCGGTGATATGCACGTTTTCGCTGGCGAATTCACCCGTGCGGCCAAACAGCGCTTTGCTGTTGTTGTTGGTGACATCGACCACCAGCGTATTGCCTTCCCAGTGGCCACGCGAGTCGGCATTCCACAGCTTGATGTTGGCAGGCAGGTGCGGTTTGCCATCGAGGTGAATGATGCGGGTGCCCGAGTTGAACAGGAACACCACGTAGCCGGGGAACTGGCGGATTTCGTAGCCGTGCCAGATGAAGGATTTGGGCACGCCAGCCGGTGCGCAGCGTGCCAGCGGCTCGATGTATTGCGGCTTGGTGGGATTGTGGAAGTTTTTCAGGAAGTCTTCCTGTGCTGCTTTGGCCCACGGCTGGAACGGCACCTGCCCGTCGGCCGGATCGGTCACCCGGCTGGGAGCACGTTCTTCGCGCGTACCCAGCGGCTTGCGTGGCGGCGCCGGATCGCCGGGAATGCCGCCTTGCGGATCGGTCCAGTTGTTGTGGTTTGCCACCGTGTTGGACCAGTGGCCTTCCACGTCGGGCTGGCCGTCGGCCAGCCGCTTGCCGCTCCATTTGCCTGATTCGACAGGTGCATAGCTTGGTTCGAAATGGATACGGTCAGTGCCGGCCAGTGCTTGGGGTTTGTTTTGCTGGGCATGCACCTGTGGGGTGACAGCCAGCAGCAGGGTGAGCGCGGTTGCAAGGGTCTTCATGGCGTTCCCGATGATTGAGTACTCGCCGCTTGCGGGGCGGTGGCCGGCGGCTTGGGCGGGTAGTATTGTTCGTATTCGAGCGTGTAGCGATAGTCCTCGATCAGCTGGAAGTTCTTCTCGCGGTGGCGGTGCAGGATCACGCTCAGATCCCAGGGGCGGGCGAATACTTCCGGATCTTCCACCCGGGCGCTGTATTCGATGGTGTTGGCATCGAGGTACTTCCAGCGTTCCACCACATGCAGCGCTTCGCTGTGGTAGTTGCCGGCGCGGTCCAGCCAGGTTTCGTCATTGAAGCCGGAGACATCCACCACCAGCGTGTCGCCATCCCAGCGGCCACGCGAATCACCGAGCCAGAACTGGTTGCGGTCGCCGCCCGGGTGGTCCGTGCCATTGGTGTGGATGGTGCGCACCGAATGGCCAAACTGGTGCACCAGTGTCAGGTCGCGCTGGCGCTGAAAGATCTGGAATGGCTCGGGGTAGTAGATCCCGCGCGGCACGCCCAGCGTCCAGCCTTTCAGGCGCGGATCGTCCTTGTCGCGATTGGCGAAGTTCTTTTTTTTCTGCTCCAGCGCAGCGGGCAGATAAGGCAGTACATTGCCGGCCACGACTCCGGCACTGGGCGGTGCATCGATGCGGGCCGCATGCGGTTCCAGATCGAATTCGGCGGCACTGGTGGTTTGCCAGATGCCGGAGAAGTCTGGTCTGCCGTTGGCAAGGCGGGGGATTTTATCGGCTGCGTAGGCCGAGCCGGTAAGCGCCGCCAGCAAGGCAAGCAGTGTCAGTGATCGGATCATGGACGCGGCGCCTCACTGGATGGGGCATCTTGCGCGCCGCCAGTCTGGATGGTGCGGCCATCGGCCAGCGTGACGAACACGCTATAGCCGAAGGCTTCGCCGTTTTTGGAGCGGAAGCCGCGGATACGTACGGGCTGGCCGATTTTCAGGTCGCTCTTGGCCAGTCCCGCATTGGCCAGCGAATTCGGTGCGCCGAATTCCACGCCCCAGTTGGTGACTTTGCCATCCGGCCCGGTGACGTCGAAATACAGCCAGCTATGGGGATTGACCCACTTGGCTTTGGTGATGGTGCCGCTCAGATCGAGCGGCTGCTTGGCATCGAATTCGGCAGCAAAAGCATGGTGGGCCTGGGCCTGCGGAACGCCAAGCAGGGCAGCACTAGTGGCGGCCAGCAGGATGAGCCAGCGCGAAAGATTCATTTTCATTTTTTTCTCCAGAAGGATAAACGGGGCTTGCATGCCGCTATGTTTCGCAAGCCCTGTGCCAGCGCGCTGCCGTGGCTGGAAAATCAACTCAAGTGTTTGTTTTCGTTGAAGAGTCTTGCGCGCGGCGCAAGAAGGCGCGGCGCAGCATCTGCTGCAAAATCAGCAGCACTGTTGCGCAGGCAGCAGTCCTGCTGATTTTGAACGCGCCCTTATGCCATAAGGCGTATATAGGAATTCCAAGGAAGTATTTATCGAATCTAAAACCGAGCGCATAGAATTCCTCGCACTGTTTTTTATTCACATTCAGACAAGGCCGGGTATGTCATTGATTCGCACTTCTTCCGCTCCGATTCTGGCTACCGCAGTGCTGCTATCTGGCGTGCAGCAGGCGCAAGCCGAACAGGCCGCCTTGCTCACGGTAACAGTGGAGGCCTCGCGCACCAGTCAGCTAGGTCTGGCCGATTCTGCCAACCAGGGAAGTATCACGGGACGCGAACTGGAACTGCGTACCGTGTACCGGCCAGCCGAGATACTGGAGGCGGCGCCGGGCCTGATCGTGGGGCAGCACAGCGGCGAGGGCAAGGCCAGCCAGTACTATCTGCGCGGCTTCAATCTCGATCACGGCACCGACCTGGCAACGTTTGTCGACGACATGCCGGTGAATCAGCGCAGCCACGCGCACGGCCAGGGCTGGACTGATCTGAATTTTCTGATACCCGAAGTGGTGGCGCGGCTCGATTACAGCAAAGGCCCGTATTCGGCACGTCTTGGCGACTTTGCTTCGGCCGGCGGTGTGACGGTCAATTATGCCAATCGGCTGGCGGATAATGTGGCGACCCTGAGTGGCGGACAGAACGCGTATGGGCGCGCGGCGCTGGCAGCGTCAGCCGAGCTGGCTGGCGGCAGCCTGCTGTATGCGCTGGAAGAGGTGCATAACAACGGCCCCTATACGCGCGGCGATAACTACCGCAAGGTCAACGGCGTGCTGCGTTATTCCGCGGGACCAGCCAGCAATGGCTGGAGCGTGACGGCGATGTCCTACCGGGGGCGCTGGAATTCGACTGACCAGATACCGCTGCGTGCGGTGCAGGATGGCAGCATAGGGCGGTTTGATGCGGTCGATAATACCGACGGCGGGGCGGCTGCGCGTAGCAGCCTGTCCGCGACGTGGCGCAGTACCACTGCCGAATCTGCAAGCAAGCTGAATGCTTACGTGATTCGCAACCGTCTTGAGCTGTTTTCCGACTTTACCTATTACATGGATGATCCGCTGAACGGCGACCAGTTTGGCCAGCCGGACCGGCGCGTGACCAGCGGCTTTGCTGCCAGCCATACGTGGCGCGCGCTTCCCCTGCTGGGACAGATGGGCGACTGGACTCTGGGGCTGACAGGGCAGAACGACAATGTGTTTAACGGCCTGAATCACACGCGTGCGCAGCAAGTGCTTTCCACCACCCGTCAGGATCACATCGTCGAAAGTAGCGCAGCACTGTATCTGGAAAATGCAACGCGCTGGAATGACAGCCTGCGTTCGGTGGCAGGTGTACGGGCTGACCGCTATCGATTCAATGTGAAGAGCAATCTGGCCGATAACAGTGGAATCGCCGGTGCGCAGCTGCTGAGTCCTTCACTGAGCCTGATTGCCAGTCCGCTAGCCCAGACCGAACTGTATCTCAATCTGGGCAAAGGATTCCACAGCAATGATGCGCGTGGCACGGTGGCCAGAGTGGATGTGAAGACTGGGGAAACACTGACGCCGGTACCCGGACTGGTGCAGTCGAAGGGGCAGGAAGTGGGGCTGCGTACTGAGCTGATTCCGCGCATGCAGAGCTCGCTGTCGCTGTACCGGCTGGACTTTGACTCGGAACTGACCTATATCGGCGATTCCGGCACAACCGAAGCGGGCCGGCCGAGCCGGCGCTACGGCGTCGAAATTTCGAACTACTACAAAGTACTGCCCTGGCTTTCGTTTGATGTGGATGCGGCCTATGCGCACGCGCGCTCGCGCGACCATGATGCGCTGGCCGGCGACTACATCGAAGATGCGGTGGAAGGGGTGGGGCAACTGGCGCTCACGGTGGATAAATACGGCCCATGGTCAGGAGCCTTGCGCTTGCGCTACTTCGGCCCGCGCCCGCTGACACCGGATAACCGCGTGCGCTCGCGTTCCTCGTTCACCTTGAATGGCCATGTGGCGTATCAGCTGACCCCCAGGCTGCGCCTGTCGCTGGAGGCTTTTAATATCGCCAATCGCAAGGTTTCGGCGATCGATTACTTCTATAGTTCGCAACTACGGGGCGAGGCGGCGCCCGTCGAGGATGTGCACTTCCATCCGAGCGAGTCACGTTCACTGCGCGCCACCTTGATCGCCAACTGGTAGGGTGCTTGTACCCGGGCGAGCGGACTTGCGTCTTGCCTTCCGGATGGCGTTTCGAGGTTCTGATTGAATGTGTATTTCCCTTTTTTCGGGACGGTGGGGAATTATCTACAGCATGTGCGCCACGCACAATCCGATGGTGATCAATATTGCCAACTGTCTGACAACGTAGCCGTCAAGAAATGCTGCATCAATAGCATGACTGCAACCTACGATGATAGTCGTCATATTCACTTATGGCTGATTAAGTAAATGGACCGTACGTTTTTTATCACCGGCTTCAATAATTGGAGTAATACAAGGTGCTTATGGTCACAGATACTGAACACTTTGTATTACCTTCGGCAGCTTGATTGCTTAGTGTAAGCACGATGCCGAACATCTTCCGGATGCTGTAGAGGAGTGGCCCTCTTCGTCGGCGTTGTGAATGCACCAGATCGGACATCCAGCGATCTGTAAGTGCCCAATAAATAATCATGGTAAGATATTTGACATCTGACATCTTCGGTGATACGATTTAGTTATTGCAATGTGGCATGCTTGCAAGTTCGATAGGTAGTCGTCTTCGTCTCTTTTTTCTGGGCTGTTAGTGGATATTCTGGATCACATATTGCTTGAAAAGTGCAGTCAGCCGCTGGCGGCTGCATGGCCGGATTTTCCCCTGGTGCTGAAAGAGGCGGTGGGTGTGCGCGTCGGTCAGATGCTGTTTGCGGGCTTGGGCTCGGCAGGCCGAGGATGGTTTGCACTGGATCTGAGCGCGGAAGTTAAAGCGTGGCAAATTCGTGCCTTGTTTCCTTTTTCTGCGCGCAATGGCGCCGTGGCAGCGGCCGCGAATGGCAAAATCTATGTGTTTGGCGGTAGCGGGCGTTTGACGGAAAGACACAGCTTGCATCAGTTTGACAGCATCGCCTGCTACGATCCGCAGACCGATAGCTGGTCCGAACTGGCGGCCAGGCTGCCGGTCGGAATGCTGGGAGCCTCTGCCGCCACAGTCGGTTGTTCCATTTATATTTTTGGCGGCTATAGCAAACCGCAATTTGATCAGCTCTTCCGCGCTTGCGCAGAGGCGGATCCGGCGCAGCAGTCAGATATTCTGCATGCGTTTATGGACCGTAGGGTGGAGGAATTCGGTTGGAATGACCATGTGTGGAAATTCGACACCCGCGACGAAAGCTGGCACGATCTGGCTAAGGTCGCCTACCCACCGAATTGCGGCAGCGGCATTGTCGTTGATGATGCGGAAATCTGGCTGGTCAGCGGCGAGGTCAAACCGGGCTTGCGTACTGCCGCCATCCGGCATGTGTCGGTTGATGATGGCCAGTTGCTGTGGCATGCAGAGCAGGAATTGCCGGCGCTTCAGCAAATCCAGGAGGGGGTGGCGGCAGCATTTGCCGGCAAGTGCGGGGGCGTGAAACTGCTCGCGGGCGGATGCAATTTCGTCGGCGCGCGTGAGCACTATCAGGCTGGAAAGAAGTATGCGCATCAGGGTTTGAGTAAGCTCTGGCGCGATGAGATCTATGTACTGAGAAACGGCAAGTGGGAACTGGCGGGGCGCTTGCCGCAGGGCCGCGCCAACGGACTGGCGTTTGAAGTCGGGCAGGACTTGTTGCTGGTCGGGGGCGATATGCAAAACGGACAGCCCTGTCTGGAGACATGGCTGCTATCGTATCGGGATAGCAGTGGGATAATAATTAGTGGCAGCAAACTGAAATAGGGAAAGCAACATCATGTCGAAAAAAATTCCAGCCTATCGTCTGGCACAAACGGAGATCAAGCAGTTCATCGAGCGTCAAGGCCTCAAGCCGGGTGACGGCTTGCCGCCGGAAGGGCTGCTGGCCGATGATCTGGGCATCAGCCGTCCGTCGCTGCGCGAGGGCGTCAAGTCGCTAGAGTCGCTGGGCATACTGGAAGCGCGGCACGGCGAAGGGATATATGTGAAAGCCTTCTCGTTTGACTCGATCCTGGAAAACCTGCCTTACTCGATGGTGGCCGACGATGCCCAGGTGACGGATTTGCTCTATGTTCGAACCTACCTTGAACTGGGGGCTATACCCTCGGTCGTCAGAACCATACAGCCGGAAAATATCGAGAAACTGCGCGCGCTGGCGGAAGCCATGCTGAGCAAGGCGCAGGAGAACCAGACTTTCTTCGACGAGGACCGTGCTTTCCATGCCGAGATGTATCGCTGCATGGATAATAATTTCCTGCTGTCGCTGATCGATCTGTTCTGGCGGATTTTCAACAATCTTCTGCAGAACTCTGGCGAGCTGGCAGTTGATCAATGGCAGCTGGAAAACTCGGCGCGCGACCATATGGCCATCGTCGAAATGCTGGAGAAGAAAGACAAGGCGGGCCTGATGTGGGCCCATGCCAAGCACTTTGAGTCGATCGCCAAGCGTTATCCCCAGGCTGCCATACAAATCTAAGCCCTAAGACATCTGTGTGATTTGTCGTCTGCGCTCTGCCGAGTGCAGCGCTGGGCGGCGCTCGCCCTGAAAAAAGAGAATAAGCAGGAGAACCGATGATTATCAAGAGGAACGCCAGCAAGATCTTGTGTTCGGCCGCCTTGACGGCGGCGCTGGGCCTGGCAGCGGGCGCGGCAGCCGGAGAACAGAAATTTACCGGCGCTTTCGACGTCGGCTCGGCTGGCAATGCGCAGAAATTCAATCCACTCACGGCGCCGGCTGGCTTCAGCTTTTATAACAAATATTTCGGCACGCTGGCGTTATACGATGTGGGCCTGCAGAAGATAGCGGGCGATCTGGCGCAGAGCTGGGCGTATGCCAAGAATGGCCAGAGCCTGACCGTCAATTTGCGCAAGGACGTGAAATGGCATGACGGCAAACCCTTCACGGCCGCCGACGTCAAGTTCACGCTGGAGCTGGTTAAAAATCCCGAGATGGCCAGCGTGTTTTCCTCGCGGCTGAAGGATGTCAGCGCCATCCGGGTGCTGGACGCATATACCGTGCGGATTGAACTGGCCCAGATGGATGCAGGCTTGCTGGATGCCTTTACCAGCATCATGATGTTGCCGTCCCACTTGCTGTCGAATATGCCGGTGCGTGAACTGCGCAGCTCGAACTGGTGGAAGGCGCCGGTAGGTACCGGGCCGTTCAAATGGAGCCGCTACGTGCCCGATCAATTCGTCGAGCTCGATGCCAACCCTGATTTTTACCGCGGCAAGCCGGTGCTGGCCAAGCTGGTCAACCGCTATTTCAAGGATGCCAGCGCGGCCAGCATCGCTTTGCAGGCGGGAGAAATCCAGTTCAGCAGCATGACGCTGGACCAGGTGCGGGAAAACCGGAGTACGCGGGCAGTGGAAGTGATTGCAGGTCCGTCCCATGTGCTCAACTACATCGGCTTCAACAACAATGAC
>Ga0187844_10001057_pt1 | contig 21453 bp, 19 predicted proteins | sample SpaLakP09_SKY_50_FD_134517 | JGI IMG/M metagenome (GOLD analysis project Ga0187844, IMG submission 134517) | Oligotrophic lake water microbial communities from Sparkling Lake, Wisconsin, USA - SP09_SKY_50 | ecosystem: Environmental > Aquatic > Freshwater > Lake | place: USA: Sparkling Lake...
CATCTGCAGGCCGATGGCGCTGGCGTTCACGGCGCGCACTTCCGCTTCCGCGGAAAAGCCGTAGGTGGTGATCGGCTTGGTCACCTGCGGAATGATGGCGCGCACATGCGGATCGTCGATGCACAGCATGACGCGGCCGTAGAACGGCAGGCGATGCGTGAAATTGACGAAGGCCGACTTGAGCTTTTCGAAATCGTGCTCGTAGGTTTCCATGTGATCGGCATCGATATTGGTGATGACTTCGATCATGGGCGACAGGTTCAGGAACGACGCATCCGATTCGTCCGCTTCGGCGACGATGTATTCGCCGGTGCCCAGCTTGGCGTTGGCGCCGGCGCTGTTCAGGCGTCCGCCGATGACAAACGTGGGATCCAGTCCGCCCTGCGCCAGCACCGATGCGACCAGGCTGGTGGTGGTGGTTTTGCCGTGGGTGCCGGCGATGGCGATGCCGCGCTTCAAGCGCATCAGTTCACCGAGCATGATCGCGCGCGGCACGATGGGCGTCTTCGCGGCGCGGGCGGCGATGACTTCCGGATTGTCTTCCTTGACGGCGGTCGAGGTGACCACCGCGTCGGCGCCGGCCACGTTGGCGGCCGCGTGGCCCAGCATGACTTTCGCGCCCAGGCTTTCCAGGCGCTGCGTGGCGGCATTGCTGCCCAGGTCCGAGCCCGACACCACGTAGCCGAGGTTGAGCAGCACTTCGGCGATGCCGCTCATGCCGCTGCCGCCGATGCCGACGAAGTGAATATTCTTGATTTTATGTTTCATTTGTTTGCCGATCCTGCCAATTGTTCGATGACTTCTGCGATTGCCTTGTTCGCATCGCGTTTTCCGACCTTGAGCGCCGCTTCCGCCATGACGCGGCATTTTTCGCGCGTGAGCGACTTGATCAGCGCCGCCACCTTGTCCGGCGCCAGTTCCGACTGCGGCAGGTGAATCGCCGCCTGCTGCTGCGCCATCCATTGCGCGTTGTCGCGCTGGTGGCTGGTGGTGCTGGCCACGAAGGGCACCAGCACGCTGGCCACGCCGGCGGCCGTCAATTCGGACACCGTGATCGCGCCGGCGCGGCAGATGACGATGTCGGCGCCGATGTAGGCGTTGGCCATGTCGTCGATGAAGTCGAGCACCTCGGCCTGCACGCCCGCTTCCGTGTACGCCTTGCGCAGCGCGTCGATATTCTTCTTGCCCGACTGGTGGCGCACCAGCGGGCGCTCCTTCAGGGGAATCAGGGCCAGCGCGGCAGGAATGCTTTCATTGAGCACCTGCGCGCCCAGGCTGCCGCCGACGACCAGGATGCGCAGCGGGCCTTCGCGCCGCTCGAAGCGCTGCACTGGCGGCGCCATGGCCAGGATCTCCTGGCGCACCGGATTGCCGGTGACGACAGCCTTGCCGGCGGCGCTGCCGAAATCGGCAGGAAAACCGAACAGCACGCGCTGCGCGTACGGCGCCAGCGTCTTGTTCGACAGCAGCAGCGCGGCGTCGGCATTGACCAGCACCAGCGGCCGGCGGCACAGGCGCGCCATCAGGCCGCCCGGCACGCACACATAGCCGCCCATGCCCAGCACCACGGTGGGCCGGCGGCGCGCGAGATGGGCCAGGCAGGTGAATAAGCTGAAAACCAGCTTGAATGCGCCGGTGATGGTATGGACCAGGCCTTTGCCGCGCATGCCGGAGAAGTTGATCGAATCGATCGCGATGCCCTGCTTCGGCACCAGGTCCTGCTCCATGCCGTGGGACGTGCCCAGCCAGCTCACTTCCCAGCCGCGCTGGCGCATGGTCTGCGCGATCGCGATGCCGGGGAAGATATGCCCGCCGGTGCCGGCCGCCATGATCATCAGTTTTTTCATGAGCGGCCACCCCGCATCATGACGCGGTTTTCATAGTCGATACGCAGCAAGATGGCCAGCCCCACGCAGTTGATGACGACCCCGGATCCGCCGTAGCTCATCAAAGGCAGCGTCAGGCCCTTGGTCGGCAACAGGCCCAGGTTTACGCCCATGTTGATGAAAGTCTGCACGCCGATCCAGATGCCGATGCCCTTGGCGGCCAGGCCGGCGAAGGTCTGGTCGATGGCAATGGCCTGGCGGCCGATGTCGAAGGCGCGCTTGACCAGCCAGTAGAACATGGCGATCACCACCAGCACGCCGGCCAGGCCCAGTTCTTCGCCGATGACGGCCATGATGAAGTCGGTGTGCGCCTCGGGCAGGTAGTGCAGCTTTTCGACGCTGGCGCCAAGGCCCACGCCGAAAAATTCGCCGCGTCCGAAGGCGATCAGGGAATGGGTCAGCTGGTAGGCCTTGTCCAGGGCATTGCCTTCCTGCCAGGGATCCAGGTAGGCGAACATGCGCTCGCGCCGGAACTTCGACAGCGCGATGATGGCGCCGAAGATGGCCACCAGCAGCGCGCCGATACCGCCGAACCAGATAGCGTTGATCCCGCCCAGGAACAGGATGCCCATGGCGATGCAGACGATCACGCCGAAAGCGCCAAGGTCGGGTTCGAGCAGCAGCAACAGGCCAACCAGACCGATGGCGCCCGCCATCGGCAGGAAGCCCTTGGTCAGCTTGTGCATGTATTCCTGCTTGCGCACCGTGTAGTCGGCCGCGTAGAGCACCACGGCGATCTTCATGATTTCGGACGGCTGCAGGTTGAATATCTTCAGGTTCAGCCAGCGCTGCGCGCCGTTGACCGAGAATCCGACGCCCGGCACCAGCACCAGCACCAGCAGCACCAGGGTGGCCACGAACATCAGCGATGCATAGCGCTGCCATACCGCGATCCGGATGCGGAACACGAACAGGCCGATCATCAGGGCCACGGCGATGAACATGGACTGGCGCTGCAGGAAGTAGCTGTTCTTGTAATTGGCGTACTTCGGCGAATCGGGCAGCGCGATCGACGCCGAATACACCATCACCAGGCCGAACAGCATCAGCAGCAGGGTCACCCAGACCAGCGGCTGGTCGTACTCCATCATTTTCGACGGGCGCAAGCGGCTGCTCGTCAAAGCATCCTTCGACGATCCCGAGAATTTGAATGGAAGCTGGAGCGCCATCAGAGGTCCTGTCCCTTGTCCAGCGCGAGTTCGCGCACGGCGTCGCAGAACACCTGCGCGCGATGCGCGTAATTGGTGAACATGTCCATGCTGGCGCATGCGGGCGAAAGCAGCACGGCGTCGCCGCCATGGGCCAGCGCCGCCGCACGGGCCACGGCCTCGGGCAGGGTCGCGCAATCGACCATGTCCACGCCGGACGGTTCGATGGCCGCACGCAGCTTGGGCGCGTCGCGGCCGATCAGCACCACGGCGCGCACGTAGCGCGAAACGGGTTCGGCCAGCGGATCGAAGTCCTGGCCCTTGCCGTCGCCGCCGGCGATCAGCACGATTTTTTGCGACGCGCCGCCGAAGGCCTTGCCAAGTCCGTTCAGGGCCGCGACCGTGGCGCCCACGTTGGTACCCTTGCTGTCGTCGTAGTAATCGACGCCTTCGATGGCGGCAATGAGCTCCACGCGGTGCGGCTCGCCCTTGTATTCGCGCAGGCCGTGCAACAGCGGCGCGAAAGGCAGGCCGATCGCGCGGCACAGGGCCAGCGCGGCCAGTGCGTTGGAGGCATTGTGCAAGCCGCGGATATGCAGCGCATCGGCCGGCATCAGGCGGTTGACGATGCACGGCACCACTTCCGCCACTTCATTCTTCTTGCGCTTCTTTTCGCTTTCTTCGCCCGGCACGGCGGCGGCCAGCCACAGCACGCCGCGTTCATTGACCAGGCCGAAGCAGTCGGCCTGTTTTGGCTCGTCGGTGCCGAAGGTGACCACCTCGCTCATGGGCGCGGCCATGTTCATGACCCGCGCGTCGTCGCGATTGAGCACGCGCACGGTAGCGGCGCCAAAAATGCGCGCCTTGTCGGCAGCGTAGGCGGCCATGTCGCCATGCCAGTCCAGGTGGTCCTGGGTCAGGTTCAGGACGGTGGCGGCGTCGGCTTGGAGGCTGAAAGTGGCGTGCAGCTGGAAACTGGACAACTCGAGTATCCAGGCCTGCGGCAAGTCGTCGGCGTCCATCACTTCGCGCAGCACGTCCAGCGCGGCGGGGCTGATATTGCCGGCCACGCGCGTCGACAGGCCGGCGCGCTGGCACAAGAGGCCAGTCAGGCTGGTCACGGTGGTCTTGCCGTTGGTGCCGGTGATCGCGATGACTTTCGGGGCGTAGCCGCGTTCTTCCTTGAGCGCGGCCAGGGCCTGGGCGAACAGTTCGATCTCGCCCCAGACAGGGATGCCGGCTGCGATGGCTGCCGGGGTGATCTCGGCCAGCTCGCGCTCCGGCATCAGGCCAGGGCTGACGGTGACGAAGTCGACGGAGTCCAGCAAGGCGGCATTCAACGGGCCGCCAATGAACTGGGCGGCAGGTACGGAATCACGCAAGGCTTGCAGGCGCTGCGGCGCGTCACGCGTGTCGGCAACGCGCACGCGCGCGCCGCAACGGGCGAGCCATTGCGCCATCGCGAGCCCGGATTCCCCGAGCCCCAGTACCAGTGCGTGTTTGCCGTCGTAATTCATTATTAGCGCAGTTTCAGGGTCGACAGGCCGACCAGGACCAGCATCATGGTGATAATCCAGAAGCGCACAACTACCTGCGTCTCTTTCCAGCCTTTTTGTTCGAAGTGGTGGTGCAGCGGCGCCATGAGGAACACCCGCCGCCCCGCCCCGTACTTCTTCTTCGTGTACTTGAACCACACCACCTGGATCATCACCGACACCGTTTCGGCGACGAACACGCCGCCCATGATGAACAGGACGATTTCCTGGCGCACGATGACGGCGATGGTGCCGAGCGCGCCGCCCAGCGCCAGCGCGCCGACGTCGCCCATGAACATTTGCGCAGGGTGGGCGTTAAACCACAGGAAGGCCAGGCCCGCGCCTGCCATGGCGCCGCAGAAGATCAGCATTTCGCCGGCGCCCGGGATATGCGGAATGAACAGGTAGCGCGAATAGGTGGCGCTGCCGGTCAGGTAGGCGAACAGGCCCAGCGCCGAACCGACCATCACGGTGGGCATGATGGCCAGGCCATCGAGGCCGTCGGTGATGTTGACCGCATTGCTGGTGCCGACGATGACGCAGTAGGTGAGCGCGATGAAGCCCCATACGCCGAGCGGATAGCTGATGGTTTTCACGAACGGCACGATCAGGTCGGCCTTGGGCGGCAGGTCCATCGAAAAGCCCGACTGCACCCATGCAAAGAACAGCTCCCACACCTTGGCGTTGTTTGGCGCGGAAACCGAGAACGCCAGGTACAGCGCGGCGGCGATGCCGATCAGCGACATCCAGAAGTATTTTTCGCCCGAGCGCATGCCTTGCGGGTCCTGGTAGACCACCTTGCGGTAGTCGTCGGCCCAGCCCACGGCGCCGAAGCCCAGGGTCACCACCAGCACCGGCCACACCAGGCGGTTCGAAAAGTCCATCCACAGGAAGGTGGAGACGCCGATCGCGAGCAGGATCAGCACGCCGCCCATGGTCGGGGTGCCGTGTTTTTTCAGGTGCGTTTGCGGGCCATCGGTACGCACCGCCTGGCCGACCTTCATCTCCACCAGCTTGCGGATGACGTAAGGGCCGGCGAACAGGCCGATCAGCGTGGCCGTGATGGTCGCGAACACCGCACGGAAGGTGATGAAGTTGAAAACACGCAGGGGACCTAAGTCCTGCTGGAAGAATTGAGCGAGCCAGAGCAGCATATTAGTGGGCTTCCTTACCGATGTTTGTTGAACCAAGAAGGTGTTGGACCACGCGTTCCATTTTCATGAAGCGCGAGCCCTTGACCAACACAGTTGCGTCAGATTTGCTGCCCAGTCGTGCGTCCAGTGCTGCCAATAATTCGTCGAACTGCTCAAAATGTTGTGCCCCCGCGGCCACCATGTGGCGCGCCAGCTCGCCGGTGACCAGCACGGTGCCGATGCCACGGCTGGCCGCGTAGGCGGAAATCTCTTCGTGGAATTCGCGGCCCTGGGTGCCGACTTCGCCCATGTCGCCCAGTACCAGGATGCGCGGCTCCGGCGCCTGCGCCAGCACGTCGATGGCGGCGCGCACCGAATCCGGATTGGCGTTGTAGCTGTCGTCGATGACGGTGGCGCCGCAGGTAGCGCTCTTGCGCTGCAGGCGGCCGCTGACCGGCGCGAAGGCTTGCAGGCCGCGCTCGATCGCTTCGTCGGGCACGCCGGCCGCCACGCAGCAGGCGATCGCCGCCAGGGCGTTGCGCACGTTATGCAGTCCGGCCGCCGCCAGGCGCACCGGAAACTGGCGCTTGCCGTGCGCGTCGCTGACGACCACCAGCATCTCGCTGCCGAAGGTGCTCGCGCTGTGGCTGCAGGTGACGTTGCAGGCGGCATCAAGGCCGAAAGTGATGCTGCGGCGGCTGCCGGCCAGGCCGGCCCACAGCGCCGTATACGTATCGTCGCCAGGGTAGACCGCCACGCCGCCGGGCGCCAGGCTGTCGATGACCGAACCGTTTTCGCGGGCGACAGCCTCCACGGTGTGCATGAATTCCTGGTGCTCGCGCTGCGCGTTGTTCACCAGCGCGATGGTGGGCGCGGCAATCGCCGCCAGGCGCGCGATCTCGCCAGGATGGTTCATGCCCAGCTCGATGACGGCCGCCTGGTGCGACGGCAGCAGGCGCATCACCGTCAGCGGCACGCCGATTTCATTATTCAGGTTGCCACGGGTGGCCAGGCGCGCATCGTCGCCATAAGCCGCTTCGAGCACCGAGGCGATCATTTCCTTGACCGTGGTCTTGCCATTGCTGCCAGTGACGCCGATGACGGGAATGGCGAACTGCACGCGCCAGGCATTGCCGATCTGGCCCAGCGCGGCCAGGGTATCGGGCACCACGATGGCCGGCAGCGTCCAGCCGTCGGGCAGCGCTTCGACAACCACGCCGGCCACGCCCTGGGCGGCCACCTGGCCGAGGAAATCGTGGGCGTCGAAATTGTCGCCGCGCAGGGCGACGAACAGCGCGCCGGCGCTCACCTTGCGGCTGTCGGTCGAGACGCTGTCGAACGAGGCGTTCGCGGTCATGCGCGCGCCGGTGAGCGAGTGTGCCAGTTGTGCCAGGGTGCCGCGCATCAGTTGGACCTCATCATGGTGGCGCGGGCGGCCAGCGCCAGCGCGGCGTGGTCGGCGTCGGAAAACGGCATCTTGCGGCCCTTGATTTCCTGGTAGGGTTCGTGGCCTTTGCCGGCGAGCAGGATCACGTCGGTCTTGGCGGCATGGCGCACGGCCGACAGGATGGCCGCGGCGCGGTCTTCGATGGCCTGGAAGCGCGAACTGGCGTGGGCGGCATCCATGCCGGCCACGATCTGGGCGATGATGGCGGCCGGGTCTTCGCTGCGCGGATTGTCGCTGGTGACCAGTACATGTTCCGCGATTTGCGCGATGGCGCCCATCTGCGGGCGCTTGCCCGGATCGCGGTCGCCGCCGCAGCCGAACACGCACCACAGTTCGCCGCCGCGTTCGGTGGCGACCTGCTTGAGGGTTTCCAGCGTTTTTTCCAGCGCGTCGGGCGTGTGCGCGTAGTCGATGACGACCATGGGCGCATCCTGGCCGCCGACTTGCTGCATGCGGCCCGGGGCCGGCGTCAGCGCTTCGATCGCGTCGAGCGCGGTGCGCAGCGCCGTCCCCTTGGCGATCAGTGCGCCCAGCACCGCCAGCGCATTGCTGATATTGAAATGGCCGACCAGCTGGGTTTTCACGTTGGCGCTGCCGTACGGCGAATCGAGATGGAAATCGGTGCCGATGTGGCGGCTCTTGAATTGCGACGCGCGCAGGATGGCCACGCCGGCGATGTCCGGCCGGGCCGCGGCATCGTGCAGGGTGTAGCCGATCAGGGGCAGCGCGCTGCCGAAGCGGGCGGTAAGGTGGCTGACCAGGCGCAGGCCAGCCGGATCGTCGAGGTTAAGCACTGCAGTCTTCAGTCCTGGCCACTCGAACAGCTTGCCCTTCGCTGCCTCGTAGCTTTCCATGTCGCCGTGATAGTCAAGGTGGTCGCGCGTCAGGTTGGTAAACAGCGCGACGTCGAAATGCATGCCCGCGGTACGTTCCTGCTCGAGCCCGATGGAGCTTACCTCAATCGCCAAAGAGGCAGCGCCCGCATCGCGCACTTCAGCCAGCTTCCGGGCCAGCAGCACCGCGTCCGGCGTGGTGTAGCCGGTGACGTCGTACTCGACCTCGCCCTTGCCGCGGAAAATGCCCACGCCCAGGGTGCCGATGACGGCCGCCGGTTCGCCCAGGCGCGACAGGGCCTGGCCCAGCCAGACGGCGCACGAGGTCTTGCCATTGGTGCCAGTCACGCCGACCGTGAACATGTTCGCGTCGGGCATGCCATTGCACAGGTGGGCGATCGGACCGGCGTTCTTTTTCAGTTCCGCCACGGCCAGGTGCGGCACGGTCCAGGCATCGTTCCAGGTGAAATCGCGCGCTTCATGGACGATGGCGGCGGCGCCCTGCTCGATGGCTTTCTCGATGAAGGCGCGGCCGTCGCCCGCTTCGCCCGGATAGGCAAAGAACACGTCGCCGCGCAGCACGCGGCGCGAATCGGAAACGAGTTTGCCGCCCGGTGCTGCGGCGGCAATCCACTGGCAGATGTCGTGAAGGTTCATCACATCACGTCTCCCGAACCATCGGTCGGCACCACGATTTCGGTGACGGTCGAATCGGGCGGCACATTCTGCGCGCGCAGCGCGTTGGCGGCCACTGCGGCGAAGGTGGGAGCGGCAACCTGGCCGCCGAAGTGTTCGCGGGTGGTCGGCTCGTCGATCATGACGGCGATGATGAAGCGCGGGTTCGACATCGGCACCATGCCGACGAACGATCCGATGTACTTGCGCGGCATGGCGTACTTGCCGTTTTCAACCTTGTAGGCCGTGCCGGTCTTGCCGCCCACGCGGTAGCCGGGAACCTGGGCTTGCTTGGCCGTACCGTGTTCGCCCGACACCACGCGTTCGAGCATTTCGCGCATGTCGCGCGCGGTTTTCGGCTTGATGATCTGCTGGCCCACCGGCGCCTCGCTCACTTTCTGGAACGACAGCGGAATGGTGTCGCCGTCGCGCGCGAACATCATGTAGGCGCGCGCCAGCTGCAGCAAGGAGACCGAGATGCCGTTCCCGTAGCTCATGGTGGCCTGCTCGATCGGACGCCATGATTTGTACGGCCGCACGCGGCCGGCCACGGCGCCGGGGAAGCCGAATTTCGGCTGCTGGCCGAAGCCGACTTCGGTGAACATTTCCCACATTTCCTGGGCCGGCATGCCGAGCGCGATTTTCGAGGTGCCGATATTGGAAGACATTTCGATAATCTCGGACACCGTCATCACGCCGTGCGCCTTGGTATCGGAAATGGGCGCGCCGTTGATGACATAGCGCCCTTCCCCGGTGTCGATGCGGGTGTTCGGCGTAATGCGGCCGGTATCCATGGCCAGCGCCACCGTGAACGGCTTGAGGGTGGAACCCGGCTCGAAGGTGTCGGTGATGACGCGGTTGCGCAGCTGTGCGCCGGTCAGCTTCTTGCGGTCGTTCGGGTCGTAGGTAGGCCAGTTGGCCAGCGCCAGCACTTCGCCGGTCTTCACGTCCAGCACCACGGCGGCACCGGCCTTGGCCTTGAATTTTTCCACCGCGGCCTTGACCTGCGAATAGGCGATGTACTGGATCTTGCTGTCGACCGACAGGGTCAGGTCCTTGCCGTCGTGCGGCTCCTTGGACAGGCCCACGTCTTCGACGATGCGGCCCAGGCGGTCCTTGATCACGCGGCGGCTGCCGGTGCTGCCCACCAGGGTCAGCTGCTGCGCCAGCTCCATGCTTTCCTGGCCCGCGTCTTCGACATTGGTAAAGCCCACCAGGTGGGTCATGACCTCGCCCTGCGGGTAGAAGCGCTTGTATTCCTTGCGCGTGTCCAGGCCGTCGATCTTGAGTTTTTCGATCTTGGCGATCACGTCCATCTCGACCTGGCGCTTCAGGTAGACGAAGGTGCGGTCCGAATCGAGCTTCTTGCGCAGTTCGGCTTCGCTCATTTCCAGCAGCGCGGCCAGCTGGCGCAGCTTGTCCTTGGGCGACTCGAGCACGTCTTCGGGGATCGCCCACACGGCTTTGACCGGCAGCGACGAAGCGAGCACCTGGCCATTGCGGTCCATGATCTTGCCGCGCGTGGCGGGCAGCTCGATGGTGCGCTCGTAGCGGCTCTTGCCCTGCTTTTGCAGGAATTCGTTGCTCATGCCCTGCAGCCAGAGGGCGCGCCCGGCCAGGGCCAGGAAGGCGGAAAACAGCACAAACAGCACGACGCGCGAACGCCAGGTGGGCAGGCTGACCGCCAGCACCGGGCTTTTCGAGAACGACATCCCTTTCGAGGCTGCTACGCCGCGTTTCATTGTTCGCCTTCTTTCAGGTATTGCGTGCGCGCCGCGGTGAGCGGCGTCATGTTCAATTCGGTGCGCGCAATCTGTTCGATGCGCGCGTTCTTGCCCAGCGTGGACTGGTCGAGCTGGAGCTGGGCCCAGTCGATGTCGAGCTGGCGCGCCTGCTGTTCCAGCTTGCCCAGTTCGATGAACAGGTGGCGCGCCTGGTATTGCGCGTTCACCAGCGACAGGGCGCACATGACCAGCAGCGCCGTCAGCACCAGGTTGATCTTGCCGCTCATGCCGCCTTCCCTGCCGGCAAGCGTTCGGCCACGCGCATCACGGCCGAGCGCGAGCGCGGATTGGCGTCGACTTCCGGGTCGGAGGGCTTCATCTTGGCAACCAGCTTCATCAGCGGCTGCGGCAGGTCGACCGCGCGGATCGGCAGGCGGCGGTCGGGCTGCTCCACTTTCGCCTTGCTGGCCAGGAACTGCTTGACCATGCGGTCTTCCAGCGAATGGAAGCTGATCACCACCATGCGGGCGGCGGGGGCCAGCATGTCATAGGCTTCGGCTAGGCCTGCTTGAAGGTCTTCAAGCTCTTTATTGATGAAAATCCGGATAGCCTGAAAGGTACGGGTTGCCGGGTCCTTGCCCTTTTCGCGGGTTTTGACCGCGTGTGCCACGATACCGGCAAGCTGTCGTGTGCCTGAAATTGGTTCGACTGCCCGGCCAGCAACAATCGCCTTTGCAATCTGAAAAGCAAACCGTTCTTCCCCATAATCGCGTATCACCTTTTCTAGTTGTTGTTCCGGCACCAGCGCCAGCCACTCGGCCGCCGACACACCGCGCGTGGTATCCATGCGCATGTCGAGCGGACCGTCGTTGCGGAAACTGAAACCGCGCGCCGCGTCGTCCACTTGCGGCGAAGAGATGCCCAGGTCGAGCAGGATGCCGTCGACCTGGCTGACGCCGCGTTCGGCCAGCGCCGTTTTCATCGTGGCGAAGCTGTCGTGCACGATCTGGAAGCGGGGGTCGTCGATCTGGTGGGCCGTGGCGATGGCTTGCAAGTCCTTGTCGAAGGCAAACAGGCGGCCCTGCGGGCCCAGTTTCGACAAGATCAGGCGGCTGTGGCCGCCGCGACCGAAGGTGCCATCGACGTAGATACCGTCGGCGCGCGCGCCCGTCAGGTTCAGCGCATCGACCGCCTCGTCAAGCAGCACCGTCCGATGCTGAAAGTCCGGCACCGCCACAATAGTCATCGGCGCGCCCTAGAAGGAGAAATTGGATAAGACGTCGGGCATGCCGCCGGCGACGGCTTGCTGCTCGTCGGCTGCCAGCTTGGCGGCGTCCCAGATCTCGAAATGCGAGCCCATGCCGAGCAGCATCACGTCGCGCGACAGGCCCACGGCCGAGCGCAACTCGGGGGAAATCAGGATGCGGCCGGCGGAATCGAGCTCGACATCGCAAGCGTTGCCGAGGAAAATCCGTTGCCATGCACGGGCCGACATGGGCCAGGCAGCGATCTGGTCGCGGTGGGATTCCCACACCGGACGCGGGAAGAACAGCAGGCAGCCGTGCGGGTGGCGGGTCAGCGTGAGGCGGCCTTCGCACTGGACCGCAAGGGCGTCACGATGCTTGGCAGGGATGGACATCCTGCCTTTTGCATCGAGATTGATTGCTGACGCGCCTTGAAACACGGTGATCCTAGCTGGTTGGTTTTTATGAATTAGTCGTTTTGGGCGCTGGAAGCAGAAAAACCTCCCACAAAACTACACTTTTTCACACAGTTGCCCACTTTAGATGAAGCAATCTTGACGGTCAAGCGGTTTCAACCGTGCGAAATGGGAAATTTACTAATGAAGTCAAGGACTTAGCGCACATCGCTGAAGTGACCTCCAGGGAAAATATGTCGATAAATTAGGTACTTATAAAAGACATTGAATGTGCTACCTCATCTATACACATGGGTTTTGCGCACACAACATGTCTTAAATTAAATGCACGTGGTTGAATTTATGCAACGTGATTGCAAGATTGTCGAAGAGTCAACTTCACAATCACCCGAAAGGGGACTGTCCCAGGTTCTCAGGCAACATCCAAAAGGGGACTGTCCCAGGTTCTCAGGCAATGTTTCCTCGAAAGGGGACTGTCCCAGGTTCTCAGGCAACATCCAAAAGGGGACTGTCCCAGGTTCTCAGGCAATGTTTCCTCATCCAAAAGGGGACTGTCCCAGGTTCTCAGGCAATGTTTCCTGAAAACCTAATCAAAAAAGGGACCAAAAAAGGGACTGTCCCGGGTTCTCAGGCAATGTTTCCTGAAAACCTGGGACAGTCCCCTAGGGAGAGGCAATTATTCTCTTGACGGGTTCAGGCGGCCCAGCCCCTGGATCGCTCGACGGCCTGGCCCCAGCGGGCCATCAGGGCGCTGCGCTGGTCTTCGCCCATGGCCGGCTCGAAGCGGCGCTCGGCTTGCCATTGGGCGGCGATTTCTTCCTGCGATTCCCAGAAGCCCAGCGCCAGGCCGGCCAGGCAGGCCGCGCCCAGCGCCGTCGTTTCGGTGACCTTGGGGCGCACCACCTGCACGCCCAGCAGGTCGGCCTGGAATTGCATCAGCATGTCGTTGCGCGCCGCCCCGCCGTCGGCCCGCACTTCGGCCACCGGGAAGGCGGCGTCTTTTTGCATGGCCAGCAGCAGTTCGGCGCTCTGGTAGGCGATCGCTTCCACCGCGGCGCGCGCGATGTGGCCGCGCCCGGTTCCGCGCGTCATGCCCACCAGGGTGCCGCGCGCGTACGGGTCCCAGTGCGGCGCGCCCAGGCCCGTGAAGGCCGGCACCATGAATACGCCGCCGTTGTCCGGCACGCTGGCCGCCAGCGCTTCCACGTCGCTCGACTTTTCAATGATGCCCAGGCCGTCGCGCAGCCATTGCACCGTGGCGCCGCCCATGAAGACGCTGCCTTCGAGCAGGTAGTCGGTACGCCCGTCGATGCGCCAGCCCACCGTCGACAGCAGGCGGTTGTGCGATTGCGGCGCGTGCGATCCGGCGTGCATCAGCATGAAGCAGCCGGTGCCGTAAGTATTCTTGACCATGCCGCGCCGGTGGCAGGCCTGGCCGAAGGTGGCGGCCTGCTGGTCGCCCGCGATGCCGGCGATGGGAATCGGCAGGCCGAACCAGGCCGCGCTGGCATTGCCCACTTCTTCGGCGCTGGCGACCACCTGCGGCAGCATGGCCGCCGGTATCCGGAACAGGTCGAGCAAGGCCTGGTCCCAGCGCATCAGGTGCAGGTTGAACAGCATGGTGCGCGAGGCGTTGCTGACGTCGGTGACATGCTTGCCGCACAGCTTGAAGGCCAGCCAGCTGTCGATGGTGCCGAAGGCCAGCGCGCCCCGCTCGGCCTTGTCGCGCGCACCGGGGACGTTGTCGAGCAGCCAGGCCAGCTTGGTGGCCGAGAAATAGGCGTCCAGTTCGAGCCCGGTATTGCTGTGGATGAGTTTGGCCTTGCCGGCGGCGCGCAGGGCATCGCACGCTTCGGCGGTGCGCCGGTCCTGCCATACGATGGCGGGTGCGATCGGCTGCCCGCTCTTCTTGTCCCAGACCACCGTGGTTTCGCGCTGGTTGGCGATGCCGATGCCGACAATGTCGGCCGCCCTGGCGCCATGCTCGCGCAGGACCTGGCGCGCCACGGCCAGCTGGCTTTCCCAGATTTCATTGGCGTCGTGCTCGACCCAGCCGGGCTGGGGGAAATACTGGGGAAATTCCTGCTGCGCGCTGGCGCAGGGATGACCGTGGCGGTCAAACAGGATGGCACGTGAACTGGTGGTGCCCTGGTCGAGGGCGAGGATGTATTTTTTCATTAGCTCGTCCCCAAGCTGGAATTCGTAAAGTGAAGCAAGCCGATAGGCCGGATTTTGTTACGGCAAACACCCTTGCAGGCATTCGCTATGACAGTCATTCCTCTAGGCGCAAAATTACTCCTGCGCTCAAGCTCCCTACCCGCACGCTCCGCGAGCCGCCTCAACGCGTGCCTATTTGGGATTGCTCCAGGTGGAGGTTACCGCGTTTCACCGTAACTTAATACGCTCGTCTCTGTGGCCCTATTCCTCGCCTTATACCCCCGGCTTGCGCCGGAAGGCTTTCGGCGGACGGCCGTTAACCGTCACCCCGCTCTATGGAGTCCGGACCTTCCTCCCGCCGACGCATTACGCGCCAGCCAGCGACTGTCTGGCCTGCTTCACCCCCGCATTGTACCGCGCCGGGGCCCGAACGGCCAAAACTGAAATTTGGTGTCGTTATTTCAAAAGCTGCCCGCAAAGCCCTCGCATAGAATGAGGCACACCCATCATTCTTGCGAGGCGACATGACGCACCCCATCCGCAGTGGCGGCCAGATCCTGGTCGATGCGCTGAAAATCCACGGCGTCGACACCGCCTTCGGCGTGCCCGGCGAGAGCTATCTCGACGTCCTCGATGCATTGCACGATTCGGACATCCGTTTCATCATCAACCGCCAGGAAGGCGGCGCCGCCTTCATGGCCGAAGCCTACGGCAAGATGACCGGCCGTCCCGGCATCTGCTTCGTCACCCGCGGCCCCGGCGCGACCAATGCGTCGATCGGCGTGCACACCGCCTTCCAGGATTCGACCCCGATGATCCTGTTCATCGGCCAGGTGGGCAACGACTTCATGGACCGCGAAGCCTTCCAGGAAATCGACTACCGCCGCATGTACGGCCAGATGGCCAAGTGGGTCACCCAGATCGACCGCGCCGACCGCATTCCCGAATACCTGGCGCGCGCCTTCCAGGTGGCCACCAGCGGCCGTCCCGGTCCCGTGGTGCTGGCCCTGCCGGAAGACATGCTGATCAAGACCGCCGCCGTGGCCGACACGCGCCGCTACACGCCGGTGCAGGCCTCGCCCGCCGCATCCCAGATCGACACCCTGCGCGCCATGCTGGCCGAGGCCAAGCGTCCCGTGGTGCTGCTGGGCGGCGCCACCTGGACTGAACAGGCCTGCGCCGACCTGGCCCGTTTCGCCGAAGCGAACCGGCTGCCGGTGGGCTGCACCTTCCGCTTCCAGGACCTGCTCGACAACGCCCACCCGAACTACATCGGCGACGTCGGCATCGGCATCAATCCCAAGCTGGCCGCGCGCGTGCGCGACGCCGACCTGCTGATCGCGATCGGCCCGCGCCTGGGCGAAATGACCACCAGCGGCTATTCGCTGCTGGCCTCCCCGGTGCCGAAGCAGCGCCTGGTGCATTTCCATTGCGACGCCGAAGAACTGGGCAGCGTGTACCAGGCCGAACTGATGATCAACAGCGGCGCGCCACAGGCCTGCGCCATGCTCGCCGCCATGGCCCCGGTCGACGCCAGCGCCTGGCAGCACACGGTGGCCGAGGCCAAGGCCGAACTGGCCGCCTACCAGGAACAGCCGCCCATCTTCAAGGATGGCAAGGCGCCGCTCGACCTGTGGCAGGTGGTGCAGGACCTGATGCAGGCCACGCCGAAAGACACCATCATCACCAATGGCGCCGGCAACTATGCGTCGTGGGCGCACCGCTTCTTCCGCTACGGCGGCATGCGCACCCAGCTCGCGCCGACCAATGGCGCCATGGGCTACAGCGTGCCGTCGGGCGTGGCGGCCAAGATCATGGATCCGGCGCGCACCGTGGTCACCTTCGCCGGCGACGGCGAATTCATGATGAACGGCCAGGAACTGGCCACGGCTGTCCAGTACAAGGCAGGCGTGATCATCATCGTTTTCAACAACGGCATGTTCGGGACCATCCGCATGCACCAGGAACGCGATTATCCGGGCCGCGTATCGGGCACCAGCCTGGCGAATCCCGACTTCGCCGAACTGGCCAGGGCCTACGGCGCCCACGGCGAAGTGGTCGACGCCACCGAGCAATTCGCCCCGGCGCTGGCGCGCGCGCTGGCGCACACCCGCGAACAGTCGCTGCCGGCCATCATCGAGCTGCGCTACGACGGCAACCTGATCACGCCCAACGCCACGCTCGAGACCATCCGCAAGACCGCGCAAGCGGCCAAGGCAGCCAAGTGAGGCGACTTGCCGCCATGGCGGTGCTGGCGGCCAGCGCCCATGCCGCAGCCGGCAACGAAGCAGCTCCGGCGGTGCCGGTGCCGGTGCCGGTGCCGGTGCCGGTCATCATCAACGCCAGGATCAATCCGGGCAACCTGCCCTACGCCGACTTTTACGCCATCCAGCAACTGCTGCTGTCCTACCTGCCCGCCGAACCGCGCGTGATCGACCTGCGCCTGCGCCTGTCGTTCACCGAACTGGCCGGCGCCCAGCGCGACGACTACGCGCCCGGGGAATGGAGCGTGGCCATCGTTGGCGATACGGTCGACCATACCGTCCCGGTGGCGAAAGGGGGCTATTTCCTGCTGCCCGACCTGCCCCTGGCGGCGAGCGAACACGCCACCATCATGTTCAAGTCCCAAACCCGCAAGAATTACCTGGATGCGGCGTGGATGCTCAAGCCGGGGCCGGACAATACCCTGGCCTACGCCGATTTTGCCAAGGCAATGGCCGAAGTGGCCGCGCTGCAGAAAAAGATCCCCTGGTATCGGCCGGGGCTGCGCGACGAACGGCTGGCCCGCTTCGATGCCCTCAAAGCCTGTTTTTCGGACAGCGGCGGGCGCATGGAAATCGATGGGAAGCCGGCCAGGACCACGCAGCGCGGCCGCTGCGCCCTGCTGCGCTTCGATCCGGCGCAAGCCGACAATGGCCATGCATCGATTGCCTTCGTCGGCAAGCTTGAAAACCTGTCGCTCGGCCTGATCGATACGGTGCCCGCTGCGCCGTAATCATGGGTGCAGGCGCTGCCACGGCGCGTGCGGCGGCGCCTGTTCCAGCCCTGCCGGCATCGGCAGCGGGGCCGCATAAGCGCTGGGCGCCTCGGCGACCGGCGCCGTAAACAGCAGCGCCACCATGGCGATGAAGCCGAGTGCGACGACATTGGTCGACCACCCGGTCCCGGCGGCGCGTTTTTTCTGCGAAATCAGCAAAGTAAAATATTCTGGGCTTTTCACGCGAACTCCAGATTGATCCAGTGACGCTCCTAATGTACGCCAGAATCTGCCGCTCAGCGAACACGCCTGCCCCGGCGATTGGCTGACTTCTTGAGCCAGCGCATCAAGCTTCCCAATACTGGCAACTTTTCGTACAGTTCTTCAGCCACATCCCAGTAATCGCGGTGCCGGGCGACCTTGCCGTCCACGTCGAACACCAGGTGTGTTGCGCCGCGGATGCATTGCGGCGCCGTCACATAGCGGCGCATGGCGAATTCGAAATCCCAGGTCAGGAATGCCTGCGCGCCCTGCATCACATGGCCCGTCACGACAAAGCGCGGCTGGTCCACCTGCTCGAACATGTGGAGAAAAATGCCCGAAATCGCCGCCAGGCCGCGTACGTCGTTGAACGGATCCTTGAAACAGGCATCCTGCGCGTACAGCGCGGCCAGGTCCTCGGCCAGCGTGGCCGGCGCGATGCTTTCGTAAAAGCGCACCAGGCGCGCCAGCCGCCTGTCGGCGCTCATAAGCCGGTCACCCTGTGGATCAGCCAGAAGTACAGGCGGTATGGCAGCAGGCGCGCCAGGCGCATGCAATTGGTGAAACGCTTCGGGAAATGGATATGGAAGCGGCCGCGCTCCATGCCGTCCACGATCGCGAGCGCGGCGTCGCGCGCCGTCATCAGCGCCGGCATCGCGAAGTCGTTATTGGCCGTCAGCGGCGTGTCCACGAATCCCGGATTGATCTGGTACACGGCGATGCCGCGCGGGCGCAGGTCGAGGTAGAGCGATTCGGACAGGTTGATCAGCGCGGCCTTGGTCGGCCCGTACACCAGCGCCTTGGGCAGGCCGCCGTAGCCGGCCACCGAGGCGACGATGCCGATGCCGCCGCTGCCCCGTGCGAGCAGCGGCGGCAGCACTACCTGGAGGCAGTTGAATGCGGCGCGCAGGTTCAGGTCGATCATGTTGTCGACGGCATGCAGGTCGATGGCGTCGGCGCGCATCTCGTTGTAGCCCCCGGCCACCAGCAGCACCAGGTCGACGCCGCCCCACTGCGCCACGATGCTTGCGTGCGCATCGACGACCCGGGCGTGGCAGGTGACGTCCAGCGGCACGGCCAGGGCGCGCAAGCGGCCGGCCGTGACCTGCTGCAGGCGGGCGCTATTGCGCGCCGAGAAGGCCACCCGCGCCCCCAGGTCCAGCAGCAGCTGCCCGCACGCTTCGCCGATGCCACTCGAGGCGCCGATCAGCCAGACGCGCTGTCCCGGCCAGCGGTCGATTGTCGGATTCATGGTTTCTCCCGCCGTTTGCTGAATGACAGCGTGACATTGCCCAGGCCGACGCCGAACTTGCTCATCGCGGTGCGGTTCAGCATGACCTTGTCGTCGATCAGGAACATCCAGTCGTCCATGTCGACATGGATGATCCTGCCGTCGACCGGCAGCGCCAGCACGTATTGCCAGCGCAAGGCGTTGCCCGACACGGTCACGGTGGCGCTGCCGACGACGTCCGGCGCGGTCGCGCTGAAGCGTCCCGGCCCTGTCCTTTTCAGGGTCCAGACGCGCTTCTGGCGGGTGCCGTCGGCATACACGAAATCCTCGTCCAGGGTCCCGGTGTCGCCCTTCCAGCTGCAGTGCATGACCACGACGAAGCGCTTGATGACGGCGCCGGAGCGGTCCTGGAACATGCCGTGCGCGTCCAGCGTGCCATTGAACCAGGCCTGGACGTCGAGCGCCGGCGCATCGGTCGCGTACTGGCCGATATGCGGCGCGCCGCAGCCGGCGATCAAGGCGAAGGCGGCGCCGGCGGCGAGCAGTGTGCGTATGTTCATGTGGTTTCCTTGTCAGCAGTCGCGCAGCGGGGAGCGCCACAGCATGGCGGCGGCCAGCAGCTTCAGTGCGCACGGCAGCAGCGCGTACGCCGCCGCCAGTGCGCCGGTATGCGCGCCGGTGCCCGGCGTGTATCCTATCCATCCAAGCAGCGGCAGCGCGATGCCGGCGGCGAGCGCCAGCGCCATCTGCACACCCCAGTTCCAGAGGCCGAAGTAGGCCGCTTCGCGCTGGCGCGCATGCCCGGCCCGCGCTATCACGCCGGCCAGCAGCGCCGGCGGCAGCGCCAGGTCGGCGCCCAGCGCCAGCCCCGAAACGATGCAGATGGCGCCGAACGCCGGCGCGGCCCCGGCTTCCAGCCAGAAGGCCCACACGAAGGCCAGGCAGGACAGCAGCATGCCGCCGGCCCAGGCCCGCGCTTCTCCGAAGCGGCGCGCCGCCACGACCCACGGCGCGATCGACAGCGCGGCGGCGCCAAAGTACAGGACCAGGAACAGGCCGGCCAGGTCGGGCAGGCGCAGGTGGTCGCCCGCGAAGAACAGGAACAGCGTGGCCGGAATGGCCGAGGCCACGCCGTTGACGAGCAGGATGGCGAACAGCGTACGGAAGCGTGCGTCGCGCAAGGGCGCGCCAGCGTCGCGCCACGCCGGCATCGGCGCGGCGGGCGGCGCACGCCTGGCCAGCGCCAGCAGCAGCGCGCCCCCCAGCAGCAGGGCCGCGCCGAAGGCGATCGACAGCGCGCCATAGCCGGCCGCGCCGGTGACGGCGGCGGCCAGCAGCACGCCCGCCAGCCCGCAGGCTTCGCGCACGCCCGTGATGCGGGTGCGTTCGCCCACGGCCTGGGATAGCGCGGCGCCCCAGCTCTGGTAGGCGATCGAGGCAATGCCGAAACCGAGGTAGACCAGCATCAGGGTGCCCAGGAACCAGGCCAGCGCGGCGCTCCGCCCCAGCGCCGGCGGATGGAACAGCGCCACGAAGCCGCACAGCAGCAGGGGCAGCCCGATGGCCACGAAGCGCGCGTAGGCACCCTGCCCGCGTGCGATCCACCATCCCAGCAGCGGATCGATGAAGGCCGCCGCCACGCGCGCGGCCAGCAGCACGGCGCCGATCAGGGCCAGCGGCAGGCCGGCGCGTTCGGCATAGAACTGGGGCAGGAAAACGTGGATCGGCAGCGCGACCATCGCCAGCGGCATGCCGAACAGGCCGTAGGACAGCATGGCCTTCAGCGACATCGTCGCCGCAGACTTGTCCGTCACGGCCGCATCGCCGCGTCGCGCAACAAGGCTTCGCGCAGCTTGGGCGCGCTGGTGGCCGGGTCTAGCCAGATGCCGAAGAAGGCCCGCGCGAAGGCTGGATCGGGCACCGTCGCCAGCAACTGGCCGTCGCGATAAAACCGCACACCCTGCCCCGGCAGCAACACGCCGGCCAGCCGCGTGCCATCCTGCACATCGGGGAAAATCGCCTTCATCTGCGCCAGCCAGGCGCTGCGCTGCGCCGGACTGCCGGCGCCGATATGCGCCATCTGTTCCGCGCTGGCGTCCGCGATCCTGGCCCCGTTCAGCGCGCGCGCATAGCGCAGCTCCAGCACCAGCGGCACGCCGTCGGCCGCATAGCCCTGCGGGCCGAGCCATAGCTCGGCCGCGTAGATCTTCAGGCCGAACCAGGTATAGTTGCCCTGCCCGCTCAAGCGCGCCGCGCCCAACTCCTGGCCGACGTATGCCGGCGCCACAGGCGCCGCATACAACGGTGCGCACAACAACCATAAAGCGATCAACCATGCGCGCATGTCATTCAGTCCTTTAATAACCGCTGCCAAAAGCCTAATATAGCCTTACAACACTATTTTGCAACCAAATGAAATAAATTTGTCCTGGACAATATCGGGTCAAAGCCGATAATCAGTTAATTAGTTCCACATGTCAACTGTGTGTCGTGGACAAGCTGTTTTGGTTCAGTCGCTGCCGCTGAATGACAATCCTGTCGCTGTGTGTCCACGCGGAAAACGAAGGTAGAATGCAGGTCGCGCTGGCCCAAACCCGCAAGCGCCGAAGACTCCAGATGATAAATACAGCGCTCTCACAACCCGTTTCCAGCACGATCAGCGACGTCGAACGCGATACTGGCGTGGCCAAGGAAACCCTGCGTGTGTGGGAGCGACGGTACGCCTTCCCCCAGCCTATGCGCGATCCGAACGGCGAACGCGTCTATCCCGTCGAACAGGTGCACAA
>Ga0187844_10001058_pt1 | contig 21448 bp, 14 predicted proteins | sample SpaLakP09_SKY_50_FD_134517 | JGI IMG/M metagenome (GOLD analysis project Ga0187844, IMG submission 134517) | Oligotrophic lake water microbial communities from Sparkling Lake, Wisconsin, USA - SP09_SKY_50 | ecosystem: Environmental > Aquatic > Freshwater > Lake | place: USA: Sparkling Lake...
ACGCGATGCAGCAGGGTCGGGTCGCTCAGAACCCATATTTCGCTGCTACGCAGACGCAGACGCAAGCCCTTCTCACTCGCCACCGGCTGCAGCGCACCACGCAACTGATCGAACAGGGGCGCCAACGGCACCGGCTGCAACTGAACCCGCACCGCGTCGGCATCGAGGCGCGAAATGTCCAGCAGCGCATCCAGCAGATCCTGCATGGCGCGCACCGAGGCCTCCAGGTTACCGATCAGGTGACGGGTCTCGCGGTCGTGCGGCAACTGGGCCAGCCGCGCCACGAACATGCCCAGGGCGTGAATGGGCTGGCGCAGATCGTGGCTGGCAGCGGCCAGGAAACGCGACTTGGCGCGGGTGGCGGTCTCCGCCTCCTCCTTCTTGGCGCGCAGTTCGGAGGTCGCGAGCGCCACCCGCTGCTCCAGCTCGTCGCGCCCCTGCTGCAGATGTTCGGCCATCTGGTTGAGGCCCAGCTGCAGGTCGCGCAAGGGATCGTCGGGCTGCACCTGTCCGCGCACCGATAACTCCCCTCGCCCGATGCGGTGAATCATGTCGGAAACGCGCAGGATGGGTCGGATCACGCCGCGTCCGATGCGCACCGCGAGCACGGCGCCGAAGAGCACCCCCCCGAGCGTGACGGCCAGGCCGATGGCCAGCATGTCGTGACTGCGCGAGACCATGGCCTCACGCGAAATTTCCAGCACCACGTGTCCCAGCGGTGCCGCGTCCAGCTGGGTGTTTGGGGTATCGCCTTCAAACAGGTCGTCGAGCCGTAGCTGCGAAGCATTGACCGGTTGGAGCAGCAATTCATGACCGGTCGTGGCATCGACCCAGCGCTGCTCCTGTGGCCCGAGCTCGGGCAGGGTCGTCAGCCCGGACGAACCCGCCAGCGCCAGCGCCTGCCCCAGGGAATTCAGAATCATGACCGAGCGCACATCGGGCTCGCGCAGGGCGCCGGCGGCAATCGCCTGCAGGCTGCTGGTATTGGCGGAGAACAGGCCGAATTCGCTGGCGCTGGCCAGCTGGCGAGCCAGGGAACGGGCGCGCTGCTGATGGGCTTCATCCAGGTCGGCGTAGCGCCCGGTCAGAAATACACTCGACAGCAACACGGCCACCAGAGTCACCGGCAACAGCGCTGCCAGCAGCATGCGGTCACGGATATCGAAGAATTTCATGGGCCTCGTTCCTGTCGACGCAGACGCTCGGCCAGGTTGCCGGCATCGAGCTTCAGCCCCAGGGAACGCGCCACGTGCTCGTTGACGCTGACCTCGAACTGCAAAGGGTACTGCGGCACTCCCAAGGGCTGCCCCTGCAGCACGCCCCGGGCGATCAGACCGGCCTGCTGCCCGATCTGCGCCGGCGTCGAGTAGACCGCCATCAAGGCGCCAGCACGCACATACGCTGGCGAGAAAGCCAGCATAGGCACCTGGGCCCGGAAGGAAGCCAGCAGGATGTTCTGAATGCTACTGCTGTTGTAGATCTGCGGATCAGCCAGCGCCAGCAGGAGGTCGGATTCATCGAGGATCTTCTTCAGGCCGTTGAACACCGGTTCGTCCGGCTTCACCGGCACGCCGACCACCTTGAGCCCACGCGCCTGGGCGGCCGCTTCCAGCATGGCTTCACTGGCCTGTGCGTCAGCGCCCCACAACACACCCACACGCCGCGCCTGGGGCAGGGCCATGCGCATCAGGTCGAGCTGGCGGCCCAGAGGTTGGTTCAGGTACAGGGCGGAAAGCGAGGCCCCGGCACGCCGGCCGGACTCGCGCAACACCCGCTCGAAACTGGCGCGCGGCAGCAAGGCACACAACACCGGCGCCGGCGCCGGGGTACGCCCCAGCAGGCTGCAGGCCTCGGCCCCCAGGGCGACGTAGAGGCGCGGGGCGGCCCCCCGGTAGGCAGGCAGATCGGCCGCCGTGAGCTGCAGAACCTGACGCCGGGTTTCCGTGGTCAACCGTCCCAGTTCACTGGCGACCGCCTCGGCCGCCTCCAGGTAGGCCGGGCTGCGTTCACTGCTCACAACCAGTACCGCCGCTTCGTTGGCGCGCACGACGCCCGCTGCGAACGCCAGAAATAGCAGGAGCGGCAGGCCAGGCCGCAGGAAAGCGGACAAAGGCATCAGTTCTCCAGTCGCAGCATCACATAGGCCTGCTGATGGAAACGGAAACTCGGCATGAAGTCCTGGTACGAAGTCCCCAGGTTCTGAACCACCAGGGACAGTTCAGCCCGCCGGCCGCCCAGGCGCATGGCCCGGGCCAGACGTACATCGGTGCGGCTGAAGGCCGGCGCCGCCTCGTCGGCACCCGGGAAGTGGCTGGCATCGGCCTGGTAATACATCAGGCTGAAATCGAAGCCCTGGGGCAGGTGCTGCATGAACATGAAGCTCTGGCTGCCGTACAGGCCAACCCGTCCGGTCCCGACCGATTGCGTGCTGTCGACCCAGGCCTGGCCATAAATCAGCTGGCCATCCTGCCAAGGCTTCCATTTGAGCTGGTACTCATAGCCATGGATGTCGAAATCCTCGCCATTGACGTAATCGAAAGCCTCGTTGTTGTTGCCGCTGCCCGGCAGGCTGTAGCTGGGGCGCTTGACGAAGTCGGTGATCCTTTCCTCGAACACCCGTACATCCAGGCTCGCCACCTTGCCGGGCAGCTCGGCCAGGTAGCCCAGTTCCCGGGTCTGGACCTTCTCCGAGCTTACGTTGCCGCGCGCCACATCGGTCGAGTCCGCGAGCGTGCCACCAAGGTAATAACGCACATTGGCGAATTTTTCAAATGTGCTCGGTGGCCGGAAGGCCTGTGTCAGGCCATAACGCAAGGTATGCCCGTCGGTCACCTGCCAGTTCAGCATGACACGCGGCGACGTGTGCTCTCCGCCAATGCTGCTGCGCTCGTAGAGGGCACCGGCATTGAGCAGCAGGTCGGGATGCAGGCGCCACTCGGCATTGCTGAACAGGCGGGTGAAGTCTGTCACGAAAGCTGAGTCGGTGTCATACAACGGGCGCGAAACGATGGTTTCACGTCGCAACTCGCCGCCCCAGACCAGGCGCAGCGTCGGCGTGGCCCGCAGGGTGTGCTGCAAGGAGATGTTCTCATTGGTGGCACGACCTCCGAAATCGATGGTCAGCGCCGGTGCCGGGGCATAGGGGAAGCGGTCCCGGATGGACTCGGCTGTATGTGACACCTGCAGGGCCAGGTCCTGGTCCACGCCCAGGCTGCGCTTCCAATCGAGCTGGATGAAAGCCGTGTCGAGCTGGCGGGACCGCGGCGCATTGCCGTCCTGACCGGCAAAACCGACGCCGGCCTCGATCACGCTCTGGCCCGTGCGCAACTCCACCATGTCCTGGTCGCTGGTACGCAGGTCGGCACGCAGATTGACGCGCTGGACACGGGCTCCGCCGCTGTCACCACGCAAGCCGTCATCAGCACGGCCATCGGCGCTGAGCCGGAAACGTGCCTGGTCATCCCCCCAGCCCAGACGCACCAGGGTATCCTGGATGCCGTTGTCCCCCAGAGCCGCCTGGGCATGCGTGCCCATGGTGTCCACCGGGTCGCGTGTGACGATATTGATCGTGCCCAGAAAGGCTCGCGCGCCATACGCCGCCGAATTGGAGCCACGGTGCACCTCGATGCGTTCGATGTCCTCCAGCGCCACCGCCTGCAAACCCGGCCCGGTGCCGCCGCGCAGATAGACCGAATAGACCGAGCGGCCATCGACCAGGATCTGCATGTGGTTGGAGTAATCGTTCTGGCTGGTGTGGTAGCTGCCCTGCGGCGTATTGGCTTCGAAGGAATTGCTGACGCGGAAACCCGGCACCAGGCGCAGCAGGTCGGCCGCGTCGCGCGCACCGCTCATGCGGATCATCTGTCGGTCGATGATGGTGACCGCCCCCGGCGTCTCGTCCAGTCGCTGCGGCAGGCGTGAGACCGAGAGGACGACGGGCACCTCGTCCAGGTAATCCTTTTCCGAGACGGCCGGCGAGGGCTGGGCCACGGCGGTACCGGCCAGCCCAAAGAGGACAGCCAGCCAGATGAACTTGTAGATGCGAGTCATGGGCGAGGTTTTTGGGGGTCTGGTTTTTTCTTGTCCCTGCCCTGATTCTGCCTTGCCGCCAGGGGTATGCCGGCTGGGTCACAATAAGGGTATGTCCGAACGTGTCATCCCCTTGGTCGACCAGCGCATCCCGACGCTGAGCGCTCCTGCGGCCGCCTTTGACCCGGCCACCCGCATCGCGGCCACCGGTCTGCTGGCCGATCGCCTGGGCCGGCCGCTGCGCGATCTGCGTATCAGCGTGACCGACCGCTGCAATTTCCGTTGCAGCTACTGCATGCCCAAGGAAATCTTCGACAAGGACTATGCCTACCTGCCGCACAGTGCCTTGCTGAGCTTCGAGGAAATCACCCGCGTGGCGCGCCTCTTTGCCGCCCACGGCGTGCGCAAGATCCGCCTCACGGGCGGCGAGCCCCTGCTGCGCAAGAACATCGAAGTGTTGATCGAACAGCTGGCCGCGCTGCGCACCGTCGACGGCGAACCCTTGGACCTGACGCTGACCACCAACGGCTCCTTGCTGGCGCGCAAGGCCAAAGCCCTCAAGGCGGCCGGCCTGCAGCGCGTAACCGTCAGCCTCGACGGACTGGACGATGCCGTGTTCCGCCGCATGAACGATGTCGATTTCCCGGTAGCGGACGTGCTCGAGGGCATCCAGGCCGCCAAGGAAGCGGGCCTGGGCCCGATCAAGATCAATATGGTGGTCAAGCGCGGCACCAATGAGCACGAAATCCTGCGCATGGCACGCCACTTCCGCGGCTCCGGCATGGTGCTGCGCTTCATCGAGTACATGGACGTGGGCGCCACCAATGGCTGGTGCATGGACGAGGTGCTGCCCTCGGCCGAGGTGGTCAAGCTCATCCACGCAGAACTGCCCCTGGTGCAGCTCGGGCACAGTGCCCCGGGCGAAACTGCCGAGCGCTGGGGTTATGCCGATGCCGAGGGCAAGTACGATCCGTCCGCCGGCGAGATCGGCGTCATCAGCAGCGTCACCCACGCCTTCTGCGGCGACTGCAACCGCGCCCGCCTCTCCACCGAAGGCCGGCTCTACCTCTGCCTGTTCGCGACCCAGGGCCACGACCTGCGCACGCTGATCCGTGGCGGTGCCAGCGACGCCGACATCGAATCGGCCATTGGCCACATCTGGGGCGCCCGCGACGACCGCTACTCCGAACAACGCGGTGCCCAGCCGCCCGACAGCGGCCACGGCGGCCAGCGCCGCGTCGAGATGAGCTACATCGGAGGGTGAATTTGACTCACCCCCAGGCTACGCGCACTGCCTGTCGCTACATGCCAAGCGCCTTCGCCAGAGGCGATGGCTCTTCGGCCTGTCCAAGCCTGCGCAGGCAGGCTTGGAGCCGCAGGCCTCAGCCCCTTGCAGGGGGCGACGCCAGCAGCCCGGCACAGCCGGTTCCGCGGCGTCTCCCGCTTGGCACGTTGGCTGTCGAAACCTTGCTTCAATCATGAGGAATCTGACTTGATCGCTCCAGAAGAAATCACCGGCCTGGTCCTGGCCGGGGGCCGCGGCAGCCGCATGGGCGGCGTCGACAAGGGCTTGCAGAACTTCAACGGCATGCCCATGGCCTTGCATACCCTGATGCGCCTGCAGATGCAGGTGGGCCAGGTCATGATCAACGCCAACCGTAACCTGGCGGCCTACGAATCCTTCGGCGCCGAGGTCTGGCCCGATGTACTGGCTGACTACGCCGGCCCGCTGGCCGGCTTCCTGACCGGGCTGGAACGTTGCGAAACGCCCTACCTGGTCACGGCCCCCTGTGACTCGCCGCGTTTCCCGCTGGACCTGGTGGCGCGCCTGGCCGAAGCCATGGACCACGAGCAGGCCGAGATCGCCATGGCCGCCGCCCCGGAAAAGGATGAGCGCGGCGAGCTGCAAATACGAACCCAGCCAGTGTTCTGCCTGCTGCGCGTCGAGTTGCTGGAAAGCCTGGTCCAGTTCACCCAAGGGGGTGGCCGCAAGATCGACGCCTGGACTGCGCAGCACAAGACCGTGATCGTTCCCTTCAATGCCCCCGACGACGACCCGCTGGCCTTTGCCAACGCCAACACCCTGGCCGAACTCAAGCAACTCGAAAATTCCTGATCCGGTCTCCGCATGAAAAGCATCGAGCAGATCGCCGCCGAGCTGCAGGGCTACGACCCGCAGGCCCTGAGCGCCGCCGCCGTCAACGACTTCCTGGCCCGCTTGGTCGAGCCCGTCACGCAGGCCGAGGACGTGCCCCTCTTCGACGCGCTGGACCGTGTGCTGGCGCAGGACGTGGTCTCCCCGGTCAGCGTGCCGCCGCACGACAACTCGGCCATGGACGGCTACGCCTTCGACGGCCGCCAACTGCGCGCCGATGCCCCGCTCACGCTGACCCCGGTCGGCACCGCCCTGGCCGGCAAGGCTTGGGCCGGTGTGGTGGGCCCGGGCCAGTGCCTGCGCATCATGACCGGCGCCATCATGCCCGCCGGACTGGACACCGTGGTGCCGCAGGAGTTCGTCAGGACCGCGGGCGAAGCCATCACCATCCCGCCCGGTCTCTTGCAGCCGGGCGACAATCGCCGCCTGCTGGGCGAGGACGTCCGGCAGGGGCAGCCCGCGCTGCGCCAGAGCACCCGGCTCTCGCCCGCCGCACTGGGCCTGGCCGCCAGCCTGGGCATCCCCACGGTGAAGGTCTGGCGCCGCCTCAAGGTGGCCTACTTTTCCACCGGTGACGAGATCCTGAGCCTGGGCGAAGCCCCGCGCGAAGGCGCGGTCTACGACAGCAACCGCTACACCGTCTTCGGACTGCTCAAGCGGATGGGCATCGAGGTACTGGACTATGGCGTGGTCGGCGACAGCCCCGAGAAGCTGGAAACGACCTTCCGCCGTGCCGCCGCCGAGGCCGACGCCATCATCACCAGCGGCGGCGTCAGCGTGGGCGAGGCCGACTACACCAAGGCCATGATGAAAAAGCTGGGCGACGTGGCCTTCTGGCGCATCGCCATGCGCCCGGGCCGCTCCATGGCGGTGGGCCGCATCAGCGCCGAGGGGCGCTCTTCGGTGCTTTTTGGACTGCCCGGCAACCCGGTGGCCGTGATGGTGACCTTCCTGGCCTTCGTGCGCCCTGCCCTGCTGCAGATGATGGGCTGCACCGCCGCGCCCGCCCCGCTGCTGCGCGCACGCAGTCTGGAGGCTTTGCGCAAGAAGCCGGGACGCACCGAGTACCAGCGCGGTTTCGTCAGCTCCGCCCCCGACGGGGGCCTGCAGGTGCGCACCACCGGCAACCAGGGTTCGGGCGTGCTCAGCTCCATGGTGCAGGGCAACGGCCTCATCGTGCTGCACCACGGCCAGGGCCATGTGGCCGTCGGCGACGAAGTCGACGTGATGATGTTCGATGGCGTGATCTGAACGCCAGCGCCGCTACAAGCGACGCGCCACCACCGGAGCGATGCCCAGCGCCCGGGCCATGAAGGCGAACGCACGCGCCAGGGGGCCACCAATCGCTGCATACCCTCAACGTCGATGGCCGGCACCGCATAATGGAACCATCCGTCCCGGGTCCGGATGGCCCACTCATGCAGGAGAACGAGGGCGTGCCACCATCGACCCCCTACACACCCCACACCAACTGGCATGCTTTGGCCGTGGCGCAGGCACTGGCGCAATGTGACGTTGACGCCGCACAAGGTCTGAGCCTCGACGCGGTCCAGCACCGGCTGGCGCGGCACGGTGCGAACGCCTTGCCCGAGCTCCCGCCCAAGCCGCTGTGGCGAACCTTCGCACGCCAGTTCAAGAGTCCGCTGATCTACATCCTGTTTGTGGCCGCCGTGCTGGCCGTGGCGCTGGACCAGCATGGAGACGCCGCCGTCATCCTGGCCGTGGTGCTGGTCAATGCGCTGATCGGCAGCTACCAGGAAGGCCGGGCCGAGCGCTCCATGGCCGCGCTGCGCCGCCTCGCCGCGCTGCGCGTGCGGGTGCTGCGCGACGGTAGTGAGGAAGTGATCGAAGCGCGGGATCTGGTGCCGGGCGATATCGTGCTGCTGGCGGCTGGTGACGCGGTAGCTGCCGATGCGCGTCTGGTGGAACAGGCCCAGTTGCAGGTCGCGGAAGCCGCCCTCACCGGCGAATCGGTGCCGGTGTCCAAGTCGGTGACCGCTGTGCCCGAGGCCACCGGCCTGGCCGACCGCCACTGCATGGTGTATTCGGGCACGCACGTCACAGCAGGCCGTGCGCGCGCCGTGGTGGTGGCCACGGGCGTGCACACCGAGGTCGGTCGCATTGCCGGCCTGACCGAACTGGCCGAGGAGCCTAAGACGCCGCTGGAGCAACGGCTTGACCAGTTCGGCCGCACCCTGATTGGGGTCGCCCTGGGGCTGTTCGTGCTGGTGCTGCTGCTGGGCCTATGGCGCGAACTGCCGCTAGCCCAGGTACTGATGGTGGCCATCAGCCAGATGGTGTCCATGGTGCCCGAGGGTCTGCCGGTGGCCATGACCATCGCCTTGGCCGTGGGCATGCAGCGCATGGCCGGGCATGGCGCCATCATCCGCCGGCTCTCAGCGGTGGAAACGCTGGGCTCGACCACCGTGATCTGCAGCGACAAGACCGGCACGCTGACGCGCAATGAGATGACGGTCGTCGTGCTGTGGCTGCCCGATGGCCGCAGCGTCCAGGTGAACGGTACTGGCTACACCCCGGTTGGCGCGCTGCACGAAGACGGCCGCCCGGTGGACCCCGCTGAAACGCCCCTGCGCGAACTGCTGCTGGCGGCGGCGCTGTGCAACGATGCCGAACTGCTGCCGCCGCAAGCCGAGCGCGGCGCCTGGACCGTGCTGGGCGACCCGACCGAAGGCGCACTGCTGGTGCTGGCGCGCAAGGCGGGCATCGAACTGGACGGGCTGCGTCACGCCGCCCCGCGCGAAGCCGAACTCCCCTTCGACTCCGACACCAAGCTCATGGCCACACGCCACCGCTTTGCCGATGCGCCGCGCCGCGTGCTGATCAAGGGTGCGCCGGAAGCCGTCCTGCGCCTGTGTCCGCCGGAGCAAGACACCCTGTCGCACGCCGCGCGCGCGGCCGCCGAAACCCTGGCTGCACAGGCCCTGCGCGTACTGGCTTTCGCCCTCGTGGACGACGATGCGCTCGATGCGACCGCCGGCTTCGAGGCCCTGCGCGGCCGTGCGAGGCTGCTCGGCCTGGTCGGCCAGATCGACCCACCGCGCCAGGAAGCGAAGGTGGCAGTGGCCAAATGCCAGGTCGCCGGCATCCGCACGGTCATGGTCACCGGCGATCACAAGCTGACCGGACTGGCCATCGCACGCGAACTGGGCATCGCGCGGGAGGGCGACCGCGCCGTCGACGGCCCCGAACTCGAGCGCATGGGCGAGGTCGAGTTGCGCAACGAGCTGCCTGGCATTGCCGTCTTTGCGCGTGTGCAGCCGGCGCAGAAGCTGCGCATCGTGGAGGCGCTGCAGGCTCGCGGCGAGGTGGTGGCCATGACCGGCGACGGCGTCAACGATGCGCCGGCACTGGCGCGCGCCGATGTCGGCGTGGCCATGGGCATCACCGGCACCGAGGTGGCCAAAAGCGCGGCCAAGATCATCATCACCGACGACAACTTTGCCACCATCGTCGGCGCGGTGGAACAAGGCCGCGTGGTCTATGGCAACCTGAAGAAGGTGATCCTGTACCTCTTCGCGACCTCGATCGACGAGGTCCTGGTGCTGCTGCTGGCACTGCTGGCCGGCTACCCGCTGCCGCTGGCAGCGGTGCAGATCCTGTGGATCAATCTCGTCACCGAGGGCACGCTGACGGTGAACCTGGTGATGGATCCGCCCGACGGACAGGAAATGCGCCGCAAGCCGGTGCCGCGCGACGACCGCCTGGTCGACAGCGGGATGCTGGGGCGCGTGACATTGATGGTGACATCTGCTGTGATCGTGATCTTCGGCTGGTTCGCGTGGCGCGTGGAACAGGGCCTGGCCATTGAACTGGTGCGGACCGAGACCTTCACGCTATTGGCCCTGTGTCAGTGGTTCAACGTTTTGAACTGCCAGTCCGCCACCGAATCGGCGCTGCGCCTGGGCCTGTTGCGCAACCGTTGGCTGCTGGGTGGCCTGCTGCTGTCCCTGCTGCTGCAGGCACTGGTGCTCTACACCCCATCGATGAACACGCTGTTTCACACCGTGCCGCTGCCGCTTGCCACCCTGTTGCCGCTGATCGCGCTGGCCAGCACCGTACTGTGGGTCGAAGAGCTGCGCAAGCTGCTGATGCGGGCGAGAAGCCGAGCAGCCAGGGAGCGGACTTGAACGGGTGACCGGCCCATGCTGCGACCGCATCGCCGCAAGGCAACGCGTAGGCTGATGCCCCACCCAGGTCGATGACCGTGGGATGCCCTGTGTCCGATCTTGATCACCATGCCGTCCAGAGCGCCAGGAGAAGGCCGATCTGCACTTAGCGCGGTGGTGACGATCGGCGTCCCGGACCTTGAAGCGTTGGGAGCCAGGCGAGAACGGATGCGACGCCAGCGCCGCCGATCACCAGGAGCCAGTCATCCACATCCAGGGGCTTCAGGTGCAGCAGCGGCGCAAGCCAGGGGCTCTCGACCAGCACAAACGAACACAGCAGCGTGGCCGCGATCATCACCTGTGCTGGGCGGCCGCGCAGGCGGGTCAGACCGGCGGTGCTGCCGGCACTGGACATGGTCAGGACCGACAGCGCGATCGCGCGCGCATGGTCCACATCCTGATTGGACTCCAGGCCGCGCAGGAAGGCGAAGGTCACCACGGCCGTCACCAAGGTCGCAACCGAAACAATGCCGACCCATTGCGTCCGGTCAAAAAACTGCAGCGTGCCAGTTCGCCGAACGCGCGCCAGGCCCTGCTGGTCCGGCAGCGCCTGGAACACCAGGAGCGCCGTCGGATGGATGATCAGTTCGAGCCAGACGATGTGTACCGGCAGGTATAGAACGGGGTAGCCCGCCAAGGGCAGCAACGCCGCCGTGATCACCAGCGGAAAGTGAATCATTAGCAGGTACTGGAAGCTCAGCTGCAGGTTGGTGAACAACTGGCACCCTTCGGCGATGGCGCTCACAATGCTCGCGAAATCGTCATCCAGCAACACGATGGAGGCGATCTCGCGCGCGCTCCGGGTGCCGCGGATGCCCATGGCGATGCCGATGTCCGCAGCCTGGAGAGCCGGCACGTCATTGACGCCATCCCCTGTGACGGCCACGATCTCCCCCTGGGCCTGGAGTGCGCGGACGAGGTCCAGCTTCTGCGCTGGAATCGCTCGGGCAATGACGTCGACGTCGCGCAGAAATCCGGTGTCATTGCGCGCCAGGCGGGCACTCATTTCGCTGGCGTCGACGACTCGTGGTGTCTTGCCTCCCAAACCAATCTCGGCGGCCACCGCCGTGGCGGTTCCGAGGTGGTCGCCCGTGACCATCACCACCCTGATGCCGGCCGTCTGGCAGGCCTGCAGTGCCGCGACAACCCCCGGACGAACCGGATCCTCGAAGCACAGCAGGCCAGCGAAGCGAAAAGCCTGGTCGGGCTCGGCGCCAGTCCAGGCGTCTGTTTGGAGCGGCCGCCATGCGCAGGCGATCACCTTGTGCCCACCCGTCGCATACGCAGCCACCTGGGTGGACCAGTAGGCCAGCGCCTCCGGGCTCAGGTCACACTGTGCGAGCACGACTTCGGGCGCTCCTTTCGCCGCAGCCAGCAGGTCCCCGTGGTGACGCACGATGCCCGTTTCGCGCCGGCGGTCCTCGGTGAAAGGGAAAGTCGCCACCGTTTCCCAGTCCGGCGCTGTGGCGTAAGCGTCCAGGATGGCGGTGTCCATCGGGTCGCCGGTCTCGCGCCGCGAGGCGATCGCGGCCAACTCCAGGAGCCGATCGGCACCGACCTCCTGGTCCGCCTCCCGATGACCGAGAAGCAGGCGCCCCTCGGTGATCGTGCCGGTCTTGTCCGAACAGATACAGCTGACCCGCCCGATGTTCTCGACCACAACGGCCCGGCGCACCAAGGCCTGCCGCTTCGCCAGGCGGTAGACCCCCACCCCGAGGAAGAAGGTCAGGACCACGGGGAACTCCTCAGGCAGGGCGGCGATCGCCAGCGTCAGGGCGCTCACCAGGGCGTCGACGAGTCCATGTCCCTGTTGGTACCGGACCCAGGCCAGCACCAGGCACAGCACCAGCGCGCCTATGACCAGCACACGCACCAGTCGATCGACGGCGGTCTGCAACGGCGTGCGTGCGTGTGTCCCTTCAGCCGCCGAACGGGCAATCTGGCCATAGAGGGTCTCAGCCCCGGTGAAGACCACGCGCATGCGGGCTCGACCGGTCAACATCCTCGTGCCTGCAAAGCCCCAGGCCGCCTTGTCGACGGCGGATTCCTCCCTATTGCCGGGCCAGCGCGCCAGGGGTGACTTGCCAACTGGAAACGCCTCGCCGGTCAGAGCCGACTCGTCGGCCTGCATGCGCTCGCCGCTAACCAGCAGGCCATCAGCGGGAATGGCGTCGCCTACAGACAGAATCACCAGATCACCGGGTACAAGCGCGCTCGCCGGCACGGACTGGATCGTTCCGTCGCGTTCGACGGATGCGGTACTTGCCAAGCGGCTGCTCAGGCCCTGCACCGACGCGTGCGTGCGCTGGTGCAGGTAGGCATCCATGCCCAGCAGCGGGAGCAGCGCCATCAGCAGTACCGCCGATTCGATCCACTGGCCCAGGACCGCGAACAGACCCGCCGTCCCCAGCAGGAACCAGAGCATCGGATCCTTGGATGTTTCGCGCAGGACTTCCAGCCAGCCGCTTGGCCCAGCCTCCAGGATCAGGTTCGGGCCGTACTGCGCGGTGAGCGAGGTCACCTCGGCTTCGGTGAGGCCGCGCGGGTCATTTGCCAAGAACTCCAGCCGATCAAGTGGGACGGTCCTAGACATCGTGAAGCCACCTCGCCCGGATTTCATCTTTCATCGGAGAACTCATGCCGGACATTGTGCGGCATGGCGGACCGGCCCCGATGCGCTACTTGGCCAGCAGGTCGGCTTCGTGCCCGGCGACCTTGACCGCACGCTTGTCCGCCCCGGGCGCATGCTTGCGCGCCAGCAGCGTGTACATGGTGGGCACGACGAAGATGGTCAGCAGCGTGCCCAGCGTCATGCCACCCACGATGACCCAGCCGATCTGGATGCGGCTTTCGGCCCCCGCACCGGTGGACAGCGCCAGCGGAACCGCCCCCAGCACCATGGCGCCGGTGGTCATCAGGATCGGGCGCAGGCGCTGGCTGGAGGCCTTGACCACGGCCTCGAACATGTCCATGCCCTGCTCGCGCATCTGGTTGGCAAACTCGACGATCAGGATGCCGTGTTTGGTGATCAACCCTACGAGCGTGATCAGGCCGATCTGCGAATAGACGTTGAGCGAGCCGTTGCTCCACTTGAGCGCCAGCAGCGCACCGATCATGGACAGAGGCACCGAGAGCATGATGACCAGCGGATCCACGAAGCTCTCGAACTGCGCCGCCAGCACCAGGAAGATGAACAGCAGCGCCAGCACGAACACGATGGTGAGCGAACCCTGCGAGTTCTTGAACTCGCGCGACGTGCCGTTGAGGTCGGTGGTGTAACCCGGTTTGAGCACGCGGGCACCAACCTGGTCCAGGAAGTCGAGCGCCTGCCCCAGGGAATAGTCAGGCGCCAGATTGGCCGTGATGGTGACCGCACGGCGCTGGCTGAAGTGGTTGAGCTCACGGGGCGAGACCGATTCGCGCACCGTCACCAGCGAAGCCAGTGGGATCATGGTGTCGTTGCGGCCGCGCACGAAGATGCGCTCGATGTCGTCGGGCGTGTCGCGCCCCACCGACTGGGTCTGCACGATCACGTCGTACTGGTCGCCGCCCTTCTTGTAACGCGTCACCAGACGACCGCCCAGCATGGTCTCGATGGCGCGCGCCACGGCATCCACGCCCACGCCCAGGTCCGAGGCCTTTTCCCGGTTCACGTCGATCTTGAGCTCGGGCTTGTTCAGGCGCAAGTCCACGTCTGCCCCCTGGATACCCGGGTTCTTGGCGATCTCATCCAGGAACTGGCGCACCACCTGGTTCAGGTTCTCGTAGCTCTCCGAGGTGAGGATCACGAAATTGACCGGTCGTTCGCGAAAGCCCTGGCCCAGGGAGGGCGGCGTGATGGGGAAGGCCGACACGCCCGGCAGCGCGGCGATGCGGGGCTGCATCTCGCGCGCCATCTCCAGCGTGGTGCGCTTGCGTTCATCCCAGTCGACCGCACGCAAGGTCACGTTGGCCTGGCTGACCGTCGGGTTGCCGGTCACCACGAAGATACGGTCGAATTCCGGATACTGGCTGCCGATCTTCTCGATCGCGCTGGCGTACTTGTCGGTGTAGGCCATGGTCGCGCCGTCGGGTGCGTTGATCACATTGAGGATCACGCCGCGGTCCTCCATGGGCGCCAGCTCACGCTTCATGCCGGGCAGCACGACCGCGATGGCCAGCACCACGCCGACCATGACCAGCAGCACCAGCCAGCGCATGCCCAGCACGCGACGCAGCAGGCGCTCGTAGCCATTGCTCAGTGCCGTCAGCCGGGCCTCCATCCAGCGATCGAAGAACGAAGGCTTGGGGTTATGGCGCAGCAGGCGCGAGCACATCATGGGCGAGAGCGTCAGCGCGATGAAACCCGAAACGATCACCGCGCCGGCCAGCGCCAGTGCGAATTCGACGAACAGGCGGCCGGTACGTCCCGGCGTGAAGGCCAGCGGCGCATAAACAGCCGCCAGGGTCAGGGTCATCGCCACCACGGCAAAACCCACCTCCCTGGCGCCCTTGATGGCGGCGCTGAAAGGGTCCAGCCCCTCCTCGATGTGGCGGTAGATGTTTTCCAGCACCACGATGGCATCGTCCACCACCAGGCCGATGGCCAGCACCAGCGCCAGCAGGGTCAGGGTATTGACCGTGAAGCCCGCCAGCGCCATCAGCGCGAAGGTGCCGATCAGGCTGACCGGGATGGTGACGATGGGAATGATGGAGGCGCGGAAGGTGCGCAGTAAAACGAAGATCACCAGCGCCACCAGCACCACGGCCTCGACGATGGTCTGGAACACGTTCTTGATCGAGCGGTCGATGAAGACCGAGTTGTCGTTGGCGATGGTGATGCTGATGCCCTGCGGCAGGTCGGCCTCCAGCCTGGGCAGCATCTCGCGCACGCCGCGGCTGAGCTCCAGCGGGTTGGCCGTGGCCTGGCGGATCACGCCGGCGGAGATGGCCGGGCGGCCATTGATGCGCACCGAGGTGCGTTCCTCGGCCGCTCCCTCCTCGATGCGCGCGACGTCGCGCAGCTTGACCGGGAAGCCGTTGACGGTGCGGATCACGATCTCGCCGAACTGGGCCGGCTTGATCAGGTCGGTGTTGGAGGTGACCGAGAACTCGCGCTGGCGGCTCTCGATGCGGCCGGCCGGCACTTCCAGATTGCTGCGCCGGATCGCGTCCTCGGCGTCCTGCGTGGTCAGCTTGTAGGCGGCCAGGCGGTCCGGGTCCAGCCAGACGCGCATGGCGTACTTGCGCTCGCCGAAGATGCGCACATCGGCCGCGCCAGTGACGGTCTGCAGCCGCGGCTTGACGATGCGGTTGATCAGCTCGTTGAGCTGCAGCTCGCTGTGGGTGTCGCTGGAGAAGGCCAGCCAGATCACGGGGAAGGCATCGGCCTCGACCTTGGCAATCACGGGCTCGTCGATGGCTTGCGGCAGCTTGTTGCGCACGCGCGAGGTGCGGTCGCGCACCTCGGCGGCAGCGGCGTCGGCATCCTTCTCCAGGCGGAACCGCACGGTGATCTGCGCCTGCTCGGCACGCGAGATCGAGGTGATCACGTCCACCGCATCAATACCGGCAATCGAATCCTCCAGCGGCTTGGCCACCTGCGACTCCACCACCTCGGCCGAGGCGCCGGCATAACGCACGGTGACAGTGACCACCGGCTCGTCGATCTTGGGGTACTCGCGCACCGGCAGTTTGGTGAAACTCACCGCACCGATCAGCAGCACCAGCAGCGAGAGCACGGTGGCGAACACCGGGCGGCGGATCGCAATTTCGGGCAGTTGCATGGCGACTCCTGGTGCCTGTTCTCAGTTGGCGGGACGGCTGAGCTCCAGCACCCGGACCGGGCTGCCGTCGCGCTGCAGGCGTTGCTGGCCGGCCGTGACCACGGTATCGCCTTCCTTGAGTCCGGTGAGGATCTCCACCTGCCCCGGACGGCGGATACCCACCGTCACCGCAACGCGCTGCGACACCAGGCTGTCGTTATCCGGCCCCGGCACCAGCTTGATGACGAACTGCCGACCCCCCTGGGGCACGATGGCCTCTTCCGGGATCACCCGGGCTTTTTCACGCGAACCGAACACGGTACTCACGCGTGCAAACATGCCCGGACGCAGCAGCAGTTGCTGGTTGGTGATGCTGGCACGCACGCCGATTGAGCGGCCGTTGGCGTCGATCAGCGGGTCCACGGCCTGCACCCGCGCTTCGAACCTGCGACCTGGAAGTGCGTCGAGCTCGACGGTGGCCTTCTGCCCCGACTTGAGCAGGGTCTGGTAGCGCTCAGGCAGGCGGTAGTCGACATAGACCGTATCGATGTCTTCCAGATTCACGATGTCGGTGCCGTCCTTCAGGTAGTCCCCCACGTTGACATTGCGGATGCCGGCGATGCCATCGAAGGGCGCCAGGATCTTCAGGCGAGCAGCGGTGGCCTGCGCCAGCGCCAGCTTGGCCTGCGCCACCTCCAGGTTGGCCGCGCTCTCGTCCAGGGAGCGCTGGCTGACAAAGTTCTGCGCCAGCAACTCCTGGTTGCGCTTGTGGTTGGCCTGGGCAATGGACAACTCGGCCTGGCTCTGCTTGATCTGTGCCAGCTGCAGCTGGTCGTCGAACTGCACCAGCAGCTGGCCCTTGCGCACGCGCTCGCCGTCACGGAAATTGAGCTGGGTGATGCGCCCGCTGACCTCTGGACGCAGCATCACGCCCTGGCGTGAGCGCAGGCTGCCGACGGCCTGCGCATCGTCCGTCAGCTTCATGATCTGGACCTTGGCCACCTCCACGGTGACCGGACGTGCGGGTCCGCCTGCGGCTGGCGCGCCAGCGGACGCCTGGCTGGCACCTTCACGGCTTGCCGCCGCAGGCGCCTTGTTCTGGTACCACCACGCGGCACCGGACGCCGCCACGATGCCGACAGCGGCGATCACCGGGTAAAGAAATTTGGATGCCATGGATGAATCGAAAACTCGGGCTGTTTCCCCGCCCGGGATGGGGCGAGACAGCTGAAGACTGTAACAGTCAGCGTCTGTTTCCGCATGCGCAATAGCCCTTAGGGCCAGCGAGCCGCACGCGGCTTTGCACTAGCTTTACAAACGGCCCAGGGCCTGCTCGACACCCCGGTTAGCCAGCGTGTCGGCGCGCTCGTTGCCGGGGTCGCCATCATGACCTTTGACCCAGCGCCAGTCGATACGATGTCCCGCCCCGGCCACCAGCGCATCGAGCCGCTGCCACAGGTCGATGTTCTTGACCGGCTGCTTGGCCGCGGTTTTCCAGCCCCTGGCCTTCCAGCCGGCCAGCCATTCGGTGATGCCTTTGAGCACGTACTGGCTGTCGGCGTGCAAGACCACGTGGCAGGGACGCTTGAGCGACTCCAGCGCCATGATCACGGCCAGCATCTCCATGCGGTTGTTGGTGGTCTCGCGTTCGCCGCCAAACAGCTCCTTCTCCACGCCGCCGGATTTCAGCAGCACGCCCCAGCCGCCTGGGCCGGGGTTGCCCTTGCAGGCGCCATCGGTATAGATTTCGACCGTGTTCACGTTTCTTGTCCCTCGTTCATGCGGGCCTGATTGTCGCCGCTGCGGCGTACCAGGGGCGCGGTCGCCGCGGCCTTGTTGTTCGCTTTTCTCCAGACCGGCTCCAGCAGTCGCACGCCATACACGCGCTTGACGGCCACCAGGAAGTAGGCCGCGCCAAAAAAGGGCCACCAGCGGGCGCCGACACCGTCCATCCAGCCGTAGCGACCCAGCCATTTCTCGCTGCGCACCAGCGGCCGGTAGCAGCCGTGGTGTGCAACCTCGACCTCGAAATCGAGCAGGCGCAGCCAGTCGCGCAGTCGCCAGTTGCCGATGAACTCCAGCGGCTGCGGCAGCAGCGGGGTGCCCAGGCCGACACGCCGGCACAGCTGCTCGCGCCGCTGGCGCAAGCCCCACAGGCTGGCCGGATTGAACCCGCTGAGCACCACGCGGCCACCGGGCACCAGCACGCGCGCCACCTCGCGCAAGGTGGCATGCGGATCCGGGTGGCTGTCCAGCGCGTGCGGCAAGGCCACCAGGTCCAGACTGGCCTCGGGAAACGGCAGTGCCGCGTAGTCGCACAACAGGGCGCTGCGCGCATTCGCGGCCGCGGGCGCGACCGGATGGCTGGTCGCCAGCCAGCGGTGCGACATGCGGTTGGTGGCCAGCGCATCCAGCGCCGGCAGGCCGAGTTGCAGGGCGTGGTAACCGAAGATGTCGGCCACCAGCCGATCGAACTGCTGTTGTTCCCACGCCAACAGATAAGCGCCGGCGGGGGTCTCAAACCAGTCCTGCAAACCTATAATTCCGTCATTCATGACACTGCTTCCACTGCCCGCCTTCGACGACAACTACATCTGGATGCTGCATGACGGGCGCCAGGCTCTCGTCGTCGACCCCGGTGATGAGCAACCGGTGTTGCAGGCGCTGCAGGCCCAAGGCCTGCAACTCAAGGCGATTCTAGTCACCCACCACCATGCCGACCACGTCGGCGGCGTGGCCGCCCTGCGCGCGGCCACCGATGCCACCGTCTACGGCCCCGCCGGCGAGACCATGCCCGAGCCGCTGCAGCGCTACACCGATGGCGACACGCTGGACCTGCTGGGCCTGCATTTCACCGTGCTGGACGTGCCCGGCCACACCGCTGGTCACATCGCCTGGTACACGGTGGATTGCGACGGCCAGCCCCTGCTGTTCTGCGGCGACACCCTGTTCTCCGGCGGCTGCGGCCGCCTGTTCGAAGGCACGCCGGCCCAGATGCTGGCCTCGCTGGACAAGCTCGCAGCCCTGCCCGGCAATACGCGCGTTTGCTGTGCACATGAATACACCCTGAGCAACCTGCGCTTTGCGCGCGCGGTGGAGCCCGACAACACGGCGCTGCAGGACTACAGCCGGCAATGCGAATCGCTGCGGGCACGCCAGTTGCCCACCCTGCCCTCGACCATCGCGGTCGAGCGCGACATCAACCCCTTCCTGCGCTCGCGCCAGCCCGCCGTGGCCCGCGCCATGCAGGCCCGTTCTGCAGCAGCCGGCGACGACGTCAGCGTTTTCGCGACCCTGCGCGAGTGGAAAAACCAATTCAAATGAAATTCTTCAGCCACGCCTTCCTGGCCGGCCTGTTTCTCCTCCTGGGCGGCTGCGCCAGCATCGGTCCGACCGACCAGGCCATCACCTCGCCGCAGACCGAGGCGACCGGGGTGGCTGACAGCCCGTCCTACGCCCCGCCGACTCCGCTGTTCAGCCGCAAGCCTGAATACCCGGCCGGCGACCTGACGCCCATCGCCGCGCATGAACCCGCGCCGCGCACCGTGGCAGCAATGACCCCGCCCGCCGACCTCTGGGAGCGCATCCGCCGCGGCTTTGCCATGCCCGACCTGCAGAGCGATCTGGTGCCCGGCCGCGAGCAGTGGTACGCCGCGCGCCCCCAGGATCTGGAGAACATGGCCGAGCGCTCGCGCAAGTACCTGTTCCACATCGTCGAAGAGCTCGAGCGCCGCGGCCTGCCCACCGAGCTGGCCTTGCTGCCCTTCATCGAGAGTGCCTTCAATCCGCAGGCCTACTCGCGTGCGCGCGCCGCCGGCATGTGGCAGTTTATCCCCAGCACCGGCAAGCTCTATCAGCTCAAGCAGAACGCGTTTCGCGACGATCGGCGCGACGTGCTGGCCTCCACGCGCGCCGCCCTCGATTACCTGGAACGGCTGCACGGCATGTTCGGCGACTGGCACCTGGCCCTGGCCTCCTACAACTGGGGCGAAGGCAGCGTGGGGCGCGCCATCGCGAAAACCGCAAACAGGGCAAAGGCACGGGCTACCTGGACCTGAACATGCCCATGGAGACGCGTTACTACATCCCCAAGCTGCAGGCCATGAAGAACATCGTGGCCAACCCCGGGGCCTTCCGCATCCAGCTGCCGGTGATCGACAACCACCCCTACTTCGATACCGTCACCATCACCCGCGACATCGACGTGGCCCTGGCCGCCAAGCTGGCCGAGGTGCCCCTGGCCGACTTCAAGGCGCTCAATCCCTCGCTGCACCGGCCTGTCATCCTGGCGGCCGGCACGCCGCAGATCCTGCTGCCCTGGGACAACGCCGCCATCTTCCAGCGCAACCTCGATGCCTATGCCGGCGACCGCCTCTCGAGCTGGACGGTCTGGATCGCGCCCTCGACCATGAAGACGGCCGATGCAGCCAAACGCCTGAAGATGAGCGAAGCCGATCTGCGCTACGCCAACGACATCCCGACGCACATGATCATCCGCGCCGGCTCCACCCTGCTGGTACCCCGCCCGGCCAGCCAGGAGCGCGACGTGACTGTGCGCATCGCCGACAACGGCCAGCTGGCCCTGGTGCCAGAGACCGAGTTGCGCCGCATTGTGCTCAAGGCCGGCAAGCGCGATACGGTCAGCACCGTGTCCCGCCGTTATGGCCTGGCGCCGGCCAAGGTGGCCGAATGGAACAACGTGGGCACTGGCGCGGCCTTCAAGCCGGGGCAAAACATCGTGATCCACCGCTGGGTCCCCGTGCGCTCCAACCAGGGCACGCCCGTGCGCCCCAAGGCAGCCGCCTCCTCGTCAACGCGCGTGGCCAACCGCTGACTCGAAAAGCTAGAGCTTTTCGGTTTCACCCTGGCGTGGCTGCCACTTCATCAGTCGGCGCTCGATGCGCCCGACCAGGCCGTCGAGAAGCAGCGCAAACGCGGTGAGCACCACGATGCCGGCGAACACCGTGTTGACATCGAACGTCCCCTCGGCCTGCAGGATCAGGTAACCCACGCCGCGCGCCGAGCCCAGGTACTCGCCCACCACCGCCCCCACAAAGGCCAGGCCCACCGAGGTGTGCAGGCTGGAGAAGACCCAGGCCGTGGCGCTGGGCAGGTAGACCGTGCGCAACAACTGACGCTGGTTGGCGCCCAGCATGCGTGCATTGGCCAGGACGACGGGGCTGACCTCGCGCACGCCCTGGTAGACGTTGAAGAACACGATGAAAAACACCAGGGTGACGGCCAGCGCCACCTTGCTCCATATGCCCAGACCGAACCACATGGCGAAGATGGGTGCCAGGATCACGCGCGGCATGGCGTTGGCCGCCTTGATG
>Ga0187844_10001062_pt1 | contig 21420 bp, 18 predicted proteins | sample SpaLakP09_SKY_50_FD_134517 | JGI IMG/M metagenome (GOLD analysis project Ga0187844, IMG submission 134517) | Oligotrophic lake water microbial communities from Sparkling Lake, Wisconsin, USA - SP09_SKY_50 | ecosystem: Environmental > Aquatic > Freshwater > Lake | place: USA: Sparkling Lake...
GCAGCAGCCGGCGTCCGTCGCGGTCGAACGACAGGCGGGCCGACGCGCGCTGGTCAAGCACGCGGTCGATGGCGTCGTCGCCGGGCGCATAAAAGCCCGTGTGGTCGTAGCGCCGCGCGGCGCCGAAGCCCCACAGGTCGACGAGCGCGCCCGCGGCGGGATCGTACGCGCCGCCGCTGGCCATGTGCGCCCACAGCGCGTAATCGACCACGTCGAAAAATTGTTCGGGCAGGTCGACCCACGTGCCGGCCGGCGCGCGGTTGTAGCGCGACAGCAGGGAATCGGGCTCCCAGTGGCTCATCTGCGCGACGGTCGCGTCCAGCTCGGCCTGCAGCGCCGGGCGAGGGTCATCGATGCGGCCGGCGGCGATGCGCACCGACCACGTCGTCCCCATGCTCCGGCCTTCGAACGTGTGGAGTCGGCTGCCCGGCGGCGGCACGGCCGGGCTCAAATCCTGAGGAATCAAAACGGCGCGGTCGACCAACGATTACTCCGGCAGGATCTCGAACGTGGCCGAGTAGCTGTAGCGCTTCGCCGGACCATCCATGCCGCGCGGCGCGTTGGCCGGATACGCGGCGCTGAGCCAGTACATGTTCGGCGCGGGCAGCGTGAAGCTGGCGTCGCCGTTGGCGTCCGTCGTGAGGCGCACTTCGTTCAGCGTGCCGCGGTATTTCACGCCGCCCGGGATCAGGCTGAACGGGAAGTTCGCGAGCGGCTTGCCGTCCAGCTGGAAGCGGAACTTCGCCTTTTCGCCGGCGCGCAGCTCGGTCGGATTCGTCAGCGCGACCAGTTCCAGGCCCGATCCGGTGGGCTTCAGCGCGCCCGCCGTCGGCTTGTTCAGGGTGACGAACGTGTCCTGGCGCTGCACCATCGTCATGCTGCGCACTTCGGTGGCGCCGGCCGGGACCTCGTCCTTGGCCGTCTGCTCGGTGGCGCGGAAGCGCTTCGTTTCGCCGTTCAGTTTATAGGAGCCCATCACGTTCACGGCGGCCAGGGTAACGCGATACGTGCCGTCCTTCGGCAACCGGATGTCGACGGTGGAGCGGTGCTTGCCGAGCGTCGCGGCCGGCGCCGGGGCTGTGTTGCCGTCCGGGTCGGTGACCGTAAGGCCGTCCAGCTTTTGCGGCATGAAGTCCGTCTCGAACAGGCCTTCCGAGATGGCGGCGTCGATGGTCGCCCACGCTTCGCCGCGGTCGGATTCGATGAGGCCCGTGTTCGGGATCATCCATGGACGGTGCGCCTGCGCCGCGCAGGCGATGCCGGCCAGGGCCAGGGCGATGGCGAATTGCTTGATCTGCATGTGCGTCCCCTTTTATTGGATGGCGACCGAGACGGCGCCCAGTTCTTCCTTGCCGGCCGCGGAAGCCGCGACTTTAACGTTCGGCTGCCACGTGAACGGCACGCGCACGACCTCGCGGCCGCCCGCTTCGCGCGCCGCTTCGATCACGAGCTTGTAGTCGCCCGCCGGCAGCTTGTCCAGGCCGGCGCGAGCGGCCGGGAAGGTCAGGGTCTGCACGCCCGCCGTGCGCGTCGCGCCGCTCACGCCGTCCATCGGCAGCGTGACGTCGCGGCCGGCTTTTCTCCACCACGTGCGCAGGTCCTTGACCCACTTCGTGCCCGCGTTGTCGCGCTTCTTGACGTCGTACAGGACGGCCAGCGTACTGGTCCCGCTCTGGTCCGCGCGCTCGATCCAGATCGCGACGTACGGTTTGTGGTACTCCGCCACGTTCAGCTGCGGCAGTTCGAACTTGACGGTGAGGTCGGCGCCCAATGCCCAGCTCGAGGCGAGCGGCAGGGTCAGGGCGAGCGAGTGGGACAGTTTCATGTGGGCTTTCAGTCGGAGATTAATGGACGAACAGCAGGGCCAGCACGATCGGCAGCACGATGCCGAGGCCGATCACGGGCCACGTCGACGGCCGGTTGGCCGCGTGGTATTTCAGGATCAGGAAACCGGTGACGCAAAAGACGACGCAGGCGATGGCGAAGATGTCGATGAACCAGCCCCACGCGGGACCGGCGTTGCGGCCCTTGTGCATGTCGTTCAGCCATGAGATCCAGCCGCGGTCCGTCTTTTCGAATTCGGCATTGCCGTCCACGCCGACGCGCAGCCAGGCGTCGCCGCCGGGGCGGGGCAGGGCGACGTAGGCGTCTTCCTCGCTCCATTCGGCGCGCACGCCACGGACCTGCACGGGGAACGTCTGCTCGGCCCAGTCGGCCAGCGGGGCGGGCAGCGGGACGTTGGCATCCGCATGGCCGGCGGCGAATTCCCCGATCTGCGTGCGCAGCGCGGGCGGCAGGGTCGCCTTCTGGCGTGTGACGACCGGCTTCGCTTCGATCTGGGATGCGTGGTTCAGGGTGAAACCGGTGAGCGCGAACAGCAGCATGGCCATCAGGCACAGGGCGGAACTGATCCAGTGCCATTGATGCAACTGGCGCAGGAATGTCGCGCGGCGCGCGGTGGAAGTGGGGGTTAGGGCCATACGCAAATGATAACGATTATCATTTAGCAGGTCAACCGCTGGTTGATGATGTAGTTGACAACGTGGAAAAAAGTAATATCGGAATGAATAAAATGTCGGTGCGGGGCCAGCGGTGGCCGAATCCTTGCGTTACAATGTCGTGCGCCAATGGGCAGGTCGGCCGCATTGATTTGCCTTTAGAGTCCTTCCCCCACAACTTGATATGAAGTAAGTGCGATCCGCTAACCGGTCAGGCCGTGTCGCGGAAGGTTAGATTAACCCGCCCTAAAATCGCGAAACGCGAAGAAAGGTGAGCAAGAATGATGCAACAATATAACGCCAACTCGTACCTGTTCGGCGGTAATGCGCCGTACGTGGAAGAGTTGTACGAAGCGTACCTGAACAATCCGGGTTCCGTGCCGGACAACTGGCGCGCCTATTTCGACGCGATGCAGCACATGCCTGCCGTCGACGGTTCCGCCAAGCCGGACGTGGCTCACTCGTCCGTGATCGCTTCGTTCGCCGAACGCGCCAAGCAGGGCCCGATCCGCACCGTGACCGCGTCGCCGGACGCTGAACTCGGCCGCAAGCGCGTCGCCGTGACCCAGCTGATCGCCGCCTACCGTTACCTCGGCTCGCGCTGGGCCAACCTGGACCCGCTGCAGCGCCAGGAACGTCCGCCGATCCCGGAACTCGATCCGGCCTTCTACGGCTTCACCGAAGCCGACCTGGACACCAAGTTCAACATCAGCAACACCTACTTCGGCCAGGAAGAAGCCTCGCTGCGCGACCTGCTGAACATGTTGCGCGACACCTACTGCCGTTCCATCGGCGCAGAATTCATGTACGTCAGCGATCCGACCGAGAAGCGCTGGCTGCAGGAGAAGCTCGAGTCGATCCGTTCGACCCCGACCTTCACCGCTGAAAAGAAAAAGCACATCCTCGAGCGCCTGACCGCGGCCGAAGGCCTGGAGCGCTACCTCCACACCAAGTACGTCGGCGCCAAGCGCTTCTCGCTGGAAGGCGGCGAATCGTTCATCGCCTCGATGGACGAAGTGATCCGCCGCGCCGGCGAGCACGGCGTGCAGGAAATCGTCATCGGCATGGCCCACCGCGGCCGCCTGAACGTCCTGGTCAACACGCTGGGCAAGGCCCCGTCCGACCTGTTCGAGGAATTCGAAGGCAAGCACGCCGACGACCTGCCGGCCGGCGACGTCAAATACCACCAGGGCTTCTCGAGCGATATCTCGACCCCGGGCGGCCCGGTCCACCTGTCGCTGGCGTTCAACCCGTCGCACCTGGAGATCGTCAACCCGGTCGTAGAAGGTTCCGTCAAGGCGCGCATGGAGCGCCGCGGCGACCGCCTGGGCAAGGAAGTCCTGCCGATCCTCGTGCACGGCGACGCCGCGTTCGCAGGCCAGGGCGTCGTGATGGAAACGCTGAACCTGGCGCAGACCCGCGGCTACGGCACGGGCGGCACGGTCCACATCGTCATCAACAACCAGATCGGCTTCACCACGTCCGACCCGCGCGACGCGCGCTCGACGCTGTATTGCACCGACGTCGTCAAGATGATCGAGGCACCGGTGCTGCACGTGAACGCGGACGATCCGGAAGCCGTCGTGCTGGCGTCGCAGCTGGCGATGGACTACCGCACCGAGTTCCATAAAGACATCGTCGTCGACGTGATCTGCTACCGCAAGCTGGGCCACAACGAGCAGGACACCCCGGCCCTGACCCAGCCGCTGATGTACAAGAAGATCGCCAAGCACCCGGGCACCCGCAAGCTGTACGCGGACAAGCTGGCCGCGCAGGGCACCATCGCCGCCGACGGCGGCGACCAGCTCGTGGCCGAGTACCGCGCCGCGATGGACGCCGGCAAGCACACGGTCGATCCGGTCCTGACCGACTTCAAGAACAAGTACGCCGTCGACTGGGCGCCGTTCCTGAACAAGAAGTGGACCGACGCCGCCGACACCGCCGTGCCGCTGACCGAGCTGAAACGCCTGGCCCAGCGCATCACGACCGTGCCGGAAAACTTCAAGCTGCACTCGCTCGTCGAGAAAGTGCTGGCCGACCGCTCCAAGATGGGCCAGGGCGAGCTGAACCTCGACTGGGGCATGGGCGAACACCTGGCCTACGCATCGCTGCTGGCATCGGGCTACGCCGTCCGCCTGTCGGGCCAGGACGCCGGCCGCGGCACGTTCGTGCACCGTCACGCCGTGCTGCACGACCAGAACCGCGAGCGTTGGGACCAGGGCATCTACCTGCCGCTGGCGAACGTGTCGGACAACCAGGCCAACTTCACCGTCATCGACTCCGTGCTGTCGGAAGAAGCGGTGCTGGGCTTCGAATACGGCTACTCGACCGCCGAGCCGAACACGCTGACGATCTGGGAAGGCCAGTTCGGCGACTTCGTGAACGGTGCGCAGGTCGTGATCGACCAGTTCATCGCGTCGGGCGAAGTGAAGTGGGGCCGCGCGTCGGGTCTCGTCATGATGCTGCCGCACGGCTACGAAGGCCAGGGTCCGGAGCACTCGTCGGCCCGTATCGAGCGTTTCCTGCAGCTGTCGGCCGACCACAACATGCAAGTCGTGCAGCCGACCACGGCCGCGCAGATCTTCCACCTGCTGCGCCGCCAGATGGTGCGCCAGTTCCGCAAGCCGCTCGTCATCTTCACGCCGAAGTCGCTGCTGCGTAACAAGGACGCCGGCTCGCCGCTGACCGACCTGGCCAAGGGCGGCTTCCAGACCGTCATCGGCGAACTGGACGACAAGATCGACGCCAACAAGGTCAAGCGCGTGATCGTGTGCTCGGGCAAGGTGTACTATGACCTGGTCAACGCACGCAAGACCCGCGGCACGACGGACACGGCCATCATCCGTATCGAGCAGCTGTACCCGTTCCCGCACAAGGCGTTCCAGGCCGAACTGAAGAAGTTCCCGAACGCCACCGAAGTGGTGTGGACGCAGGACGAGCCGCAGAACCAGGGCCCGTGGTTCCAGATCCAGCACAACGTGTTCGAAAGCATGGAAGCAGGCCAGCGCCTGGCATACGCCGGCCGTCCGGCTTCCGCGTCGCCGGCTGTCGGCTACACCGACAAGCACGTTGCGCAGCAGAAGGAATTGCTGGACACCGCGTTCTCGAAGCTCAAAGGCTTTGTTCTCACCAAATAAGCAGCGCTCAGACGACCCCGCGCCCGCGGCGCGGGGTCTTTGCACAGAATATAAAAACGGAGTTTTTTAAATGGCACAAATCGAAGTCAAGGTCCCCCAATTGTCGGAATCGGTCGCTGAAGCGACCCTGCTGTCGTGGCATAAGAAAGTCGGCGAAGCCGTCGCGCGCGACGAGAACCTGATCGACATCGAGACCGACAAGGTGGTCCTGGAACTGCCGGCCCCGGCTGCCGGCGTGATCGTGCAAATCATCAAGAACGACGGCGGTACCGTCGTCTCGGGTGAAACCATCGCCATCATCGATACCGAAGCCTCGGCCGGCGTGAGCCCGCTGCAGGTGACCGCTGCGCCGGCCGCTGGTGCCGAAGCCGCTGCCGCTGCCGCACCGGCTTCCGCCGCTGCCGCCACGGGCTCGAAAGGCGACGTCGCGATGCCGGCCGCCGCCAAGATCCTGGCCGACAACAACATGACGGCCGCCGATGCGACCGGCACCGGCCGTGACGGCCGCGTGACCAAGGGCGATGCCCTGGCCGCCGTCGCCAACAAACCCGCTGTCGCCGCACCGGCACCGCTGCAGCAAGCCGCGCCGAAGGCAGCCCTGCCGCAAGTGGCGGCACCGGCCGTGAACCTGGGCGACCGTCCGGAAGAGCGCGTGCCGATGAGCCGCCTGCGCGCCCGTATCGCCGAGCGCCTGCTGCAGTCGCAGTCGACCAACGCCATCCTGACGACGTTCAACGAAGTCAACATGGCGCCGGTCATGGAAATGCGCGCCAAGTACAAGGACAAGTTCGAGAAAGAGCACGGCGTCAAGCTGGGCTTCATGTCCTTCTTCGTCAAGGCCGCCGTTGCCGCGCTGAAGAAGTACCCGATCCTGAACGCGTCGGTCGACGGTAACGACATCATCTACCACGGCTACTTCGACATCGGTATCGCCGTCGGTTCGCCGCGCGGCCTGGTGGTGCCGATCCTGCGCAACGCCGACCAGATGTCGATCGCCGAGATCGAGAAGAAGATCGGCGAATTCGGCCAGAAAGCCAAGGACGGCAAGCTGACGCTGGAAGACCTGACCGGCGGTACGTTCTCGATCTCGAACGGCGGCACCTTCGGTTCGATGCTGTCGACCCCGATCATCAACCCGCCGCAGTCGGCGATCCTGGGCGTGCACGCGACCAAGGACCGCGCCGTCGTCGAGAACGGCCAGATCGTCATCCGCCCGATGAACTACCTGGCGATGTCGTACGACCACCGCATCATCGACGGCCGCGAAGCCGTCCTGGGCCTGGTCGCGATGAAGGACGCGCTGGAAGATCCGGCCCGCCTGCTGCTCGACCTGTAATCACTTTAGGGAAGGGCGCGCCGCCTGGCGCGCTCGTGCGTAGTCTGATGGAAGGGAACGATCATGATCGCCGATGAAATCAAGCGTTTGCACGAACTGCACCAGGCCGGCGCCCTCACCGACGCCGAATTCGAACAGGCGAAGGCGAAGGTATTGTCCGGCGCCTCGTCGACCGTGAACCTGAACAAGACCGCGAGTGCCGACGGCGCGTTCGCGTCCGAGCTGAACACCTTGCGCCGCTCGCGCACCGACCGCTGGCTGGGCGGTGTGTGCGGCGGCCTCGCTGGAGTGTCCGGTGTGGACGCGTGGGTGTGGCGGCTCGTGTTCACCTTGTTCACCATCACGTTCGGGTTCGGGATCGTGGTTTACCTGTTGTTGTGGATTTTCGTGCCGGAAGAGTGAATCTCCGGGCAAAGAACGAATACGAAACCTGAACCTCGTCGTCCCCGCGCAGGCGGGGACGACGTTGGTTGCGTGCACGAGCAATCCTGCGTTGTTCGGCACCTCGGGAACAAAAAGGAAAACGTTAGATGAGCACTGAAAAACAATTCGACGTCGTCGTGATCGGCGGCGGTCCTGGCGGCTACATTGCCGCGATCCGCGCTGCGCAGCTGGGCTTCAAGACCGCCTGCATCGACGAATGGCAGAACGCCAAGGGCGGTCCGGCACTGGGCGGCACCTGCACCAACGTCGGCTGCATCCCGTCGAAGGCACTGCTGCAATCGTCGGAACACTTCGAGCACGCCGGTCACGCGTTCGCCGAGCACGGCATCGACGTCGCCGGCCTCTCGCTGAACCTGGGCCAGATGCTCAAGCGTAAGGATGGCGTCGTCAAGGCCAACAACGACGGCATCGTCTACCTGTTCAAGAAGAACAAGGTCACCTTCTTCCACGGCCGCGGCACGCTCGCCGGCAAGGCTGGCGAAGGCTACGCGATCAACGTGTCGGGCACCACGACCGATTCGATCAGCGCGAAGAACGTGATCATCGCCACCGGCTCGAACGCCCGCGAACTGCCGGGCGCACCGTTCGACGAGAAAGTCATCCTGTCGAACACCGGCGCGCTGACCGTCGACGCCGTCCCGGCCAAGCTGGGCGTCATCGGCGCCGGCGTGATCGGCCTGGAGATGGGCTCCGTGTGGCGCCGCCTGGGTGCCAAGGTCACCGTGCTGGAAGGCCTGCCGACGTTCCTCGGCGCGGTCGACGAGCAGATCGCCAAGGAAGCGCACAAGCTGTTCACCAAGCAGGGCCTGGACATCCAGCTGGGCGTGAAGATCAACAGCGTCACCAAGGGCGACAATAACGTCACCGTGGAATACGCCGATGCAGCGGGCGCCGCGAAGAGCGAAACGTTCGACCGCCTGATCATCTCGATCGGCCGCGTGCCGAACACCAACGGCCTCGGCATCGAGACCGTCGGCGTGCAACTGGACGAACGCGGCTTCGTGGCCGTCGACGACGAATGCCGTACCAACGTCCCGGGCATCTGGGCCGTGGGCGACGTCGTGCGCGGCCCGATGCTGGCGCACAAGGCGGAAGAAGAGGGTGTCGCCGTCGCCGAGCGCATCGCCGGCCAGCACGGTCACGTCAACTTCAACACGATCCCGTGGGTCATCTACACCTCGCCGGAAATCGCGTGGGTCGGCAAGACCGAGCAGCAGCTCAAGAAGGAAGGCGTCGCCTACAAGGCCGGCACGTTCCCGTTCATGGCCAACGGCCGTGCACGTGCGCTCGGCGACACGTCGGGCATGGTGAAATTCCTGGCCGACGCGACGACCGACGAAATCCTGGGCGTCCACATCGTGGGCCCGGTCGCGTCGGAGCTGATCTCGGAAGCCGTCGTCGCGATGGAATTCCGCGCGTCGTCGGAAGACATCGCCCGCATCTGCCACGCCCACCCGTCGCTGTCCGAAGCGACCAAGGAAGCCGCGCTCGCCGTCGACAAGCGTTCGCTGAACTTCTAATACTTGTATGACCCGGGCTCCGGCCCGACTGGGGGTGGACGGTGTCGCTGTCCACCCCCATCTTTATGCGGCTCTTTTCATGAACGTCCAAGAGTACTACCAGCACGCGCTGACCGAGCGCGGATTCAAGTCCGATCCCGCGCAGCAGCGCGCCGTCAACCGCCTGCAGGAGGCCTACGACGACTGGGTCGCCTACAAGTCGCAACGCTCGTCCGCGTTCAAGCGCCTGATCAACCGTCCCGACGTCCCGCAGGGCGTCTACATGTGGGGCGGCGTGGGGCGCGGTAAATCCTTCCTCATGGACAGCTTCTACTCGGTGGTGCCGGTCGTGCGCAAGACGCGCCTGCACTTCCACGAATTCATGCGCGCCGTGCACCGCCAGCTCGACGAGCTGAAAGGCGTCGAGGACCCGCTGATCGAAGTGGCGAAACGCATCGCCAGGAAATACCGACTGATCTGCTTCGACGAATTCCACGTGAGCGACGTGGCCGACGCGATGATCATGTACAACCTGCTGTCCGCGCTGTTCGGCCATGGCGTGTCGTTCGTCATGACGTCGAACTACGATCCGGACAAGCTGTACCCGGACGGCCTGCACCGCGACCGCATGCTGCCGACGATCGCGCTGCTCAAGGACAAGCTGGACATCATGAACGTCGACGCCGGCATCGACTACCGCCACCGCGTGCTGGAACAGGTGCAGGCCTATTACACGCCGCTGGGCGCCGCGGCCGATCACGCGCTGCGCGACACGTATGCAAAGGTCGCCGACACGGCCGACGAGGATCCGCGCGTGCACATCGAGCAGCGCGAAATACGGGCGCTGCGGCGCGCCGGCGGCGTGATCTGGTTCGATTTCGCCACGCTGTGCGGCGGCCCCCGCTCGCAGAACGACTACCTGGAACTCGCGAGCCAGTTCCACACGGTGATCCTGTCGGGCGTGCCGCGCATGTCGGCCGCGATGTCGTCGGAGGCGCGCCGGTTCACGTGGCTGATCGACGTGTTCTATGATCACAAGGTCAAGCTGATCATGTCGGCCGAGGTCGCGCCGGAGCTGCTGTACACCGAGGGCGCGATGTCGAATGAGTTCCATCGCACGGTGTCGCGTATCATTGAGATGCAGTCGCGTGAATACATGCTCGCCGAGCGGCGCGGCGCGGCTGACTCGCTGGCCTGAACGACCAAAGGAACCGAATGAAAGCAGACTTCGTCACAGACACCCGATCCCGCATGCGCGCGCTCGCCGTCGCCCTGTCCGCCGCGTTGCTCAGCGCGTGCGCGAGCCAGGACGTGGTGCCGCGCGAAGTGCCGCCGCCGCCCGTGACGTCCGTCGCGCAGGCCGACCAGCAGCTGGCCGCCGTCGCGCTCGAGCGCAAGGCGATCGAGGCCCGCTTCGCGGAACGGGAACGCGTCTGCTACGACAAGTTTTTCGTGAATAACTGCCTCGACGAGGCGAAGGAACGCCGCCGCAGCGCGCTCGCCGCCCAGCGCGCGATCGAGGTGCAGGCCGAGCGCTTCAAGCGCCAGGCGATCGTCGAGGAGCGCGACCGCAACCTGGCCGAGGCGGAACGCCGCTTCAAGGAACAGGAAGCGCGGCTGGAGGCCGAACCGCCGAAGCCCGCACCCGAACCGGCGCCGCTGCCGTCGCCGCGCAAGTCGACGGTGCCCCAGCGCCTGGCCGAGCGCGACGCCCGCCTGCGCGCGCAGCAGCAACAGGAGGCGGCGAACGCCGACAAGCGTGCGCAGAACGTGCGCGACTACGAAGCGCGCAAGGCCCAGTCGGAAGAACGCCAGCGCAAGGTCGCCCAACGCAAGGCGGAGAAGGCGGCGAAGGCAGCTAAAGAGGCTAAAGAAGCAAAGTAGGGTGGGCGCGGCCGGCGTAGGCACCCCGTGCCCACGCGCGACGTTTGCGACATGCTGGCGCTACGTCGCCTGGGCCGGCTTCACGAGCTTGACGATGGCCATGCTGCAGTTCCCGCCTTTGCCCTGCGACCGCTCGCCGGCCTTGTTGATCAGCATTTCGGATGCCTGACGGGGACTGGATTTCGCCGTCACCGCAGCCAGCTCGGCATCCGTGAAGAAATGCCACAGCCCATCCGAGCACAGCAGGAACACATCGTTCGGCGCGAGATCCAGGCGCTGGCCGAACGTCAGGAAGGGATCCTTGCGGCTATTGCCCATCACATTCAGCAACAATTTGGACTTGCGGTGGTTTTTCGCCGCATCCGGCGGCAGGCGGTCGCTCGATATGAGGTGCTCGACGTAGGCGGCATCGCTCGTGCGCGCCAGGCATTTGCCGTCGTGGAAGTAATACAGGCGTGAATCGCCCACGTGGGCCCAGACGGCCTCGCCGTGCGGCGTCAGGACGAGGCCGACGAAGCTGGCGTGCGCCTGGACCTGCGTCGTGACGGCGTTCATGTTGATGACCAGGTGGGTTTCCTGCACGATATCGCGCAGCAGCTGCTGCAGACGCTCCACGGACGGACGGTCGCCCGGCTTGAATTCGTCGAACACCTGTTTGGCCGTGTGCAGGACCTGTTCCGCGGCGGCCGCGCCGGCGATGCCGTCGGACAGCACGGCCAGCACGTAGCCGGGCGCGCGGGCGCCGGTCATGAGCGCGACCCGGTCGTTCTGCTGGGGGCGGTTACCGATATGCTGGGCGGTTCCCGCTTCTAACTTGTATGAGGTCATAAACGTGGCTTTCCGATGCCGCCCTGCCGGACTTTGTTGGCGGCAACGACGGTGTAGTTTAAACTATGCACCGGTTTGCACTGGAGTTGCAAGCCGTAACAATGAATAGCGCGCCGCCCCGAGCCAGCGGGCATGCGTCTTCCCACCCCTTTACGCTTAACTGTTCGGAAATGCCTAACATGATCGACGTCCAGGAGATCCACCGCCGTATTATCGAACTCGACGTGGAACATCGCGACCTCGATGCGGTCATCGACATGCTGACCCGCGACGGTCATGCCGACCAGTTGCAGCTGCGTCGTCTGAAGAAACGCAAACTGCAGTTGAAGGACCACATCACACTGCTGAAAATGCAGTTGGTGCCGGATGTTCCGGCATAAGCCCACGTTTTACACCGTCTCATTTTGACCGATCATCTCCCTTTGTCCGAGTCCGACCTCGACGCCGACCTCGACGGCGCGCAAGCGCCAACCGAACCTGCCGGCAAGTACGACGCCGAAGTCGACCGCATCTTCGGCGCCGGCGGTCCGCTCGCGCCCGCCGTTGGCACGTTCAAGCCGCGCCAGTCGCAGACCGAGATGGCGAAGGCGATCGCGCACGCGATCAGCGAGCAGGGCACCCTGATCGCCGAGGCCGGCACGGGCACGGGCAAGACCTTCGCCTACCTCGTTCCCGCGCTGCTGTGGGGCGGCAAGACGATCATCTCGACCGGGACCAAGAACCTGCAGGACCAGCTCTTTTCGCGCGACATCCCGACCGTGCGCGCCGCGCTGCGCGCCCCGGTCTCGGTGGCGCTGCTGAAGGGGCGTTCGAACTATCTGTGCCACTACCACCTGGAACGCACGTTGTCGAACGGCCGCCTGACGTCGCGCGACGACGTGGGCCACCTGCGCGAGATCTCGCGCTTCATCAAGATGAGCCAGTCGGGCGACAAGGCCGAGTTGACCAAGGTCCCGGAAACGGCGTCCGTGTGGAACCTCGTGACGTCCACGCGCGAGAACTGCGTCGGCCAGGAGTGCCAGTATTACCAGGACTGTTTCGTGATGAAGGCGCGCCGCGAAGCGCAGCAGGCCGACGTCGTCGTCGTCAACCACCACCTGTTCTTCGCCGACGTCGCGCTGAAGGAAGGCGGCATGGCCGAGCTGCTGCCCTCCGCCAATACGATCATCTTCGACGAGGCGCACCAGCTGCCGGAAGTGGCGACCCTGTTCTTCGGCACGACCGTGTCGACGGGCCAGGTGCTGGAACTGTGCCGCGACGTGCTGGCCGAAGGACTCGCGCACGCACGCGCCGGCGTGGACTGGGCCAAGGTCGTGACCGTCGTCGAGAAGGCGGCGCGCGATCTGCGCCTGACGTTCCCGGAGGGCAGCACGCGCCTGTCCTTGCCGCAGATCCCGCCCACCTCGGAATTCTTCCCGGCGCTGGAAAAACTGAAGGAAGAACTGGAAGGCATGATCGACGTGCTCGAAGCCCAGGCCGAGCGCGCCGAGACGATCGAGCAGTGCCGCGTGCGCGCCGTCGAGCTGCTGGAACAATACAAGGCGTGGAAGTCCGAGCCGAAGAAGGGTAAAGAGGTCGAGGGCGACGATGCCGTGCTGTGGGTCGAGGCGTTTTCCTCGTCGCTGCAGCTGCACAAGACGCCGCTGTCGATCGCGCCGATCTTCGCGGGCCAACGTGCGGGCACGCCGCGCAGCTGGATTTTTACGTCCGCGACCTTGGCGGTAAAAAACGACTTCAAGCATTTCAGTGCCCAGCTCGGCATGACGGGCGAACCGGCCCAGAGCTGGCCGAGCCCGTTCAACTACCAGGAGCAGGGCATCCTGTACGTGCCGACGGGCCTGCCGGAACCGAACACGTTCGGCTACACGGACGCCGTCGTCGACATGGCGCTGCCCGTGATCGAGGCCGCGGGCGGGCGCTGCTTCTTCCTGTGCACGACGATCCGCGCCGTCAACCGCGTGGCCGAACGCCTGCGCGAGGAATTCGCCGCACGCGGCCTCGACTTCCCCCTGTTCGTGCAGGGCGAACGGGGCCGCACCGAATTGCTGGACTCGTTCCGCAATGCGGGCAATGCCGTGCTCGTCGGCAGCCAGAGTTTCTGGGAAGGCGTCGATGTGCGCGGCGAGGCGTTGTCGCTCGTCATCATCGACAAGCTGCCGTTCGCGCCGCCGGACGACCCCGTTCTGGCCGCGCGCATCGAAGTGATGGAAAAAAAGGGCATGAATGGCTTCGTCCATCACACCTTGCCGGAAGCCATCATCAACCTGAAGCAGGGTGCCGGCCGCCTGATCCGCGACGTCGAGGACCGCGGCGTGCTGATGCTGTGTGATCCGCGCGTGATCAGCAAGCCGTATGGGCGGCGTATCTGGCAGAGTTTGCCGCCGTTCAGGCGGACGCGGGTGCAGGCGGATGTGATCGAGTTTTTCAAGACGCCTAAAGCCTGATTCCGGCTTCGTTACACGCTGCCTCTGAGAACCGGGGTCAGACCCCTTTTAAAAAGCAACACCGGGGTCTGACCCCTCCGCTTCGTTTGGCTGTACCTTTTGGATCGCCTCGCGCTACGCCGCAAAGCGGCTCCGCTTTCGCTTGTGCTCCCACAACATGCAGGATGGGTGACTTGTTTAGAGTCTCACAGGCCCGGCCGGTGGCAGACTACAAGGGGGAGCAATGGCGATACGTTATGGCTGCTTTTTCAGCTATGCCCATGGACGGCATGAGCTGATGCAGCGCTTCAAGGCCACGCTGGCCGATGCACTGCGCTGCTACCTCGAACCGTATTTCGACAACGAAGACGAACTGTTCATCGACACCGAACAACTCGGCGGCGGTGACGACCTCGACCGTAAGATCGCCTGCGCGCTGTGCGAAAGCGCGTGCATGGTGCTGATCTACACGCCCAAATACGAAGCCCATCCGTACACGCGGCGCGAGTACGCCGCGATGCGCCTGATCGAAGCCGAGCGCAGCACGTGGTACACGCTGCCCAGCCAGCTGATCATTCCCGTGATCATGACGCGGCACCCCGTCAGCCTGCCGCCGCAGATCAGCGACTCCACGTTCTACGTCGACTTCTCGCGCTTCACGATGGCCACGGCCGACTTGAAGTCGAACCCAGATTTCCTGCCGGACATCGACAAGATGGTCCGGCGCATCGTCACGCACTACCAATACCAGAAAAAAACCACGCCGCCGGCGCATGACTGCAACCAATTCGTCCTTCCCGCTGTCCCACCCGCATGGCGTGAGTTACCGGATCCAACCTTCCCAAAAAAATGAGGAGCCTTATGGAAACCAACCGCATCACCGCAGTACCGGCCGCGAGGTCCGGCGAGGTGACGACGTTCTACTCCTACGACAGCGCACCCGTGCGCAGCCTGGCGCTGGCCCATGCCGCCTGGCTGCTTGCCGGACGCGCGCACGCGAAGACACCGGTGCTGATGATCGACTGGGACCTTGAAGCCCCCGGCCTGCATCACTATTTTTCCCGGGCGGACGAGGGCGCGGACGCCAGCGGCCTGCTCGAACTGTTTGAAAATTGTCGCGAGCAATTGCACGGCAATACGTCGAACGACGATGCCGAGGCACTGGCCGCGCGCGTGCTCGACACGCTGGACTGGGACGACTACATCGTCCGCGTCGACGACACCCGCCCGCTGTATCTGATGCGCGCCGGCCGCTTTGACGACAGCTATGGCGAGCGCGTCGACCGGCTCGACTGGGACGCGCTGTTCTGCGCCTGCCCGGCCTTGTTCCGCACGTTCGCGGCGCGGGTGGCGCGGCGCTTTGCCCACGTGCTGATCGATTGCCGCAGCGGACGCTCGGCGGCGGCCAGCGTCTGCACCGCGCTGTTGCCGGACAAGATCGTCGGCGTGTTCACGCCCGATGCGCGCAGCCTGGACGGCCTGGAGGGTGTCGTTGCGCGCGCGCTCGACTATCGCTGCAGCCACGAGGACGAACAGCGCCCGCTGCTCGTCTATCCGCTGCCCTGTCCGGTCGACGGGGCGGGCGAAGGGCGGCTGCGCTGGCGCTTCGGCGACGCGCCAAGGAGCCAGTCCGGTTACCAGGCACGGCTGGAAGGCATGCTGGCCGAGTGCTACGGCCTGTCCCGCGTCGTGCTCGACAGTTACCTCGACGAAGTGCAGCTGCCCCAGGCGGCCGTCAGCGGCATGGCGCCGACCGGCGGCCGGGCCCAGGCGGGCGAACACGACCGGCTCGGACCGCAGCGGGCCGTCGAAGCGCTGCTCGAATGGCTCGAGCCCGGCCATTTCCCGTGGCGTCCGCTGCCCGAGGTGCGGCTCGTGCAGGCCGTCGAATCCCTGCGCGAACGGGCCGCCGATCCGCAGGCCCCGAACCTCGTACGCGAACTGGCCCGGTTGGCGCAATTGTATTTAGGGCAACAAAGCGAACTGGAGGCCGCGCGCCGCATCGAGCAGCACGTGATCGCGCTGGAGCAGGGGCTGCACGCGATGGAGGAGGGCAAGCGCGGCCACGGTGCGCCGCGTCGTTCCGGCGAACCGTCGCCGGATGCGCTGGACGACAAGTTGTCGCAGCTGCAGGAACTGATCGACAGCCGCAGCCCCCGCGAGGCGCGCGCACTGGCGGACAGCCTGCGTTCGACGATCCTGCGGCCGAGTGTGGCGCATCCGCTACGACGGCGCGGCGCGGCGATGATCAAGCAGGTCTACCTGCAGGAAGGCGACAAGGACGCGCTGCTGGCCTTTACCCTGGACGAGGTCTCGTCCCTCGAAGGCGCCCTGATCCAGGCGGCGGAAGGACGCCCGCTGGTGACCGGGTGAGGCGGTGCCGTGGGCGAATAAATGTGACGTCCGATTGGTCGATCTCGCCGTTGCTTCAGGTAAAATCGCAGGATGCGTATCCTTATCAGTAACGACGACGGCTACCTCGCCCCCGGCATCAACGCCCTGGCCGAAGCGCTTGCGACAGTCGCCGACATCGTGGTGGTCGCGCCCGACAGCAATCGCTCGGGCGCGTCCAATTCGTTGTCGCTGGACCGTCCGCTGTCGGTGTCGAAGGCTGCCAATGGGTTTTATTTTGTCAACGGCACCCCCACCGACTGCGTGCACATCGCGTTGACGGGGATGCTCGACGTCCGCCCGGACCTGGTCGTTTCCGGCATCAACAACGGCCAGAACATGGGGGACGACACGCTGTACTCCGGCACGGTGGCGGCGGCGACGGAAGCTTATCTGTTTGGCATCCCGGCGATCGCCTTTTCCCAGGTCCATGGCGGCTGGGCGGAGGTGGAATCGGCGGCGCGGGTGGCGCGTGACATCGTGCTGCGCCGGTTCGAGATGCTCGAGTCGCCGTTTTTGCTGAACGTAAATATCCCGAACCTCCCGTACGAGCAGATCGGGCCACTGGTGCCGACCCGCCTGGGCCGGCGCCACCAGTCCGAGCCCGTCATCCGCGGCCAGGATCCGCGCGGGCGCGAGATCTTCTGGATCGGGGCGCCGGGCGCGTGCCGCGACGCGGGCGAGGGCACGGATTTCCACGCGACGAGCAAGGGCTGCGTGTCGGTGACGCCGCTGCAGGTCGACCTCACGCATCGCGACCAGCTGGACTTGCTGCGGCGAGGGTTGGGATGAGCGAAAAGCGCAGCCAGTTTCCTCTGCCGCTCTCGTCCGTGACGGGCGGCAGCACCCGAAAGCCCGCTGCGCCGGCGCCGGTCGCCACGCCGCAGACGGCGACCCAGAACGCGCGCCAGAACAGCCAGGTGCAGCCGCGCGGCGGCCCGGCGCCCGCCGTGCCTGGAACAAGCAAGCCGGCCCAGCCGCAGCAGACCGTCGTGCGGTCCGACCTGGCCGCCACGGAAGCGCCGCGCCGCGCCATGGCGGCCCGGGCCGCGCGCCAGGGCGTCAAGGATCCGCAGGTATTGGGCGCGCTGGAAATCGTGCCGCGCCATATGTTCGTCGAGCCGGGCATGCTGGCCCAGGCGTATGTCGACATCTCGCTGCCGATCGGCCACAACCAGACGATTTCGCAGCCGTACATCGTCGCGCGCATGATCGAGTTGCTCAAGGATACTAAACAACCGCTGCGCCGCGTGCTCGAGATCGGCACGGGGTGCGGTTACCAGGCCGCCGTGTTGTCGTGCGTCGCGCAGGAGGTGTATTCCATCGAGCGCATCAAGCCGTTACATGAGCTGGCGAAGGCCAATCTGCGCCCGTTGCGTATCGCCAATCTGCGCTTGCAGTACGGAGATGGTATGCTAGGGCTCCCGCAGGTGGCCCCGTTCGACGGCATCATCCTGGCGGCGGCCGGTCTCGAGGTGCCGCGTGCACTGCTCGAGCAGATGGCCATTGGCGCCCGCCTGGTGGCGCCCGTCGGTGCTCAGGTCCAGCACCTGCAGCGCATTACCCGTATCGGCAAGGCGGAATGGACCAGCGAGACGCTGGAAGCCTGCCATTTTGTCCCGCTGCGGCCAGGCATCGCTTGAATGCCAGTTGTTGTAAAAGAATTATAGAGAGAATGAAACTTACGCCCCGCTTAGCCCTGTTGACCCTCAGTCTCGGCATCCTGTCCGCCTGCAGCACCGAGACCCGCGTAGCCCCCGTGATCGACCGTCCGACGCCGACCGCATCCACGTTCCGTCCCCGTCCGCAACCGGCCCCGGCGCCGGTCGCCGAGGAGACGAAGCCCGACGCGCGCGGCACCTACACCGTGCGCCGCGGCGACACGCTGCTGCGCATCGCCCTCGACCATGGCCAGAACTACCGTGACCTCGTCGCGTGGAACAACCTGGCCGATCCGGACGACATCAAGGTCGGACAAGTACTGAAAGTGGCACCGTCCGAGCGCAACGGCAGCAGCGTCGTGACGTCGCCGATCGCGCTGCCGGGCGCCGAGAAGGCACCGGCCGTGCCGAAGAAGACCGAGCCGAACGGCGCCAAGAAGCCGTACAGCGAGTCGAACCTGGCGAGCGCGAAGGAAGACAATCCGAAGGCGGAAAAAGTGATCTCGGCGGGCGTAACCCCCGGCACCACCGTCACCGCGAACGACGACGAGAAACTGAGCTGGATGTGGCCGTCCGACGGCAAGATCGTTGCCACCTTCGACGAAGGCAAGAACAAGGGCATCGACATCGCCGGCAAGATGGGCCAGCAAGTGATGGCCGCGGGTTCCGGGAAGGTGATGTATGCCGGCAGCGGCATCCGCGGATATGGTAATCTCGTGATTGTTAAGCACAGCAACAGCCTGTTGTCGGCGTATGCGCACAACCGCACCATCCTGGTGAAGGAAGGTCAGAACGTGACCAAGGGCCAGGCGATCGCGGAGATGGGCGATTCCGATGCCGACACGGTCAAACTGCATTTCGAGATACGCCAGCAGGGCAAGCCGGTCGACCCGGCCAAGTTCCTGCCCAGTCGCTAGAGAGAGCCGATGACCCTGCCCCCCGATCCGCTGGACAACGACACGCCGGAAGACAATCCGGATGAACCGCTGGACGACGGCGAGTTCGGGGTGGATGGTGCCGACCGCGCCGAGATGCTGCCGGAGGCGGCCAGCGTGCCAGTCGACACCGTCGACGAACTGAAAAGCGTGCTGCAGGCCGAGCTCTCGACGGACACCACCCAGCACTACCTGAACCGCATCGGCGCCAAGCCGCTGCTCACCGCCGAACAGGAAGTGCACCACGCGACCCTGGCCAAGGCCGGCGACTTCAACGCGCGCCAGAAGATGATCGAGCATAACCTGCGGCTCGTCGTCTCCATCGCCAAGCATTACATCAACCGCGGCGTCGTGCTGCTCGACCTCATCGAGGAAGGAAACATCGGCCTGATGCGCGCGATCGACAAGTTCGAGCCGGAGCGCGGCTTCCGCTTTTCCACATACGCGACGTGGTGGATCCGCCAGAGCATCGAGCGCGCGATCATGAACCAGGCCCGCACGGTGCGCCTGCCCGTGCACATGGTGCGCGAGCTGAACCAGGTGCTGCGCGCGAAATACCACCTCGAAGCCCAGCACCACGACGGCAAGGAGGCGAGCGCGGAAGACATCGCCAGCCTCGTCGGCCGGCCCGTGGAAGAAGTGCAGGACATCCTCGCGCTGTCCGAACACGCGACGTCGCTCGACGCCCCGCTCGACAACGATCCGCAGAGCAGCCTGATGGACATGCTGCCGGACGAGGGCGACGTCAGCCCGGATGCCCACGCGGAACAGCACGAGATGACGGTGCTCGTGCGCGACTGGCTGCAGAAGCTGCCGGACAAGCAGCGCGTCGTCGTGATGCGCCGCTTCGGCCTCGACAACGACGACCCGGCCACGCTCGAAACGCTGGCCGAGGAGATGGGCGTGACGCGCGAGCGCGTGCGCCAGATCCAGCAGGAAGCCCTCGTCAAACTGAAGCGGGCGATGGCCGCCCGTGGCGTCGTCCGCGATTCCTTGTTATGATGCCCGGCTGGCCGGAATAGGCCAGATGCCGTCGTTCCCGCGGAGGCGGGAACCCAATTTTACGTGAGCAGTACTAACGCTTGATTCGGCTGCGTGCCGAACTTGGGTCCCCGCCTGCGCGGGGACGACGTTGGTTGGTGGCGCGGCGACTCAAACTCCGTCTTCCCGTTTTGCTTTCGTCTATCCCATGCAAGAAACCTTCATCAACATCAAATCCCTCGACATGGACGCGCGCGGCGTCGGCCACCTGGAGAATGAGGACGGCACGCCGGGCAAAGTGATCTTCGTCGAAGGCGCGCTGCCGGGCGAGCGCGTCAGCTTCGAGACCCTGCGCAAGAAGAAGAACTGGGAATCGGGCCGCATGGTCACGCTGCAGAAGGCGTCGTCGATGCGCGTCGAGCCCAAGTGCCCGCACTTCTGGCATTGCGGCGGCTGCTCGATGCAGCACCTGGAGCCGTCGGCCCAGGTCGCGATGAAGCAGCGCGTCCTGGAAGACAACCTGTGGCACATCGGGAAGACGAAGGCCGAGAACATCATGCGCCCGATGTACGGCCCGACGTGGGATTACCGCTACCGCGCGCGCCTGTCGGTCCGCTGGGTGGCCAAGAAGGGCACGGTGCTGGTCGGCTTCCACGAGCGCCATTCGTCGTACGTCGCCGACATGACGAGCTGCGAGATCCTGCCGGATCACCTGTCCGCCATGCTCGTGCCGCTGCGCGAGCTGGTACGCGCGCTGTCGATCTACCAGCAGATGCCGCAGATCGAAATCGCCGTCGGCGAAGAGACCACCGTGCTCGTGCTGCGCATCATGGCGCCGTTGAGCCCCGCCGACGAGACGCTCGTGAAAGCATTCGCCGACCAGTGGAACATCCAGTGGTGGCTGCAGCCGAAGGGCCCGGACACCGCGGCGCCGTATTATCCGTTGGGTAAAGAGCTGTATTACACGCTGCCGGAATTCGGCATCAGGATGCCGTTCAAGCCGACCGATTTCACGCAGGTGAACCACCAGATCAACCGCCTGCTCGTGCACAAGGCGCTGAACCTGCTCGAGGTACAGCCGACCGACCGCGTGGCCGACCTGTTCTGCGGGCTCGGCAACTTCACGCTGCCGCTCGCCACGCAGGCGCGCGAAGTCGTCGGCATCGAAGGCAGCACGGCGCTCACGACGCGTGCCCTGGAAAACGCCAAGGCGAACGGCCTGGCCGACAAGACGACGTTCTACACGCGCAACCTGTTCGAGGTGACGAAGGACGACCTGATCGCGCTGGCGATCGCGCTGGCCGAATTGCGCCTGACGCATCCGGACCTGCTGCCGCAGCGGATCGTGTACGTGTCGTGCAGCCCGTCGACGCTGGCGCGCGATGCCGGCATCCTGACGCACC
>Ga0187844_10001063_pt1 | contig 21418 bp, 26 predicted proteins | sample SpaLakP09_SKY_50_FD_134517 | JGI IMG/M metagenome (GOLD analysis project Ga0187844, IMG submission 134517) | Oligotrophic lake water microbial communities from Sparkling Lake, Wisconsin, USA - SP09_SKY_50 | ecosystem: Environmental > Aquatic > Freshwater > Lake | place: USA: Sparkling Lake...
ATCTATATACATTATTTGGATATCCAGAATTTGAATCAATATTTAAAACTTCTGCTCCAGATATTTTAAAATTTACTCTCGGTGAAGATATTTATAACAGCTTTAATAACAGTAAAATAAAGCTTTCTTTATCTGAAAAGGCAAGACATTTAATTTGTCTTGGACTCAAAAAACTAGAAAATTATCAAAACATAGCTTGATTTAACAATATTAACATTTATATTATAGCATATGAGTACATTTACCAACGCCATGTTTGAAAGCATTAAAGGTGCATTAACTAAAAATAATACCGAAAGTTCAGCCAATAATAAGTTCAAAGATATTTTGCGCACTGAAGCTGGGAATACATACACTGTTAGGCTACTACCTAACATTAAAAATCCTGGAAAAACATTTTTTCACTCATACAGCTATGGATGGAACAGCTTTTCAACTGGACAGCTAGTCACTGTTGCAAGCCCCACCACCTGGAATCTAAGAGACCCCATTGCTGAATACCGGTATAAGACTCTCAAGACAGGGACTGAAAAAGAGAAGGAAAAGGTATTAGCGCTCAAGCGTCGTGAAAATTGGATGGTGAATGTGTATGTTATTAATGACCCTGTCAATTCTGAGAATACTGGCAAGGTAAAGATTCTACGTTTTGGTCGTCAACTCCATAAAATTATTATGGATGCTATTGAGGGTGAAGACTCTGCTGAACTTGGCGCGAGAATCTTTGATCTTTCTCCCAAGGGCTGCAGCTTCAAGATCAAAGTAGAAAAGCAAGGTGATTTTCCAACTTATGTATCTTCTAAGTTTGTTCTTCCTAAGGAAATTGAAAATCTCAATGAAAGTGAGTACAAAGCCATCTATGATGGTACTTTTGATCTTGAAAAATATGTAACAGCTAAGAGCTATGATGAGATTCAAGACATGCTTGCGAAACATTATCACTGCAGTGAAGACGTGGAGGAAGATGATAGCGTCACAGAGCCTGCAGTAAAAGAAGCAGTCACTGTTGTAGTAAAGGCTCCAGCTGCTGCAGCAAAACCTATCGCAAACAAGGTTGATACTGATGCTGATGCTGCGTTATCTGAACTCCTTAAGGACCTCTGATGTCTGATACACCAACATTTGATGATAATTTGTCATCAGACGAATTAAGAAATCTTACTCTGCAATTTCTTGGACAGCATGTGACCGGTCCAATGAAAGAAATTGAAAAGACAATAACAACACGTAATGCCAATCTGCAGGGGTTGACAATAAATCCAAGAGCCATCATTGATTCAATTCCACATGCGCCAGGCACAACTACCGTAAATGCAGGTATTAACGCTACACGTGTACCCATGCAAAACAATATCTCCCGATCACAGCCACAAATCAATGTACCAGTAGTCGTTAATGATCCAAATCAATTAGAATTTGATTTTAATAACAGTAATTATGCAAAACTTATTTTTGACAGACTTGATTCCATTGATCGCCATCTTGCTGCGATAGAGACACAAAGCAAATCTTGATTTTAGTATAAAGTACTGTATAATAACACAATGGACCTGTGTATCTCCAATAGGGAGCAATTACTAAACGAGTACCTTATTCCATTAAGCAAGATATCTGATAATGCTGTCTTTAAAGTTGAGCCAGGTAAAATAACAACCACAATTGCTACAAGTGACAATACAATCATATCAAACGCGTGCTATAACGATGATAAGATTGATGTTACTAAAACTTTAAATATACCTGATTTAAAAAAACTTGTACGTGTACTAGCATGCATCAGTGACACAGAGCTTAAGTTTAATATTGCTAATAATTACATTGGGTATGACTCAAACGACACAAGATTCAAGATTCATCTGTACGATGATGGCATCATATCCCTCCCAAGATTAAACTTTGCAAAGCTTGATACCATCAAATTTGATGGTAAATTTACTCTTAAGAGTACAGCCATAGCCAATCTTATTAAAGGTAGCACGATCACGACAGATTCAAACAAAATTTATATCTCAACAACAGACAATACTGTTCGCGGTGATCTCACTGATATGAGCAGATCCAATGTGGATTCATACGGCATGATGCTGTCTGATAACTACATAGGGACTGCTCTAGCAAATGCTATACCGTTGAATTTTGAAGTGTTTAGAATAATTTCTTCTATGAGGTTTAAAGCTCTCGACGTACGACTCAACACAACAATGAGCATACTAGTGTTTGATGTTACATTCAACAGTTCAAACATGAAGTTCGTCGTCTCAGCCCTCATGAATTAATTATGACAAAAAACAAAATAAAAACACCTAGCTATTTTATAAAACGCTTAAGAGACAATGGCTTTGTTGTTATTAAAGTATTTGGTATCTATGCAAAGAGCGATCCACGCCGCTGGACTGTATTGATAAATCCAACTGAAGCTTCAGTATTTGTAACATGCTATTCTAATAAAACAGAAATGGATGAAATCCTCTTTGAATTCAACGATGGAGGCAGCCGCATACCAAAAAATTATAATATCAAAACTGATAGCATTGAAGTTATTATTGATTTTCTTGTCAAGCACGGCATTACTAACAATAAAGATTACCCAGGCCGTAATAGATATCTTACCAAAAGAATAAATATTATTAATGAAGGACAGGCCTAATAAAAAAGATCTCAAGAAAACGCCTGCACCAAGCACACCAGTAGCTCAAGAAAAAAAAGAGATTGATGAGGTGATCAGCCAAGCGTTCATAACGTACCTCAAGAATCAGGCTAAAGAGCGTACTGCTACAAAAAAGAATGTTGATTCACTAACTGCAACAGTTTTAGAATTTTTAAACAGCTTCATACTCATTGGATATGATGCTGAAGGTACACCTGTAAAAATCATCTCTGCGCACAATCAACAAGAAGCAGATTCATTAGCAACGTTGCTCAACAAATTCTTTATTGGTGTATCCTCTCATCCTGAACAAGATGCTGGTCATCACGAAGACGCTGGAGATTAATATAATACAATATAAAATACGGTATGCATAGTATCGTAATTCTTGGCACAGGTTTCATTGGTTCCAGCTTAAACACATTCTTAGAGACATCAAAACATAAGATAACTGCATTCTCACAAGCGCATCTCAACTATACAAATTCAGATTTGCTAACTGCAACGCTCAAGCGGCTACAATGCAATATTCTTATCAATTGCTCTGGATATACAGGCTCACCAAATGTCGATGCATGTGAGAAGAATAAAGAAAAATGTTTTTTTTATAATGTCACCCTGCCTCTTAACTTGGCTCGAGTATGTGAAAAGCTAAACATAAAATTAATTAATGTTTCTTCAGGCTGCATTTACACAGGCTATGAAAAGCAGTTTACAGAAAAAGACACACCTAATTTCGGTATCTTTAATTCATCAAGTAGCTTTTATTCACAAACTAAACACATATGTGAGCTCAATCTGACTGATTTTGATGTGTTAACTCTTCGTGTGCGCATGCCTTTTAATAGTCTTGCTGTCCCAAAAAATTTAATCTATAAAATATACAAATATGATAATATTATTGATTATCCAAACAGCGGAACAAATACTGATAACTTCAATGAGTTTGTTCATCAGCTTGTTGATGGACCTGCAGTAAATAACATTCGTGGACCACTTAATGTTGTCAACCCTGGGCCTGTTACAGGTAAAAGAGTTGCGGAATTGCTCACCAAGTATGGTGCAGTAAACCCAAACTGGAAAGTAGTTGATGTATCTGAGCTCAAAATTGTTGCCCAGAGATCAAACTGTATTCTGGATGATAGTAGATTGGTAGCTGAGGGGTTAGGACTGCCGCATATTGATAAAATTCTGGAACCTACAATTGCTTTGTTTGCAAAAAAACTCAATACATAATGAAAGTCCATGGTAACGGTGCTAATGCACATGAATGGAAATATATGCTAAGAATCATTGTAAACATGTTCTATACATGTTAAAGAACGGAATTCTTATGATAATCCACAATATCAGATTTAACACTCTCCGAAAAGTATCCAAATACAACCCATTGACTTCTTTTACTTATAATTTACAATCAACGATCGATTGATATTATGATATTCTCAAGAAAACATCCTAAACCCGCTTATGTCTATGCCATAACAAAAGGCACCTATTTAGGTGAGTTGTTTGTTTATATGGAAACAATTAAAGATGAACATGTCTTTCTCTCGCTACCAGAAATGAAAATCCGAGCTGTCCCACAGGACAAGTTTGAACTTGCCATGAAGACAGGAATTATTGATATTGTTGAAAAGCTGCCGCGCCGCATATATGGTGTTTGCCGCAAACAATATTCAAGAAACCGAAACCCGAACTTGATAAAGAGCACCACTGCATAAATAATAACATGGACTTCGTTGACCCCAGCAAGAGCATACCTTCGCCATATAATGGCTTACCAATTCGCCCCAAGCTGCAGACATATATTCGCGACAATAAACAAGTTGTTGAAGCTGAATACATTGACCCTACAACTGGTGTTTTTATTCGTAAGGCCGTCGTATCGATTAAAGACATACCACCTGTACAGAAATAAGCTTGTTTCTTTCTGCTGACAAGGTATACTGTAAATAGTGATCATACCGCAAAATTATACCATACAGAAGTTTTATCAATATGCGGGCAATCCGCGATTTAAGAAATACACAAACATATATGAAGCTGGTTGTCCCATTTGCAGAGAAGGTACATCTTGGGGCAAGAAGCGACGCTGTGTTTACCTTGTTGAAAAGGATTTAATTTGTTGTCATAATTGTGGTTGGTTTTCGAAACCACTCAAATGGATACAACAAGTTACAGGTCATACTTTTAGTGAAATAATGAATGAGGTAAAGGAGTATGACAATGTAACTACTACAATCCCAAGAGCTGCAGAAAAAGAAAATGAAAAACAGCCAGAATCAACTTTACCAAAAGATACAATAAATTTATTTGATTCCAGCCAGCTTGATTATTACCATGACAATAAAATTGTCAATGATGCACTGGACATTATCAAGGCTCGCCGTCTCGATACAGCTATCAATCGACCTGAAGCGCTATATCTATCCTTAAATGACCCAGTGCATAAAAATAGAATTATTATTCCTTTTTATGATGTATCTAATAATATCATCTTCTATCAATCAAGAACTATCTATGCAAAGAATAGCAAATATCCGAAATATTTGAGTAAAATTGGTGGCGATAAATCCCTTTACAATATCAATAAAATAGACGAAGATGATGAATATATCTTCGTCTTTGAAGGTCCAATTGATTCATTTTTTATAAAGAATGGCACTGCTGTAGCTGGTATACAAGAAAATAGCCATAAAACGTTTTCAACCCTTCAGGAAAAACAATTGTCACAATTTGTTTTTTACAAAAAAATATGGGTATTAGACAGTCAGTGGTTAGACCGTGCAAGCAAAATAAAAACAAAGAAGTTACTTGATAGCGGTGAAAGTGTTTTCATATGGCCAGAAGAGCTTGGCAGAAAATACAAAGATATAAATGATTATTGTATTGATAGCAAACTTGACACCATTGACCGCCAGCTCATACTGAGCAACACAAGTACAGGAATTAAAGGCAATCTGCAATTATCGGTCGTTCGCTGAAATCAAATAACCCTTGAATGATTCTCCAAGAGAACTCAATTCAGCAGCAAGTCGTGAAATTTTCTTCTTCTCACTTCTAGCTATGTCTTCAAAAATTGTATCACAAGGTGCAGCATGCAGTTGTGTCTGTATAGACTCTGCATCTGTACCATTAAGGAATTTAATAAACTGATCTATTTGTGTTATCCATTGCTGTAAGTGCTGTATTTGCTCACCAGTGTGACGATCTTCAACCTGCTGTCTGCCAGGAGCTGTAACGTCGAAATCTTCAGGCTTTGCCGATTGCAATGTGCCAGCCATGGCATCTCTGTCTGTTGCAGGGCCCTGTGTATCAGCTGGAATCTCTTGTAATTTATCGGCTTCCAAGACAAAATTAAACTTACTCTTAAATAACGCCATATAATATATTTATATTATATTAAATATTTTTAATGAGAAAAAAGCTCTGCTTCGAAGACGCAACAATGTACTATAACAAATGGGTCTCAGGCATTGCAGGCAAGGAAATGGGTGCACAACCTGTTACTCTCAAGGATTTATTTGGAAAAGGCAAGGAACCTCAACATCCTAACGAAGTTAAAGCACCTAAAATTATACCATTTCCTCTGGAAAATACTATTCCACAGCTAACTAATCTTGTTATATCTGTTAGAAATTGTATCACACTCTTTGCAAAAGGTCTTCATAATCCCGTACTAGAGAAGAATGAAGCCGCAAAAACCAAGATAAACACAGTATTAAAACAACTTCGCGAAATGGACACCAAGCTTGAATCCATGTTTAAACTGCTTGAGACTCTTTAATTTTAAGCTTGATATCAACACAGTTTTCATTTAAAATATTATAATGTTAGTAGTCATACAACTGGCTAAATTATTTGGCTATGCTGCAATAATCACTTTCTTTGCACATAGCATCGGATATCCCTCTCTCCCGTCTTTTCTGCTGGCTGTACTTGTGCAATATGGTGCATATAATGCATATGCATACTGTGTACGCGTTTATGGTGCACTTAAAAATAAGGAACTTGAAACACAGCGATTAAAAGCAATTGCACCTCAAGGTCTTGAAGCTACATGCCCATGCTATAAAAGGTATAGAGAATTTATTCCAATAAAACTCACAAACAATAACTACTATAAGTGTACAGAATGTAAAAAGACTCTTAACGCCATTGTTTCTTGTGAAACAGTACTAGTTACTGAGCCTATTGTAAATACAGAATTAGAAGCTAATATAAACATATGATCATTCAAGATGCAAAACCTGGTGACCCTTTCATGCCAATACCAGAATCTAATAATATCAATCTTGTATTATTAATTGACATGATCCGCCGCGATCTTGGTACCGACACAAGGAGATTATTTGATGAATGTGTTTGCTTTTATAAAGATGGTACCACAAGTGATGCTGCTTTTATTAGAGGACTAATATCACTCATAGTTGAACAGTACACCAAAGAAATCCGCAACAGCAGCAATACAGAAGAAAATAAAGTCAAATATTCCTCCGATTTGCAAATGTTTGCCAAAGGCATTGACTCATGCATTACTTCCTTTTTAAATAACATTACTTGTGGAGCACAAAAGAATTGTCTTGACGCTTATAAACTTTCACTTATATTAATAGGATATGGCATCCAAACCCTCAAAAAAATACTTCCTAGTGAAGTCAAAAAATAAAGAACATAAGCTCAATCTGGCAGAATATGCCAGATGGTTGTGCTTAATTGAAGCCTTGGAGCTTGTCAATTCTAAAGCAACACAAATGAAATTAGATCTTAGCGACAAGCAAAATGAATGGATTAAACCTTTAGCTTTTCAAAAATATGTTGAAGAAAGAGTTGAATCCATGCAAGATGAAATCTTAATGGTGGAAAACGATAATACTGGAATAAATGTTAATGAAGAGGATAAAACATGCACTACATTGCCGGAACCCGCTTTACATTAACACCCAACAAACAACTGTCACTGTATGATAAGTTTTTCAAACAAAACGTCATCTATACTGTAAGAAAAATTAATAGATCCAACACAGGTGTCTCTTACATTTTTGATACAAGTGAAGGTGAGAAGCTTGAAGTCATATTCAAGAGTTGCAGAGAAGCTGATAAGATAATCTCCCTGCACCGTGGTGAGAGTGTGCCTAATTATGATGAGAAGTATGAGATGGCGCGTGGCGGCATTTAGTGATAACCACCATACACATCTGAATAGTCGTTCTGTGTGTAATCAAAAACTTTCTTACCTGCATCTGTAGTATTGTAATCATATCCCTTAGCAGCACCACCAGCAACATTATCTTTCTTATCGTCAAACACTTGTGCATTTACAGCCTCACCAGACAGGCCTTGCTCAAATGAAAATTCAAAACGCTTCGCTTTGATCATCCACACATAATGACCTGCAAGCGGATTTATCAAGGCGATATCTTGATCCAAACGCTCTGTGATAGTATACATTCTGCCATTACGACCGCCTGGACGATCATTGCCATATTCATAGAGTTGAAACACATCATCTGCTTTGGGTTCTGCTCCTGCACCAAAAATACTATAAAAAGCTTGAATATGCACAAATCCTGACACTTCATCTTCTGCTAATAGGCCATACTTGCTAAGAAGCAATGCATTTTCATTCAGATTAATGCCCAAGGTGACTATGCGCGGTGCAGAATATTTTTGTGCTGGCTCTTCACCATAAAGCATATCACCTGACAATGTGCTGGTGTTGTTTGCAAAATATAAAGCTCTCTGTCCATACAGCTTAAGCTGTTCATCCCAGTAATTGGAGTATATCTGCCTCTCATTAGTGTTATTTCCCTTGTCTGTGAACCGAAAACACTCGTTATTTGTTGTGTTTGGATACACACCAATCTCACCACCACCTGTATAAAAATCCTTAGCCATTCAATTCTTTCTTAATCCAGCTTTGCTCATTTGTGGATTGTATTCCAAGGTAACTGATGGAATGCCTTTGAGAGCTTTTGGCTTGTGCACATCATAATTCACACCATAAAGACGTTTTATTCTGCGCAGCTCTCGAGAATTTAAAGGTATGAATGTGCCTTTGATAGCTTTCTTGATGTTCTCTATTTTTTGTATTCTGTTATTATCTGATCTGGCATAATGTGGCACCACACGGCCAGGATATTTGGCATTGATCTGCACGTCACGCAATGTGGGATGCATGTGCCTGCTCTGAACACCCGGTGAATTCATGTTCCTTGCACTCTGCGAAAAATATTCCTTGAAGGTCATTCTATTATATTTAAGCAAAAAAAAGGGCCCGCAAGGGCCCTTTTTTTGTTTTTACACCAACCTACAAATTACTTGAGACCGGCGAGGTAAGCACCAACTTTGGAAGTATGGCTAGCAACTACGTTGGACTTGCCCTTAGGACTTGTTGGAGCTCCACCTTTTACTCCACTGCCTACCAAAGCATGACCTAGGTCACCATCATTACCCACTTTATCAGTGGTCTTAGAGTCTGCTGTACCTTTAGAAACCAGAGTTTTGTGTGCACTGTTCACTTTGTTATCTTTCTTCTGCAAAGTTTGACCAGCACTATCAGGAAGTTCTTTCATTTCAATGGCTTCTTTCTGAGGTTCCTCATCTTCATCTTCATCTTCATCATCTTTTTTCTCAGCATCTTCAGAACCCATGGGGCTCTCACTGGAACTTGGCTCTTCACCAGTACCACTCTCTTCGTCTGTGCCACCTTCATCAGGCAGAGTGTCATGAAGCTTTTGAAGAGCAGCAATAGCATCAGCTACGAGCTCTTTTGTTGATTTCTCGGTCTCTTCACCCGAGGTTTCTGGAGATGGGAGCCCGAGCGCCTCAGCGTCGGATGCATCGGCATCACCATGCTGATCCGCCATGACGTCCTCATAAAGTTTGTCAAAGATGGATTTATTCATACAAGTATTTATACCTTTTACTTGTGTTTTTTCTAGGTTTTGTGAAAATTTCTCTGGCTTATAAAAATTATCTTTTACTTTGCCTTTAGTTTTCTCAGCTGGCGCAATAATATCTTCTTTAAAGCCGTCAGCGTTTTCTGGCCCTGTCGTTTTGCCAACGAAAGGGCTTTTTTTAGAATCCTTTTTGTCAGTTGTTTTGCAGGTTTCATGTTCAAACGTGGTTTGGTTGACTTTGCTTTCATAAATTGTACTTATGTCTCTTAGTGATATTTTGATGCTCATTATAAGTATTTAATATCCATGGCTGAAAAAACTGAAAAATTCTATCTTGGCAATAAGAACCTACCATCTCCTGATGCCATGTTTGATTACAGCACAAACCCCGAGTGGGTTGCTGACATTGCCAAATGCCGAAAAAATATCATACACTTTGCTGAAAACTTTTTCTACATTGTCAATCTTGATCGCGGAAAAGAAAAGATAGCTTTGCATAATTATCAAAAACGAGTTTTGCGTGGCTTAAGAGACAACAGATTTGTGTGCCTGCTTGCTAGTCGTCAGATTGGCAAAACAACACTCATGACCATATATGCTCTCTGGATTGCTTGCTTTTTTGAAGATCAACGCCTACTAATTGTTGCAAACAAAGAACAAACAGCAATTAATATTTTCAAGAGAGTGCGCTTGGCATATGAGCAGCTGCCAAATTATTTAAAACCTGGAGCTGTTGAGTATGGAAAAACTTCCATGGCTCTTGGAAATGGCTCTTCCATAGGCATCTCAACAACAAGCAGTGACGCAGGTCGAGGTGAATCTGTCAATGTTGTCATCTTGGATGAGTTGGCATTCATCGACAACCATCTTGTAGAACAGTTCTGGAAATCTGTCTACCCTATCATTTCAAGCTCCAAGAAATCAAAAATATTTGTTGCAAGTACCCCTAATGGGACAGGCAATTTGTTTCATGAACTTTATACTGGTGCAATGGAGAAAAAAAATGGGTGGCATCCAGAGCGGGTTGACTGGTGGGAGGTTCCAGCTCGTGATGAAGAGTGGAAAGACAAAACAATACGCACACTTGGCAGTGTGGAGGCATTTGATCAAGAATTTGGAAATGTATTCATTCAAACTGGTGAAAGTGCCATTAATGAAAAACTGTTTATGGAATTAAAAGCTGAATGTGTAGAGCCAGCTTTTGTTTTTGATGAAGGGAAGTATTTGTTGTGGGAAGAACCAAATAAAGACAGCATATATGTGGCTGGTGTTGATGTTTCTGAAGGTGTCGGTGAAGCAGCAAGCGTCATACAAGTATTAGACATGACAGATTTACGCAATATAAAACAAGTCGCAGTGTATCATGATAGAAATATCAGTCCTTATAACTTTACAACTAAACTGCATGAAATTCTATTGCATTGGGGGTCGCCACCAGCACTTATTGAAAGAAATAATTGTGGTGCACAAGTTGTTGATCAATTGAAGCACACTCTTGGCTATGATAACATTGTCACATATGGACCAAAGCTTGGTAGTGACAAAATAGGCATTCTTGCGCACACCAACACCAAATACAAAGGTGTTGTAAATATGCGCTACTGGGTTAATGAGTTGCGCACAGTAAAAATTCGCGACATCAATACACTGAACGAACTTCGCACTTTTGTCCGTTACCCAAACGGTACATGGGCAGCCAGACCCGGTGTTGATAGTTGGGATGACAGAATCATGAGTCTTGTATGGTGTCTTGTCATTCTAGAAAATGAGCTTGTCGACATATACTTTGAAGTTATGGAGCTAGATAATAACAAGAGACCCCTCAAGCTTAAATCTCTCGATTATGGCATCAAGCACTTTATAAACCCTACTTCAATCTATTCAAACGAAAAAAATCCTGAAATAACAACTATGCCTCTGCCAGTAATGATACAAGGAAGCAATAACCAAGAGTCTCATGACATTGATGACCTGGCGCAACAGGGCTGGACTAGATTAAGTTAATATATATGCCAGTGAACACTACAGAGTACATACAGAGTCCACTTAATAAATCACGCAGTGATAAATTTATTATGGTGCTCAACTTTCCTGATGTGCTTAAAAAAATTGCAACAAAGTATACTCGTTCAAATACTGGTATAATACCCAACTCATTACAATTTTCAATTTTTGGCACTGTTGTACCTGATATAGAAATACCGCCAGTTGATCAATTGTATGGTGGTCAGCCTTTTTCACAATCCAGCAAATTACGTCCAGTATGGTCCCCTGTAACTGTCAATTTTACTATAGATAATAGATTCAATAACTATTGGGTCATATACTCTTGGCTCAATCTTCTTAACAATGATAGAACTGGGTTACAGACAAAACCAGACAACAATCCTGCCAGAAACATTACAAAGATAGAGTATATGGCCAACATTTCCATATATGCTCTTGATGAATATGAGAAAAAAACAATTGAATTTCTCTATACAAACGCTTTTCCCATCGGGTTAGGTGGCATAAATTTTAATAATAGAACCAGTACCGAAATTGAAACATCATTTACATTTGGGTATTCACAATTAATTGCCTCTTTAGCAGAAAATACAGATAGTTTATAAAAAAAAGCAAAAGATAGAGCCGAGTTACAATAAATATTTGTATGGCTCGTACAATAGAAAGTCCCGGAGTTGAAATTAGAGAAATAGATTTGTCACTTAACCCTAACAAGTCAAATGTGACAACTGTTATGGTACCAGGATTTGCTTCCAAGGGCCCTGTCGGTGAACCAGTTAAAGTCTCTTCCCTTTCCGAACACGAACAAATTTTTGGTCTGCCAACAAATGCTGCTGAAAGATACTTCTACCACACTACAAAAGCTGTTTTTCAATCTCCCGCAGATGTAATGGTGTACCGCATACCTTATGGTGAAGGCAATGGTGTTGGTACAAGCTCAGAGTACAGTGCTCTGGTATTTCCCGTCGTCTCATATTACAGTGGTGCTGCCAGTACATATCTAAGTTTTGATGAAGACGGTGCCTTTCTCTTTGGAAAACCCACACACTTAAAACTCACAGAATCTGAATATCTTTCAATTCTTGCTGGTTCAGGATTTACTTTCGTAAACAACACTAGTGGTGCTCGTTATTTTGATTCTGTTGGCTCTCTTAGTGCTGCAGGAATGGTCATTCTCAACAAAGCACAATCAACAGTCAACTCCAGATTTGAAGGTTATTATATTGGTGTTATTGACAACCTCAATATTAATCCTGCTACAAAATACAACGACATTACAAAAGTCTATTCAATAAACAATGACAACAAAGCTATTAAAAATGATTATATTCAAGTACCTTCTGCGAGATTGAACTTTACACTATCTGCAGAATCCACTGGTCTAACAGATAGCTTGTCAGAAGTTCTAGAAGGTGCGGCTTCATTTGATATTTCCATTAATAAATTTAATGATACAGCTATTATTGGTGTATTTAAATTAAGACAATCAGTATTTTCACCAGATAGTATTGCGTTAGACTTTGAGATGGTTGAATCTATGATTGGTTCCACTGACTCTCATAGACGTCTACACAATCCTAATGGTGGTGCAGACAATAGCTTCTTCTTAGAAAGTGTTGATGATGGTTCAACAAATACAATTGTACTAGTCAACCCATATGTTTCACATAAGAATAGAAGCAGTTACCTAAATGCACAAGGTGTACCTACCAAGTATGTAAGATTTTTGAGCGGTCCCAACATTGAAAAGATCAATGACGAATCTGATGCAGAATTTGAAGCACGTGTGGGCGCACCTCAAGCAGCTCTGCAAACTCTAGTTGAATACTATGGCAGCACTGATGCATTGTTCCCTTTGGGTGACTATCAGTCACAAGATTTGACAACCAAAAAGATTGGCAATATACCTGCCAAGCTTGTAAAGATGTTTGAAAAGGTTCAAAACCACGATGTTGTGCCTTTAAATATTACTGTAGAAGGTGGATTGGGCACAGTTTATGCCAATTCGTTTAACCCAGCGACATCTGGTTATTTTGACGACACAGTAGCTTACGATAGTCAAGTATCACTATTAAGCTCAAGCAGACTTGAAGCATTGCCTGACGTTGCTGCAAACTGGCTTGCTGTACAGCAAACATTTGTAAACTTTGCAGTTAACGAAAGGAAAGATCATCTTTTTATCTCTGATCCATTGATTAACATCTTCATCACCGGAAATAATATCCGTACTCTGGATGATACAACCAAGACATTCTCACAGAATATCTACTGGCCATTAAAGAACATATATGGTCCTTTAGACAATAGTTATAGCTGCGCATATGCAACATGTGTCCGCACTGTTGATCCAGTGTTAAACCAGCAAATTTGGATACCTTTCTCTGGTCATGCTGCAGGTATCATGGCAACAACAGATTCCAATTATCAACCCTGGTATGCACCTGCTGGATTCACCCGCGGCCTTGTAACTGGTGTAACTGATATTGCATTTTATCCACAGCAAAAACAACGTGACAATCTGTACAAGATTCCAATTAATCCTGTAGCTTACTTCCCTGCTGAAGGATTTGTAGTCTTTGGTCAAAAGACCATGCAAAAGAAACCAAGTGCATTTGATCGCATCAATGTGCGCAGGTTGTTCCTTGCACTGGAAATCTCTGTCCGGGATACAATCAAGTACTTCTTGTTTGAACCCAATACGCTCTTTACAAGAACACAAGTTATAAACACACTTCAACCAATCTTCGAACAAGCAAAGAACACACAAGGTCTATATGACTACCTGCTCATTTGCGATGAGAGAAACAACACCCCTGACGTTATTGACGAGAATGCAATGGTCGTCGATATATATCTAAAGCCTGTGAAGACTACAGAGTTTATCCTTTGTAACTTCTATGCCACAAGAACAGGTACAAATTTCCAGGAGATTATCACCTAAAGGATAAGTAATTTTATGGCAGATGTAAATCAATTAATCACAGACTTCTACAGAGTAGCCGCAACAAGAGAATTTGCACGCGATTATAACTTTCGTGTACTTTCCATTAATGCAGGAGGAGCAAGCAATGTTTCGTTTGATCAAGACGACTTGGTTTATTGCAAATCTGCCTCCCTACCTGAAAGAGCAATCACTAATGTGCCAGTACCCTACATGGGATTAAACTTCAATCTTCCTGGTAACGCCACATATCCAGGCAGTGAAGCTTATACATTGACCTTCTATTCAGATGCAAGATCACAGCTCAGACAAAAGTTTGAACAATGGTCCAGAGACATTTTTGATGATAGCTCCAGCACTGGCAATTACTTTGCTCCTAAACAAACAGCTATCATTGACCTTGTTCAACTTGACAATCAACTTGCCAAGACAGCACAATATCAGTTAGTTGGTGTTTCCATCCGCAGTGTTGGTGCCATTAATTATAATATTGCTGGTGGTACTGGTGAAACTGTTGAATTCCCTGTTACATTTGCCTATCATTATTTCAGAAAATTAACGTAAGCATCCAGTTCACAAATTAAATAATTAGGTGAACAATCCGTTTGTTGATGCACTTGCAAGTATCAAGGATAATTTTTATGGCATAGGCCGCGGCACAAACCCACTATTTGCTCCACAAGCTGCTGAACTTTTTGGATTTAACATTCCTGCTGTCCCAATAGTAAGCGTACGCGATTATTTCTTGTTTCAAATGGAGTCGTGGTTTACCTCGATTCCAATGTCAACACAATGGATTGTGGTAATCGACCAATATCCTAAAGCTTTAAATCAAACAATAGTGCAAGCATTAGAACGAACAGATGCCTCAAGACGAGGATTCAATATTAACAATGCTGTAACAATATTAAAAAGTTTTCCCATGCAAAAAATTATTGGCTGTCTCTTTGCGCACAACGTCACCATTCCAACAGAGAGTTTTGAAGCAAGTACAGTTTCAGTAAATAATAATCGAGGATTTTTACCAGGAGTAATTGGTGGAGCGAGAAATTCTGAAGCTCCAACACTAGTAATTGATTTCAAAGAAACAAACACATCATTTATTGACAATGTCATCAGGCCATGGGTAATTCTTGGATCACATTATGGTATGGTTGCACGACCTGGCGATACGCCAACTAGTAGAGATATGAAGAACATGAAAGTGAACATGACCTTACTTTCATACACAAGGTCAATTCATAATATATCCATGATCCCTCGCAAGGTATTCACATTTTATAATTGCATGCCTTTTAATGTGGCCGAACAAACATATGAGTATGAGAATGAGAAACTTGTAACATATTCAACTCGATGGACATATTCAAATTATACTGTTGAAAATAGTCTTTATCTTCCTGTTACTGATGTAATTAATAGAATTTCACAAGGTGAAATACCGAGAATTTCAACTCTGCAAAACGGCATCGGAAGTATAAATCCTCTGGGTATGCTCTAATTATATATGTGAGTGACTTCACATATAATTGCAGATTAGCTGATCGAACTGTTACTTTAAGAGAGATGAAATTACCTCTCTATAAAGATCTCGTAAAATATTTAACTACAAACAACACAACAGATATTACAAAAGCTTTTGATGATCTAATCTACCAGCTCTGCACAAGCGATTGTTCTAATCTTACAATTATTGAAAAGGCAAAAATACTTTTAACAGTAAGAGCAATAAATGTGCAGCCAACCCTGGATGTTGTTCTCACTTGTCCAAGTACAGGACAAACATTTAATGCATCCTTGGACCTTATTACAATAATAGATTATCTTAATAAAATTAATATTACATCAAAAAAATTGACATATGATGATTTAGAAATTGAACTCAACATACCAACAACTTTTCACTATGCAGACATTGATTTCATTAGTAAGATTACATTTAACCAAACACCAATCGATAATATAAAGGAAGCTTTTGATAGTCTACCTGCTAAAGTCAGCAAAGATATAAAAGATTATATTCAAGAAGCTGATACTTCCAATAATCAAAAATTTATTTCAATGAAATCTCCTTACGCAGATAAAAATATAGACATACCCATCTCTATATCTCAAAATACCATCTTTGAATTTGTAAAATTAGCTTTTCGTAGAGATCTAATGTCCATATATGAAATGGAGTATATTATTATTTCTAAGCTAAACCTAGACAGCGCAATTCTATATAATTCAACATATGCCGAGCTCAATATATATGTCAATATATTTAAAAAAGAACTTGAAGATCGGCAACAGGCAGGAAATCAGTTGACTAATCCTGCTTCAAGGACTATATAATATTATAAATTAAATTATGAATAACGTAACTGCCGCATTACAGCAACTTGAAACATACAATAAAAACAATGGTATTAGTGTATACATTCCATCTTTAAAGAGAGATGTAAAATTTAAAAACCTAACACTCTTGCAACAAAAAGGACTTCTTAGATCCTCCATTGAAGAGTCTCTCACTAAACTTTCTTTTATTGTGAGTATTTGTGACATTCTCAAACAAAACAACCTTGACGCAGCAATAGATATTGATACATTGTTTGTTTTTGATCGCATAGCACTAGCAATTGCATTACGATCCAAGTGTCTAGACAATAACTATACCACTGGTGAAAATAGTAAAATAGATCTTAATGTTGTTGTTGAGAATTATAAAAACATACCACTTATTGATCTTAATGATAGCAGTTTAGAACATGAAAATTTTTCTATTACTGTGACACCCCCCAGAATAATAAATGATAAAAAAATCAGTGAATTTTCAATTAAGAAAATGGCTGCCTCAAGTGACAAAGATCTTAAATCTATTTTGAGTGAATTGTTTGTTTATGAGCTTGTAAAATTTATTAAGACTTTGACTATAAAAGATACAAACACCACAATTGACCTCACACAAATCACAGCAGAGGAGCGTGTTAAGCTTGCGGAACAGCTTCCATCACAACTAGTCATAAAGCTACTTGAATACATTAAAACATATAGAGAATTTGAAACGAAATTCACTACCACCGGTGAGAACACAATTGATGTTGATGGAAGTTTCTTCACGATATAATCATTAAGTCATAAATATCTGTATGGTAAATACAGATGCTCTCACACCAGAGCAAATGATTGTGGCTCTGGGTCGCAATATTGCAGATCTCACACGAGCACAAGAAGCTCAAGCAAGAAGCCTGCAAAACTTATCGAAGATTATTTCGAAAAATTTTGTACCTGTTAATGCGTTTGTACGTAAACAAGATGACCGTGAAATAAAGCGCGATCGCCGCGCAAAAGAACCGTCTGAAGTAGTTCTCTCAAAAAAGAGCATCAAAGAGCTCAAAAAACTTGACATATCTGAAAAAATGGACGCACTTCTCAAAGAAGCAAGAAAACAACCAAAAAGTAATGAAGGGTTTTTTAGTAAAATACTTGGACCAATTGGATTGATTCTCTCTGTAGTTGCTGCCACTGGTCTTTTAGCGGGTAAATTTCCAGGTGTACGACAATTGTTACAAAATTTTAAAAGTGGTAATATCGGGCAAGCAATTACTGGATTCATCAGTAAGTTTAATAAAAGTGACAAAAGTTTAACAGAGTGGATACGGTCAATACCTATAGTTGGAAGACTGATTGATTTATATGAAGGGTTTCAACTCATAGGTCAGGGGAATTATAAAGACGGGCTTAAAAAATTAGTTTTTGCCATACCTGGTGCTAAATTTTTATCTGAATTGTGGGATAAAACAAAAACGAAATTTGGTGGTGCTTTAAAGCTTGATGATAAAACACCACTAAACGTAAATACATTTCTTAGCGGCATTAGTAAATTTATTGGTGACATATGGAACAGTATTAAAGAATCTGTTGTGGGATTCTTTAACGAAAAAGACGGCATATGGAGCACGATCAAAAAAACTGTAATTGATCCGTTGTTTAAAGATAATAAAATTTTACAAACAATTAAAGACAAACTCAGCAAAGCTATCCAAGGCATTGATTTGTCAGCAATTATTAATAGTGTACTTCAACCTATTTCAGGTCTATTTAATGGAATTAATTTTCAAGACAAAATGAATGGATTCATAACTAACCTGGTTCAACCACTGGTTAGTAATCTCATAGGTCCAGATACAGCAATAGGATTCATTTTGGCCAGAATAAGAGAATTATTTTCAGGTGATGTAACAAAAGTTAGGATTCTTGATTTTCTTCACAAATTAAGTGAGCGCTTTCCTTCAATCTCAAAATTAACAAATTTTGTCGAGCAGCTATTTGATCTCAATCTCGACACTGTAATCACAAAAGCCATTGATGCTGTCATGAAAAATATAGGAAACTTTGATCTCTCCAAAGAATTAGACAAGTTAATAGCTGATCTCGGTAAAGACATAGGATCCAAGCTCAGTCTTGGTGATAAAGTGACAGCAGTTGTAGGTGGTATTAAAGATAAAATAAAAGGCATATACACCAAAATAAACAGTCTTCTAACAAATGTTGTTGACATCTTCGGTGCAATATCAAACATGTTGAGTAATGATCCTGCTCGCTATGCACAAGGCAAAGCGTTTCTCGACAAAAATGCGCCTCAGTTAGCTAATTTATTTGATACTGTTCTTGGCGTTGTGCATGCCATTAATGATGTGATTGGAGGAGCAGATATTAATGAAACAATGAAAAAATATGGATTTGATAAGATTAATTTTAATTCAATATTTGAAACATTGGGTGCAAATATAATGAAATTTTTTGAAAAAGATGGTAAGCTCGACAAATGGGTCACGGGGTTAATTGACAAACAAATGGATAAAGTCATAGTATTAATGGATACAAAAGCAGATGCACTTGGTCAATGGCTTGCTGATAACGCCATTGATGTTGGCAAGAAATTATTCAAAGCTTTGCTTGATGCAATTTGGGAAAAAGCTAAAGAAAAGCTTTTAAATTTAAAAGATAAAATCTACAGCAAGCTTGGATGGGGTACAGATGATAATAAAGTAAAATCTGCTGGTGTTGTTGCAGGATTAGATGAAGACAAGCTCGAAAACAAGCCAGAGCAACCTGTATATGCTGATGACATCAATAAAACATGGCTTGCAAGTCAATTCAGTAGAATGGTAGATAGTATTTGTGCATGTGTTGGCAAAGAGAAAACCATAATACGTGAAGCAGCGCGCAAACCAGAAACAGCGCGCAAACCAGAAACAGCACGCAAACCTGAAGTAGCCCCTGAAGCAACCACTTATACTGAAACACCTTCGAAGCTCTCTAATGTAAAAACTGAACAAAAAAGATCTACTTCTGAAGCAGTCGCAACCACCAATGTCAAATCAAGCAATGACAAAGCTGAAGCCATGTATCTGGAAGCCTATAGCATATTTAAAAGAGCAGATGAGCTTGCAAAATCACAAGATAAAAAAGACAAAGAGCAAGCACGAAGTGATTATAAAGATGCGTTAGGCAAGGTGATGGCTGTTGAAAATATGTACCCTGATTTTCAAAAAGAGATGATTCGATTGAGAGAAAAAATGTTAATAAACCAGATAGCAGAGTTAGAACAGCAACTCAATAATAACAATATACCAGCCACTGAATTGAGTAAAAAGAACCCCAATATTACTACTGTTAATACAGTACCTGCCAATGCAATTGATAATGTACAGCTTGCTCCAAGCTCCACACTTGATGTTTCTAGGAACAAAGACACAGTTGCAGCAAATAACACTGTAAATAACAAGGAAGTAATTGATGTACTCAAACGTATTGACGCATCAATGCAGAAAAGCAATCAAATTAATACAGCAATAGCACAGAAAGATACAACACCAGCCGGCGCAAACATTGTGACTGTCAATAATGCACCGAAAACAATTAACCTCAATGGACAAACAGGAATAAAGGATCATAGGCAGGACGTAATGCGATCTATCTTCACTTACGCATAATAAGTAATATTATGGTCGATCATGTTTTTCAATTTGATGAGAGTGCGGTCGTTGGTGAAAATCCTAATAATCAGGGTCCACCAAGACTAGTTGCTGTCGGCGGAAGCAAAGGCGGTCTTGTAGATGTAGTTAATAAATATTATTGGACATATTCAAAAACTGACTCATCTGCCAGAGCAGAAACACCCACACTCTTTCTCAAAGAGAAAGAACTCAAAACAAATGCTTTAGTTGCTCAATTGCTCTATACCATTGGTGCCGCTGGTGAAGGATTTACAGAAGTAGCAGGAGATATCGTTGGGCAGAAGAATGTACAATCATTTAAAAGCGCTATTCTCAACACCTTTAAAGACGTTGCGTCGGATCCAAATGTACAAAACACAGGTATTCCAAAAAAGATAGAAGTTGCGTATGACAAAATCAAAGACGAAAATGCAACATTTGAAGATGCAAGAAATGTATGGTTGCAACCATATAAAAACCTATACTTAACGAAAAATACAGGCTGGGAATTTAATCTGCCTTATTTTGAAAATTTTGCAGCTATTGCACAGAATGTATTTTCGCAGGATGCTGGTCCTGGCCCTTCTCTTGGAATGCTTACCAGTGTGTCGGATCTAATGACTAACGCTGCAGACATTGCTAGTGTAATGCGTGAACCAACACAGATATCATACGTCGAAAGATCAAAAGCTTTCAATTACTCTACAGAAGGTGAGGATTTTACATTTATGTTTCCTCTCATAAACACTGGGTCATCAATCTATGATGATGTTATTAAAAATTGGCAGCTCATATATCTCTTGCTATACAACAACAGACCTGCGCGAAAAAATGCATCAGTAATTGAGCAACCAAAAGTATATGAAGTATCGCTTCCTGGTGTGAAATACATACCATTTGCATACATCTCCAATATCTCTGTTGAGTTTCAAGGCTC
>Ga0187844_10001064_pt1 | contig 21412 bp, 18 predicted proteins | sample SpaLakP09_SKY_50_FD_134517 | JGI IMG/M metagenome (GOLD analysis project Ga0187844, IMG submission 134517) | Oligotrophic lake water microbial communities from Sparkling Lake, Wisconsin, USA - SP09_SKY_50 | ecosystem: Environmental > Aquatic > Freshwater > Lake | place: USA: Sparkling Lake...
CAAGGCGGGCGCCAAGATCGTGGGCCATGACGGCGGGCCGGTGCGGGCGCCGCTGACGGACCTCAAGCCCCATGAGGTGGAAGAGCTGGCTGCGCTGATCAAGAAGCTCGGGCCGCAGTAAGCCAGCCCGGCCAACACGCAGAAACCCAATGATCAAGGCCCCACCAGAGGGCCATCGACCACAAATCACCCCCTTCGGAGACTTCCACCATGTTCATCAAAAAACTGCTGTTCATCGCCAGCGCCTGCGGCCTGGCGTTTGCCGCAACGGCCCAGACGGCCACGCCTGCCGCCTGGCCCGAAAAGCCTGTCACCATCGTCGTGCCTTTCCCGGCCGGAGGTTACACCGACATGGTGGCCCGCGCCATGGCCCTGCACATGGGCGAGAAGCTGGGCCAGAACTTCGTGGTGGACAACCGCCCTGGTGCCACGGGCACGTTGGGCGCAGGTGCCGTGAAGCGCGCTGCCCCCGATGGCTACACGCTGCTGGTGTCGTCGCTGGGCGCTTTCGTCGTGGCACCGCACCTGCTCAAAAGTGTGCCCTACGACGCGCTCAAGGATTTTGACTACATCACCGTGCCCGTGCAGGCGCCCAACGTGCTTGTCGCATCCCCCGCGCAGAAGGCGCGTACTGTGAAGGAGGTGATCGCCCAACTCAAAGCCAACCCCGGCAAGGTGAGCTTCGCCAGCTCGGGCAACGGCTCGTCGGACCACCTCTCGGCCGAGGTGTTCTGGCAGCAAAGTGGCACCGAGGGGCTGCACATTCCCTACAAGGGCGGTGCCCCGGCCATCAACGACCTGTTGGGCGGGCAGGTGGATTTTTCGTTCCAGAACGTGAATGCCGTGCTGCAGCACATCCGGGCCGGCAAGCTGCATGCCATTGCCGTCACCGGCGACAAGCGCAGCCCCGTGCTGCCCGATGTGCCCACGCTGGCGGAAGCTGGCGTGGCCGGTGCCGAGGTGTACTCCTGGCAGGGTATGGCCGCGCCCAAGGGCCTGCCGCCTGCGCTCAAGAAGAAGCTGTCGGACGCGGCCATTGCCGCCATGAACGATCCGGCTGTGAAGAAGCGAATGCTTGACCAGGGGCTGGAGATTGTGGCCAGCACGCCGGAAGCCTTCACCGCCTACCAGGCACGCGAATTCGCGCGCTGGAAAACCGTGATCGAAACCCGCAAGATCACTGCCGACTGACCCTCCCTTGAGGCGGCTTCGCGCGCGCCTCTTCCTTGCTTTTGCCCACCATGACCACCTCTACCCCTTCTACCAGCAGCACCCCCGTCATCACCGAACTGCGCGTGGTGCCCGTGGCGGGCCACGACAGCATGCTCATGAACCTGAGCGGCGCGCACGGCCCTTTCTTCACGCGCAACCTGCTCATCCTGCGCGACAGCGCGGGCAACACCGGGGTGGGCGAGGTGCCTGGCGGCGAGAAGATCCGCCAGACCATCGAGGACGCGCGAGCGCTGATTGTGGGCCGCCCCATCGGCCACCACAACGCCGTGCTCAACGCCATGCGCGCCCAGTTCGCCGACCGCGATGCGGGCGGGCGCGGCCTGCAGACCTTCGACCTGCGCATCACCATCCACGCCGTGACGGCGGTGGAGTCGGCCTTCCTGGACCTGCTGGGCCAGCACCTCAACGTGCCCGTGGCTGCGCTGCTGGGCGAGGGTGTGCAGCGCGAATCCGTGCAGATGCTGGGTTACCTGTTCTACGTGGGGGACCGCGCAAAGACCGATTTGGCCTACCGCACAGAGCCTGGCGCCGACAACGACTGGTTTCGCCTGCGCAACGAGAAGGCCATGACGGCCGAGGGCATCGTGCGCCTGGCAGAGGCCGCTTACGAGCGCTATGGTTTTGCCGACTTCAAGCTCAAAGGAGGCGTGCTGCGTGGCGAGGAAGAGGTCGAGGCCATCCGCGCGCTGCACCAGCGCTTCCCTGAAGCGCGCGTGACGCTCGACCCCAACGGCGGCTGGCTGCTGAAAGATGCGATCCGCATCACGCGCGACCTGCATGGCGTGATGGCCTACGCCGAAGACCCCTGCGGCGCCGAAGGCGTGTTCTCCGGCCGCGAGGTGATGGCCGAGTTCCGCCGCGCCACGGGCCTGCCCACTGCCACCAACATGGTCGCCACCGATTGGCGCGAAATGGCCCACAGCCTGGCCCTGCAGTCGGTGGACATCCCCCTGGCCGACCCGCATTTCTGGACCATGGCCGGATCGGTGCGCGTGGCGCAGATGTGCCAGGCGTTCGGCCTGACGTGGGGATCGCATTCCAACAACCACTTCGACGTGTCGTTGGCCATGTTCACCCACGTGGGTGCGGCCGCCCCCGGCCGCGTGACGGCCATCGACACGCACTGGATCTGGCAGGACGGCGAGCGCCTGACGAAGCAGCCGTTCCAGATCCGAAACGGCTTCATCGACCTGCCGAAGAAGCCCGGCCTGGGCGTGGAGCTGGACATGGACGAGGTGGAGCGCGCGCACCGCCTGTACCTGCAGCATGGCCTGGGCGCGCGCGACGATGCCATCGCCATGCAGTACCTGATCCCGGGCTGGGAGTTCAATAACAAGTCGCCGTGCATGGTGCGCTGAGCACGCACCGTCTCCTGTCCCCTCGTTTCTCAGAGGGCCCGCAGCAGGGCATCCGCACACGGGCGGGTGCCCTGTTCTTTTTTGGGCATTCCCGGCGCTGCTGTCCCGCTCAGGCGGCAGGGTCGCCCAGTATCTCCAGCGCCTCTTTCGCGATCGCCAGCGACACCTGCTCCTGCAGGATGCCGGCCTTGAGCACCAGGTGCTGCAGACGGCGTTCGCGGCTCGGCTCCTTGCCGAGGAAGTCGCGCTGCTCGATGCGCTGGTAAACATCCAGCTTTGCCTGGTGCATGGCTTGGCGCCTGGCAACTTCCTGCGCCAGCCCGGCGGGGCCGATGGCTGCCTCGGCGCGCAGGCGCACCATGAGCTCATCGCGCAGGGGTGTGGGGTCTTGCTGCTCGGCGATCCAGCGGCGCAGCTCCTTGCGGCCTGCGGGCAGCAGGCGGAACTGGCGTTTGCGGCCGCGGCCCGTCTCGGCCGGCAGGGCCTCGATCCAGAGTGCTTCCTCCAGCCGCGCCAGCTCGCGGTAGATCTGCTGGTGCGTGGCGTGCCAGAAATAGCCGATGGATTTGTCGAAGCGCTCGGCAAGCTCCGAGCCCGAGCAGGGGTGCTCGACCAGGGCGGTAAGAAGGGCGTGGGGCAGGGACATCGGAAAGAGAAAAGGCGCGAAGGGCGATTGCGGAATGCGCCATCTTGCCTGAATCGGGAGGCCTCTCCATTTTTATGCAACCAGTTGCATAAAAGAGGCGGCGGGGCTATATTTGTGCAACTGGTTGCATAAACACAAAGGAGACCCCGATGAGTGCTGTTCCCAAACCCGCTGCGGCTCCGCCGGCCGGCAGCGGCAGCCCCTACCCGCACCTGCATGCCCCGTTGGACCTGGGCTTCACCACGCTGAAGAACCGCGTGCTCATGGGCTCCATGCACGTGGGGCTGGAGGAGGTGGCCAACGGCTTCGAGCGCATGGCGGCCTTCTATGCCGAGCGGGCGCGCGGCGAGGTGGGGCTCATCGTGACGGGCGGCATTGCGCCCAACGAGCGCGGCCGGCCCATGCCGGGCGGGGCCATGCTGGTCAACGAGCACGAGGCCGAACAGCATCGCAAGGTGACGCAGGCCGTGCATGCCGAGGGCGGCAAGATCGCGATGCAGATCCTGCACTTCGGCCGTTATGCCTACCACCGCGACCTGGTGGCGCCGAGTGCCCTGCGCGCCCCGATCAACCCCCATGTGCCGCATGCGCTCACGGCCGACGAGGTGGAGCAGACCATCGAGGACTTCGCGCGCTGCGCCGCGCTGGCCCAGCACGCGGGCTATGACGGGGTGGAAGTCATGGGCTCCGAGGGCTACCTGATCAACGAGTTCATTGCCGCGCGCAGCAACCAGCGCGACGACGACTGGGGCGGCAGCTATGCCAACCGCATGCGTTTCCCGGTCGAGATCGTGCGGCGCACGCGCGAGCGGGTGGGTCCGAACTTCATCATCATCTACCGCCTGTCCATGCTCGACCTGGTCGAGGGCGGCTCCACGCTGGCTGAGGTGATCGAACTGGCCCAGGCCATCGAAGCGGCGGGTGCCACCATCCTGAACACCGGCATCGGCTGGCACGAGGCGCGCATCCCCACCATCGCCACCAAGGTGCCGCGCGCCGCCTATGCCTGGGTGACCAAGCAGGTGATGGGGCAGGTGGGCATACCGCTCATCACCCCCAACCGCATCAACACCCCCGAGGTGGCCGAGCGCCTGCTGGCCGAGGGTTGCGCCGACATGGTCTCGATGGCGCGGCCGCTGCTGGCCGACGCCGACTTCGTGCGCAAGGCGCGACATGGTCGGGCCGATGAAATCAACACCTGCATTGCCTGCAATCAAGCCTGCCTGGACCACACCTTCGGCGGCAAGATCACGAGCTGCCTGGTCAACCCCCGTGCCTGCCACGAGACTGAGCTGGTCATCACGCCTGTGGGTGCCAAGAAGCGCATCGCCGTGGTCGGCGCTGGTCCTGCCGGGCTGAGCTTTGCCGTCATGGCCGCGCAGCGCGGCCATGCGGTGGTGCTGTTCGATGCGGGCAGCGAGATCGGCGGCCAGCTCAACATCGCCAAGCAGGTGCCGGGCAAGGAAGAGTTCTACGAGACCCTACGCTACTACCGCCGCCAGCTGGAGCTGCATGGCGTGGAGCTGCGCCTTTCCACCCGTGTGGAGGCGAGCGATTTGGCGGGCCAGGGTTATGACGAGGTGGTGGTGGCCACGGGCATACAGCCGCGCACCCCCGACATCAAGGGCATAGCCCACCCCAAGGTGCTGAGCTACCTGGACGTGCTGCGCGACAAGAAGCCCGTGGGCCAGCGCGTTGCGATCATCGGCGCGGGCGGCATCGGTTTCGATGTGGGCGAATACCTCACGCACGAAGGCGAGAGCGGGGCGCTAGCGCCCGCCAAGTTCAACGATGAATGGGGCATCGACACCGGCTACGCCCAGGCCGGCGGCCTGCGTGCCGCGCAGGTGGAGGCGCCTGCACGCCAGGTGCATCTGCTGCAGCGCAAGGCGAGCAAGGTGGGCGATCAGCTGGGCAAGACCACGGGCTGGATCCACCGCACATCGCTCAAGGCGCGCAACGTGGGCATGAGCTCGGGCGTAGCCTACGAGCGCGTGGACGACGTGGGCCTGCACATCACCATCGACGGGCAGCCGCGCGTGCTCGATGTCGATCACATCGTCGTCTGCGCCGGCCAGGAGCCGCTGCGCGAACTGTACGACGCGCTGGTGGCTGCGGGCCAGAGCGCTCACCTCATCGGCGGTGCCGACGTGGCTGCCGAGCTCGACGCCAAGCGCGCCATCCTGCAGGGCACGACGCTCGCCGCCGCCATCTGATTCACCAACGAAAACCCAGGAGACATCCCATGACCGAAGCCTTGAAGAACATTCACCCCGCCGTTGCCCGCTCGCTCGACACCTGGCACCACATGGTGGCCAGCCGCGACCTGTCGAACCTGCTGTCCATCGTGCACCCCGACGCAGTGTTCCGCTCGCCCATGGCGAACACGGCCTACACCTCGGCCCCGGCGCTGATGCTGGCCCTGTCCACCGTGATCCAGGTGTTCGAGGACTTCACTTACCACCGCCAACTGGCCACCGATGACGGCCTGAACATCGTGCTGGAGTTCAGCGCCCGCGTGGGCGACAAGCAGCTCAAGGGCATTGATCTGGTGCGCTTCAACGAGCAGGGCCAGATCACAGAGTTCGAAGTCATGGTGCGTCCCCTGAGCGGCCTGCAGGCCCTGGGCACGGAAATGGGCGCGCGCCTGGGGGATAAGTTGCCCGCCTTCAAGGCCAAGGCCTGAAAGGCAAAACAGGACCGCACCTGGCCGGTGTGGTCCTGCTGCTTGGCATTCCTGGTGAATGCCGCCTCGGTGAGTGCGGCGCGGCCGCTGGCTACAGCTTGTCCTCTGCGCGTCGGCGTGGAAGTTGCCGTTTGATGGAGGGGCGTTGCAAGCGCTGTTTGGGGTCAACACCATCGGGCAGATCTGTGGCGCGCTGCAGTTGCAGGTGGGCCACCAGCCCGCCGGTGCTGGAGTTTGCCAAGGCAAAAATACCGCCCATGCGCTGCACCGTCTTGTCCACGATGGACAGGCCAAGGCCTGCCCCCGCAGCCGCTGTACGGGCCGAGTCGCCCCGGAAGAACGGCTTGGTCAGGTTGGACAGCTGTTCTGGGGGGACACCCGCGCCATGGTCGCGCAGCTTGACCAGCACCCAGCGCTCGCGGCTCTTGGCGACGATGTCTACGCTGGTGATGCCTGTTTCCTCGGTTTTGCCATAGCGCCGGGCGTTTTCCAGCAGGTTGGAGATCACGCGGGCCAGCTCCACTTCGTCGGCCAGCACGTTCAGGTCCTCGGGCACATTCATGGTGATCTGCAGCTCCCGGTGGTCCTGCACGGCATACACACAGGACGAGACCACCGCATGCAGATTGATGGGTGTGAGCGTGACGTGGTCGGGCCGTGCGTAGTCGAGGAACTTGTCGATGGTGGCGTCAAGCTGCACGATGTCGGCCACCATGTGCTCGCGGGCCACCTCGTCGGTGACGCTCATCTCGGTTTCCAGCCGCAGACGCGCCAAAGGCGTGCGCAGATCGTGCGAAATGCCCGCCAGCATCACGGCGCGGTCCTGTTCCAGTTTGGCGAGTTTCTGGGCCATGCGGTTGAAACCGATGTTCACCTCGCGGATTTCGCTGGTCACCACCTCTTCATCCAGATGGCTGGCAGCAAAATCGCCATCCTTGACCCGGTTGGCCGCATAGGACAACTGCTTGAGCGGGCGGTTGATCAGGCGCGCAATGGCAGCGGCGCCCGCCAGCGAGAGTGCGGCAGCCGTGATGAGCCATATCAGCCAGGTGCGACCACCGGCCGGGCTGAAGCGTGATCGATCCATCAACAGCCAGTTGGGGTCGCCGTTGATGTTGAAACCCACCCACAGGCCGTTTTCTCCATTCACGCTCTGGGCCACGATGGTGTCGGGCCCCAGGCGCATGGTCAGCTCGTCGGTCAGCCGGTTGCCCAAGGCGGTGGGGTCCAGCAGCGCATATTTGTCCTTCGGCTCGCGCGGCAGGATGCGCACACCCTCCTGGTCGGCCATGGTCTTGATGAGGGACACGCGTGCGATGGCGTCGGAGTGCACCAGTGCCGCACGGCTCAGGTTGACGAGCGATGCAATTTGCTGAGCCGTCTGCAGTGTGCGCGGCTCGAATTCAAGCGCTCGCAAGGTTTGTAGCCACGCCAGGATGCTGCCCACCAGCAACAGTGCCAGCAGGAAAAAAGTGCGCCAGAACAGATTGAGGCCCACACGCGCGCGCTGCTCCCGCGCCCGGCGGATAGCCTCCAGGGGCGCGGGGCTGGTGGCCTCCGAGGCCGTCACCGATTTGTGGGACGACTGCCTGGGCTTCCCATCGGTCTTGTACATGGGCAGATCAATCAGCTCGTGCCGTCCGGCACGAACACGTAGCCCACGCCCCACACAGTCTGGATATAGCGCGGTGCGGCGGCATCCACTTCCACCAGTTTGCGCAGGCGCGAGACCTGCACGTCCAGGCTCCGGTCGAAGGGCTCGAACTCGCGGCCACGGGCCAGCAGGGCCAGTTTTTCGCGCGACAAGGGCTGACGGGGGTGGCGCACCAGGGCCTTGAGCATGGCGAACTCGCCGGTGGTCAGGGGCAGTTCCTCGCCATTGCGTTGCAGTGCGCGTGTGCCCAGGTCGAAGGTGAAGGGGCCAAAGGTCACGACCTCGTTGTCGCCCGAAGGCGCGCCGGGAGCTTCCTGGGCAGGGCGGCGGCGCAGCACAGCGTGGATGCGCGCCAGCAGCTCGCGGGGGTTGAAAGGCTTGCCCAGGTAGTCGTCGGCGCCCACTTCCAGGCCCACGATGCGGTCCACGTCCTCGCCCTTGGCGGTGAGCATGATGATGGGCGTGCGGTCATTGGCAGCACGCAGGCGACGGCAGATGGAGAGGCCGTCTTCGCCGGGCATCATCAAATCCAGCACGATGATGTCCACTGTCTCGCGCAGCAGCAGGCGGTTCAGCGCCTTGCCGTCTTCCGCGACCATGACTTCGAAGCCTTCCTGGGTGAGGTAGCGGCGCAGCAAATCACGGATGCGGGCGTCGTCGTCCACCACGAGAACTTTGTCAGTGCGATTGGTTGTTGTGGCCATGTTGATCCCAAGTCCAATTTGTAACAGAGCCGATTCTGACCACTTGGAACGCCGAAGTTCGGTTTTTGGGGGCTGGTTTGACCAACTGTTACAAGTTTTGCCCGACTTCTCACACTCGCTACGGTCGTTTTACGGGGCGGTGCTTTGCAGAGGGTAAGGTGGCGGCCTGCGCAATCGGATCATCTGTTGCGCGCTCTTTCGAAAAGGCCATCACCATGAAAATCACGACCCGTTTGGTCACCGCTGCGGCTTTGCTGGCCTGTTTTGGCGCAGCCATGGCACAGACAGCCACCCCTCTGGAGCCACGCAACGTGGTGCAGCTGTCGGCCTCTGGAACGGTCGAAGCGCAGCAGGACCTGCTGGTGCTCACTCTCTCAGCCACCAAGGACGGCCCGGACGCCGCAACCGTGCAGGCCCAGCTCAAGCAGGCGCTCGATGCGGCCCTGACTGAAGCCAAGCGCACTGCGCAGCCGGGGCAGCTTGATGTGCGCACCGGCCCCTTTGGCCTGTACCCCCGCTATGCCAAGGATGGCAAGATCAATGGCTGGCAGGGCCGGGCAGAGCTGGTGCTGGAGGGGCGTGACTTTGCGCGCATCACTGCGGCGGCGGGCAAGATCCCGTCCATGCCCATCAGTCAGGTCGCTTTTGCACTTTCGCGCGAGGCCCGTGCCAAGGTTGAAACCGAGGCGCAGACCCAGGCCATCGACCAGTTCAAGGCGCGTGCGGCCGAGTTGGCCAAGGGCTTTGGCTTTGCCAACTACAGCCTGCGCGAAGTGGCGGTGAACAGCAACGAGATGTCGCCTGGTCCCCGTCCGCGCATGATGGCGATGGAAGCCAAGACATCGTCCTTCTCTGATGCGGCGGTGCCTGTGGAGGCGGGCAAGGCCCAGGTGGTGGTGACTGTTTCCGGCTCCGTGCAAATGCGCTGAGGCGGGCGGCCTTCAACCGCCTGTGACGCCGGTGGAACAGGCCATGCGCCGCGCCTGGGATTCTCGGTTTCGTCAAAGGGCCTGTCCGCCTGACACCTCAATCCGTTGTGCCGTCACCCAGCGGTTGGCGGGCGCCAGCAGGCCCGCCACCATGGGGCCGATGTCATCGGGCAGCCCCACGCGTCCCAGAGCTGTCATCTGGGCCAGATGCTTGTTGAGCTCGGGGTTGTCGCGCACCACGCCTCCGCCGAAATCGGTTTCGATGGCTCCTGGCGCCACTGTGTTGACGGTGATGCCACGTGCGCCGAGTTCTTTGGCCAGGTAGCGCGTCAGCACCTCTACAGCCCCCTTGGCCGCCGCGTAGGCTGCGTAGCCCGGGAGCGAGAGGTGGGTGAGACCAGTCGAAAAATTCACGATGCGTCCCCCATCCGCAATCAGCGGCAGCAGCGCCTGCGTGAGAAAGAACACCCCCTTGAAGTGCACGTTGACGAGGTGATCGAACTGTGTCTCGCTTGTAGTGGCAAACGCCGCATAGTCCCCATGGCCAGCGTTGTTCACCAGGTGATCAAGATCAGTGCGTTGCCAGGTTGTCTGCAGTGCGGTGCGCAGGTGCTCGGTAAAGGTGCCGAAGGTGGCGATATTGCCGGTATCGAGCTGCAGCGCCACAGCCCGGCGGTCCAGGGCCTGGATTTCGGCCACGGCAGCCTGCGCTTCCTCGGCTTGGCTGCGGTAGGTGATGACCACATCGCCGCCGCCCATGGCGATGCTCAACGCGGTATTGCGGCCCAGGCCCCGGCTGCCGCCGGTGACCAGTGTGATGGTGGGTGTGTTCAAGGTGGTGCTTGGTGTCATGGTGAACTCCTGTGTGTGGTGCGATTCAGTGTCCGGTTCCATGGCCCGTGTCGGTTGCCGAAATCACCCTGGTTCTTGCCTGATTCTCCAAATCTCGTGCCAGTAGATCTGCAAACCGGTACGCTTGCGGCATGACGACGCCCTTGTTCGATGCGGTGAGCCGCTATGCCGAAGCCCATACCCGCCAGGGCAGCGTGGCGCAGACCCCCATCCCCGGATTGAGCACGGTGCGCGCTACCGAGCCCAGCGGGTTGCTGCATGCGATTGCGCAGCCCCTTGTCTGCCTGGTTCTACAGGGCAGCAAGCAGGTGGCGATGGGGGCGCAGACCTTTGAATTCTCGGCGGGCGAGTCTCTGCTGATTACGGCCGATGTGCCCACAGTGAGCCAGATCACCCGTGCCAGTGCCGCTGCGCCGTACCTCTCGATTGCGCTGGAGCTGAGCCTGCCGGCCATTGCCGACTTGTCGGCTCAGATGGGTGTTGTGCCCCGGGGCGACCATGCCCCTGTACACGTGGATCCCACCGATGCGGAGGTGGCCGATGTGGCCCTGCGCCTCATGCGGCTTCTGGAGCGGCCCGAGGCTGTCCCGCTGCTGCATGCGTCCCTGGTGCGTGAGTTGCACTACTGGTTGCTGGCGGGGCGGCATGGCGCTGCCATCCGCCGCCTGGGCTGGCCCGGAAGCCACGCCCAGCGGATAGCGCGCGCCGTTGCCGTGCTGCGTGCCGATTTTGCGCAGCCCCTGCCGGTGGAGAGCCTAGCGGCACTGGCAGGCATGAGTCCCTCATCCTTTCATCAGCATTTCCGAGCCGTCACTTCCCTGTCGCCGCTGCAGTTTCAGAAGCAGCTGCGTCTGATCGAGGCCCGGCGATTGATGTTGTCGGAGGGGGCCAGTGCCAGCAGCGCGGCATTTGCTGTGGGCTATGAAAGCGTGCCCCAGTTCACCCGCGAATACGGTCGGCTGTTCGGTTTGCCGCCGGTGCGCGACACGCAAGTGGCAAGAGACAGGACACGGGCGGTGGGGTGAGCAGCCCTCATGGGGGCCTTCCGTGCCGGTGCACCTATTTGCTGTAGTCGATCAACCCCCATACGATCACAGTGAGCTGGAGCAGGTTGATCAGGATGGCGATGGTGTGGGTTCTGCGGAACCCCGGGATGGCATCCATGTAGTTGGACTGGATCTGCTCCCCGAGCGCATCCATCTTCGGGATGATCCTGCTGCGCAGCACAACGGCGATTCCGGCCAGCGCGGCCGCACCGCAGGCAATGCCAGGGTGGCCTGCCAGCGCAAAACTGATCGCCGTGGCGGAGGCCGTCACAAAGGCGCAGAGATAGTAGACATGGAAGAACCCGCGCACAAAGCGTGCGTCCAGCGGCGTATCGTGCTTGAGCACCAGCAGCGGGATGGAGCCCATGATGAAGTACGCCGTGGTCACGAGCAGCGCCACGGTGAAGAACATGGCAGCAATCATTGCGGCAGACATCGCGATTTCCTCCCATGGTGGGATGTCGTCCAGGGGCTCGCGAGCAAGAGGCAATGTGCCCCAACGGTTTCCTGGAGGACAACACCATTCTAGGGAAGCCACCTCGGCCATGGTCTGGTGGAATGCGAGACCCGCAGGTGGCGGTAGGTGGGGCCCGCAGGGCAGGGGCCCCGGGGCCGTGGGCCGAGCGCCGCGAGGATGGCTTACTGTGCCGCCCAGCCGCCGTCCATGTTCCAGGCCACGCCGCGCACGTTGTTGGCCGCTGGGGAGCAAAAGAACACGGCCAGCTCACCCAGTTCTTCGGGCGTGGTGAACTGCATCGAGGGCTCCTTCTCGCCCAGCAGCAGCTTCTTGGCATCCTCGTTCGACAGGCCGTGCTCGGCGGCCTTGGCGTCCACCTGTTTTTGCACCAGGGGCGTGAGCACCCAGCCGGGACAGATCGCGTTGCAGGTCACGCCCGTGGTGGCGTTCTCCAGCGCCGTGACCTTGGTCAGACCTACGACGCCATGTTTCGCGGCCACATAGGCCGCCTTCTGTGCGGAGCCCACCAAGCCATGCACCGATGCCACATTGATGATGCGGCCCCAGTTGGCACTTTTCATGGCAGGCAGCGCCAGACGTGACGTGTGGAAGGCGCTGGTGAGGTTGATGGCAATCACGGAGTCCCAGCGCTCCACGGGGAAGTCTTCCACGTTGGCCACATGCTGGATGCCCGCGTTGTTCACCAGGATGTCCACGCGCCCGAACTGTGCGGCGCTGGACTTCATCATGTCCTCGATATCAGCCGCCCGGCTCATGTCAGCGCCGTGGTAGGCCACTTGTACCTCCGCCGCAGCGCCTGCGGCCAGGACTTCGGCGCGGGGGCCGTCTACATCGCCAAAACCATTGAGCACGATGTTCGCGCCCTGGCGGGCCAGGGCTTTAGCGATTCCGAGGCCAATGCCACTGGTGGAGCCGGTGACGAGGGCGGTTTTGCCTTTCAGCATGAGAGTCTCTCCGAATGAATTACGATGCCACGCAAGGGAAGTCGGCAACCATGGCGTGCGCCATAGGTTCCGAATTCCGCAAGCATTATCGAGCGCCGATCCCGGATTTCGCACCCATGAATGAACCTACGCTGAACTACGTACTGTGCCCGGGCTCCGCAGCCCCGCCAGTGGCCCCGGACCGCGCGCCTGCTCCGGCGCAGCAACACCGCATGGCGTACTGGGAGTGGAATGCCACGGGCAATCCGGCACATCCGCATGTGGTGGTCTGCGTGCATGGCCTTTCGCGCCAGGGGCGTGACTTTGATACTTTGGCGCGAGCGCTGAGCGCGCATGCGCGGGTGGTCTGCCCCGACGTGGTGGGGCGTGGCCAGAGCGACTGGCTGGCCGACCCCATGGGCTACCAGATTCCGCAGTACGCGGGCGACATGCTGGCCTTGCTGGCGCAGTTGCATCAGCAGGGAGCCATCGCCACGCTGGACTGGGTGGGTACCAGCATGGGTGGGTTGATTGGCATGGGCATTGCAGGTCAGCCGGGGTTGCCTTTGCCGGTGCCGGTACGCAGGCTGGTGCTCAATGATGTGGGCCCGGTCATCCAGTGGGAGGCCTTGCAGCGCATCGGCCAGTACCTGGGGCAACTGGCGCGGTTTGCTTCGCTGCAGCAGGCTGCCGATGCCATGTGGGCCATCTCCACCAGCTTTGGCCCGCACACGCCAGCCCAGTGGCTGGAGCTGTCGCGTGCGATGGTGCGCACCTTGCCAGCGTCAGATGGGGGCGGCATCACGCTGCATTACGACCCCGCCATTGCTGTGCCTTTCAAGACCCTGACCCCGGAGTCCGCCGTGGCGGGCGAGGCTGCGCTGTGGCAGCTGTACGACCATATCCAGGCGCGCACGGCTGTTGCGTGGCGCGCAGTCGGATCTGCTCTCTCGCGCTACGGCGCAGGCAATGACGGAACGCGGCCCCCGGGCGCACGTGGTCGAGTTTGAGGGGGTGGGGCATGCACCCACCCTGGTGGCGGCCGATCAGGTCGCGGCCGTCACGGAGTTCCTGCTGGCGGCAGAAGGTGTTGTGGCCGGATGAAAACCAACCCCCCCGCACTCGCGTCCCTTCCCCTTCAGACCGACACCGTTCCGCAGCTTATTGCCGCCACCGCGCACACGCTGCCCGAGCAGGTGAATGCGCTGGTGCGCGCGCGCGCTTTTGCCGAGCCACTGATGGCGGGCGAGACTTTGGATTCGGGTGAGAACACGCTGGCCCACGCGGATGCCGTGGCCGCCATCCTCAAAGGCATCGGCGGCTCCGAGGCCATGCAGGCCGCGAGCTATCTCGTCTATGCCTGCGTGCACTTGAACAAGCCGGAAGAGGTGATTGCCAAGGCCTTTGGCGACAACTTTGCTGCGCTGGCAGTAGAAACGACCAAGCTCATGCGCGTGCAGCAGCAGGCCCGCACCGCCGAGCACTTGGAAGACCCTGCAGTGCAGACCGAGAATGTGCGCAAGATGCTGCTCGCGTTCTCGCGCGACCTGCGCGTGGTGATGCTTCGGCTGGCTTCACGCTTGCAGACGCTGCGTTTTCACGCGGCCAGCAAACGCCCTGTATCGCCCAGTCTGGCGCGCGAGTCGCTGCAGGTGTTTGCGCCGCTGGCCAACCGCCTAGGCATCTGGCAGGTGAAGTGGGAGCTGGAGGACCTGTCCTTTCGCTTCCTGGAGCCCGACACCTACAAGGAAGTGGCCCGCCTGCTCGATGAAAAGCGGGGCGAGCGCGAGGTGTACATGGAGCAGCTGCGCGCGCGGCTCGAATCCGACCTGCGCGCGCGCAGTATCAGCGCCAGCGTGCAGGGTCGCCCCAAGCACATCTACAGCATCGTCAAGAAGATGCGCGGCAAGTCGCTCAACTTCGACCAGGTGTTCGATATCCGTGCGCTGCGCGTGGTGGTGCCCACGGTCAAGGACTGCTATGCCGCGCTGAGCTGGGTGCATGAGCAGTTCAAGCCCATCGTGGAGGAGTTTGACGACTACATCGCCAAGCCCAAACCCAACGGCTACCAGTCGCTGCACACCATCGTGCGCGACGACAACGGCAAGCCCATCGAGATCCAGATCCGCACCCAGGCCATGCACGAACACGCTGAGCACGGCGTGGCGGCGCACTGGGCCTACAAGGAGGCCGGATCCAAGGGCTATGCCGGTGTGTCCGCCTCCGGCGAGTACGACGCCAAGATTGCGGTGCTGCGCCAGCTGCTGGCGTGGGAGCGGGATCTGGCAGGCGCATTGCCCAATCGGGGCCTGTTCGAGGACCGCATCTATGTGCTGACGCCCGATGCTGCCGTGGTCGAGCTGCCGCAGGGGGCCACGCCTGTGGACTTTGCTTATGCCGTGCACACCAGCCTGGGCCACCGGTGCCGGGGCGCCAAGGTCGATGGCGCCATGGTGCCGCTGAACACGCCGCTGCAGAACGGGCAGACGGTGGAGATTTCCACCGTCAAGGAAGGGCGCCCGTCGCGCGACTGGCTCAATGCCGAACTGGGCTACCTCACCAGCCACCGGGCCAAGGCCAAGGTGCGTGCTTGGTTCAATGCCCAGGCGACCCACGAAACCGTGGCCCGTGGCCGCGAATCGGTCGAAAAACTCTTGCAGCGCGAAGGCAAGACTGCCATCAAGCTTGACGATCTGGCGGTGCAGCTGGGCTTCAAATCGGCCGATGCCTTGTTCGAAGTGGTGGGCAAGGACGAGTTTTCGCTGCGCAACATCGAAACGGTGCTGCGCCCGCCCGAGCCCGTGCTGCAGCCCGATGACTTCCTGCTGCTCAAGAAGACACGCACCAACGACGCTGCCCCCAAGGGCGGTGTGCTGGTGGTGGGCATCGATTCGCTCATGACGCAGTTGGCCAAATGCTGCAAACCCGCACCGCCCGATGCCATCCGTGGTTTTGTCACGCGCGGCAAAGGGGTGAGCGTGCACCGCGCCGATTGCAGCAACTTTCGTGAGATGGCGGCCCGCAGTGCCGAGCGTGTGATTGAGGTGGAGTGGGGGGTGCCCAAGCAGGCAGCCAGTGCCGCCGTGTACCCGGTGGACGTGGCTGTGGAGGCCGCCGACCGGCAGGGCCTGCTGCGCGACATCTCGGAGGTCTTTGCCCGAGAGAAAACCAATGTGGTCGGCGTGCAGACCCAGTCGGTCAAAGGCACCGCCTGGATGACGTTCACGGTGGAGGTGGCCGACTCGGGGCGCCTGAACAAGGTGCTGGGGATTGTGGCCAGTGTGCAGGGCGTGCGATCTGCACGCCGACGATGAGGTGGGCCGCCTGGGGGCAGAATGGCCTCAGGCGGTGGTCATACCGCCGATTCATTTGATTTGTTTAGCGGGCTTTTCAGAGCAGTCGATTTTTATGGCTATAATCGTGGTCTAAACAACGACAGGCGCGTAGCTCAGCTGGTTAGAGCACCACCTTGACATGGTGGGGGTCGTTGGTTCGAGTCCAATCGCGCCTACCAAGTTTTTCTGAAAGAAACCAGCTTTCAGTGTTCTGCAAAAACTTGGGAAAAAACAAAGCCGCCATCCTGGGCGGCTTTTTTGTTTGTCAGCCCGTTTCCTCGCGGTGCAATCGATTCGCCTTGTCCGTGGCGATTGGCCGCAGGCAACAAGGCTCCAGGTCCTCCTCTTTTCCCGGTTTTTCTTCCATGGCTGCTTAGGGCGTGTCATCAATCAATACCCCCACGCGAAAGCCAGCCAGCCAGGCCGTGCAGTGCTAGGCGCCCTGAGTGCCGTGTAGCTTGGCTACACAAACGAAGGGCAACGACGCAATGCGCGGCCTGGCTGGCTTTCCCTCCGGGCTGACCCCGCAATGCGGCGTCTGCTTTGTCGCGTGGCTTGCCCATAGATGACTATGGGCTGCGCCCCGCTTCGCGCATCCATCCGCATTGCGGGGTCAGCGCGTGGGGGTATTGATTGATGACACGCCCTAGGCGGCGGCCGCAGACGTTACGTCTCGACGGACCTGTTGCGTCTCTTGCCCGGTGTGCTTCTTAAGCGGCTCATAAGATCTCTCTGTCACGCTCGCAGCGTTGACGACCTCCCTCCCTCTTGCTTCAATGTAAGAGTTCAGCCCGCCCCGTGCGGGCTGCTTTTTTTTCTGCCCTGGTGGCGTCGGCCGCATAGGGTTCAAGCAGGGGGCTTGCTGACGGTCCATGGTGCGGCCATACCGTGCGAAAGAGGGGTGTCGCGGTCGTGACAAGTGATGCCGACGCTTCATCAGGGTATTCCTTTGCCGCTGCGGTGGTGCACTCTCCCTAGAATGTGCTGCACTGCAATACATGGGTTTCGAGCCCGAGGAGTTCGTCGTGTCCGAACAGAAAAGTGCCGCGTCCAAGTCGGCCCAGCGCGTCATCAAGAAGTACCCCAACCGCCGTCTGTACGACACAGACACCTCCACCTACATCACCCTGGCCGAAGTGCGCCAACTGGTCATGGACCACCAGCAGGTGGTGGTCCGCGATGCCAAGACGGGTGAAGACCTGACGCGCAGCATCCTGCTGCAAATCATTCTGGAAGAAGAGGCCGGTGGCGCGCCCATGTTCACTGAGGCCGTGCTCGCCAACATCATCCGGTTCTATGGCCACGCCATGCAGGGCTTCATGGGGGCGTATCTGGAAAAGAACGTGCAGGCCTTCACCGATGTGCAGACCAAGCTGGCCGAACAATCGCAGAGCGTGACGCCCGAGATGTGGGCGCAGTTTATGAACCTGCAATCGCCCATGCTCAAGGGCATGATGGGCAACTACGTGGAGCAGTCGCAGTCCATGCTCACCCAGATGCAGGAGCAGATGCAGAAGCAGACCGAGCAGATGCTGGGTGCGTTCGGGTTGAAGCGGTAAGCCCGCCACGAGCCGTTGCTCGGGGCGCCCTGGGGCTGTGCCCCGGTGGCTCCAGCAAAGCTGGATCTGCGGTGGCACCGGCCTGGTGCCGAGCTGGTTCCACCGCCGCAAAACACTGCCCCTGTCGGCCTGGAGGGGCTCCCTCACCGGCCGGGCGCCGGAACTGGGACAATACGGGGCTATGAGCGAAGCACTCTCCCCCACGAAAACACCCAAAGTCGGATTTGTCAGCCTGGGCTGCCCCAAGGCGCTGACCGATTCCGAACTCATCCTCACGCAACTGAGCGCCGAGGGCTATGAAACCTCCAAGACCTTCCATGGCGCGGATCTGGTCATTGTCAACACCTGCGGCTTCATTGACGACGCCGTCAAGGAAAGCCTGGACACCATCGGCGAGGCGCTGGCCGAAAACGGCAAGGTGATCGTCACTGGCTGCCTGGGCGCGCGTGCGGGCGAAGGGGGCGGCAACATGGTGCGCGAGATGCACCCCAGCGTGCTGGCCGTGACCGGGCCGCACGCCACGCAGGAGGTGATGGACGCCGTCCACCTGAACCTGCCCAAGCCCCACGATCCCTTCATCGACCTGGTGCCCGGCGGTTTCGGCATTGCGGGCATCAAGCTCACGCCCAAGCACTACGCCTACCTCAAGATCAGCGAGGGTTGCAACCACCGCTGCACTTTCTGCATCATCCCCTCGATGCGTGGCGACCTCGTTTCGCGCCCGATTGGCGACGTGCTGAGCGAGGCCAAGGCCTTGTTCGAGGGGGGCGTGAAGGAGCTGCTGGTCATCAGCCAGGACACCTCGGCCTATGGCGTGGACGTGAAGTACCGCACCGGTTTCTGGGACGGCAAGCCCGTCAAGACCCGCATGCTGGAGCTGGTGCAGACTCTGGGCGAGATCGCCGAGCCGTACGGCGCCTGGGTGCGCCTGCACTACGTGTACCCGTACCCCAGCGTGGACGAGGTCATCCCGCTCATGGCCACGGGCAAGGTGCTGCCGTACCTGGACGTGCCTTTCCAGCACAGCCACCCCGATGTGCTCAAGCGCATGAAGCGCCCCGCCAGCGGCGAGCGCAATCTGGAGCGCATCCAGCGCTGGCGCGAGGCCTGCCCCGAGCTGGTCATCCGCAGCACCTTCATTGCTGGCTTTCCGGGCGAGACGGAGGAAGAGTTCCAGCACCTGCTCGACTTCGTGCGCGAGGCGCAGATCGACCGTGCAGGCTGCTTTGCCTACAGCGACGTGAATGGCGCCGCTGCCAATGAGCTGCCCGGCATGCTGCCGATGGAAGTGCGCGAAGAGCGCCGCGCCCGCTTCATGGCCGTGGCTGAAGAGGTCTCGATCGCCAAGCTGCAGCGCCGTGTGGGCGCCACGATGCAGGTGCTGGTGGACCATGCCCCGGCATTGGGCAAAAAGGGTGGCCGGGGCCGCAGCTACGCCGATGCGCCCGAGATCGACGGCGTGGTGCACCTGCTGCCGCCCGAGAAGATCAGCAAGCAGCTCAAGGTGGGCGAGTTCACCAAGGCGCGCATCGTGGGCACGCAGGGGCACGACCTGGTGGCCGTGCCGGTGTGACGATGTTTGATTCGGGTTTTGCTATTGTTTGAATAGCTGCCAGCGCTTGCCTATCAGGCGCTGGGCGCCAAAAACACCAATAAAAAAGGCTTCCCGAGGGAAGCCTTTTTTGTGGGCCGAGGCAGAAGCCTCTGGCATGCTTTAGACGCGCTTGCGGTATTCGCCGGTGCGCGTGTCGATTTCGATCTTGTCGCCTTGCGACACGAACAGGGGCACGGGCACTTCGAAGCCGGTGGCGATCTTGGCGGGCTTGAGCACCTTGCCGGACGTGTCGCCCTTGACGGCGGGTTCCGTCCAGGTGATTTCGCGCTCGACGCTGGTGGGCAGTTCGACCGAGATGGCCTTGCCGTCATAGAACACCACTTCGAGGGACATGCCGTCTTCCAGGTAGTTCAGTGCGTCGCCCATGTTCTCGGCTTCGACTTCGTACTGGTTGTATTCGGTGTCCATGCAAACGTACATAGGATCGGCGAAGTAGGAGTACGTGCAATCCTTCTTGTCCAGGATCACGTTGTCGATCTTGTCGTCGGCCTTGAACACGTTTTCGGTGCCGAAGTTGCCGATCAGGCTCTTGCGCATCATGCGCACGGTGGCTGCACCGCGGCCGCCACGGGCGAATTCGGTCTTCAGGACAACCATGGGGTCCTTGCCGTGCATGATCACGTTGCCGGCGCGGATTTCTTGAGCGATTTTCATAGCGAGTTGCTTGGGTTGGGGCCGCTCAACGCGCGGGCCGGTGGCTTTCTGTTGTCTCGCTGTAGAGGCAGAAGGCGCGCCGTGCCGATGCATGTTCCGCGGCGGGAATGCGCGAGGGCTGGGCACCGGTGTGCCGCACCTGATTTGCGCAAAGCCTCGGATTTTACCGTTTTTCGGCGACAAAGCCCAAAAGTTGCGCCACAAGGTTGTCCTGCGTCAGCAGGCGTGTGCGCGCGGCCGCAATGCAGGCGGTCCATTCAGCCAGGGTGTCGTCGCCGGGCCACTGCAGGGGAGCGGTGTTGATTCCGTTCCAGGTGGCATGGAACTGCCGCAGCGATTCTGGGGCCTGCAGCCAATCCAGAAACGCCCAGAGCTTGTCGTGGTGGGCGTTGTCGTGCTGGGGGTAGATCTGCCAGACCAGGGCCTGCCCGGCCCACAGCGCCCGCACCAGCGAATCCTCGCCGCGCACAAAGTTCAGGTCGCAGGCCCAGAGCATGTCGTCAAACGCCGTTTGGGTGCGTGCAGGCAGGTATGAAATGTATAGCTGCCCAAGCTTTCCAGGCGCGCCCAAGCAGGCATTTTGAGCATGATTTTGGGCTGCACCAAGCGCGGCCTGCACCGCCGCCGTGGGGCGGCCTGGCGTGACCAGCAACTGCGTGGGCCGGGCCTGGCACTGCTGCAGCAGTTCGGGCAGGGCGGCGGGCTCGTAGCAGAACAGCGACACCCAGCGCTGCCCTGGGCCGTCGTCGTTGATTAGGCCAAACGCGTCGGCGTGCGCCTGGCGCCAGGCGGTGCGGTCAAACGCCTGCCGCCGGGCCATCAGGTCGTCTTCGCGCAGCAGCCCGCCCGTGGCGGGCGTGAAGCCGGGGTAGAAGAACCAGCGTGTCCAGCCCGCAGCAGGGCCCGACAGGAGGAGCGACGGCAGCCGGTGGGTGCGCTCCACATAACCCTCGGCCGACAGGTATTCGAGGTTGATCCAGACAGGTTTTTGGCCGTCTGCGCGCGACTGGTATACGCTATAAGCTATGAATTCAGGAGCAATTTCGCAGCCGAACGCCTCCACCATCACATCGGGCGCTGGCTCATCGGAGCTGGGCGGTGGCGAACCCCAGGCGCGCAGTTCCACATCTGGGCAGCCTGCGGGCGCCATCCACGCGAGGGCCGAGGCGTCGTCCACCCACAGGCGCACACGGTGGCCCAGGCGGGCCAGTTGCGCCACCAGCCGCCAGCACACGCCGATGTCGCCAAAGTTGTCGATCACGCGGCAGAACACATCCCATTGCAGGGCGGGGAGCGTGGGGCGCGCAGGGTTCGCGGGCGCTTGGGCCGTCATGCCGCATCTCCCTGTTGCGGCGCAACAGTGCGCAGATGGTCCACCAGCAGCCGTGCCACGCTGGACAGGGATTCCTCAGACCGCACGCACAGCACCAGCTGCCGGTGCGCCCAGGGCTCGTTCAGCGTGACCACACGGATGGGCTGCGATCCCTTGTACAGCGCGGCGCTGCCGCGTGGCATCACGCCGACGCCCAGGCCGGCCGCCACCATCAGGCACAGCGCGTCGTAGCTGGTGACCTGCATGCGCAGGCGCAGCGGCAGTCCTGCCTCTGATGCTGCGCGGGTCAGCTGGTTGTTGATGGCACTGCCCGGGTGGGCGCCCACAAAATCGTAGGGCAGGGCGTCGGCCAGGTGGGCCGACTTGCGGCGTGCCAGCGCATGGCCCGTGGGCGCCACCAGCCGCCA
>Ga0187844_10001067_pt1 | contig 21386 bp, 6 predicted proteins | sample SpaLakP09_SKY_50_FD_134517 | JGI IMG/M metagenome (GOLD analysis project Ga0187844, IMG submission 134517) | Oligotrophic lake water microbial communities from Sparkling Lake, Wisconsin, USA - SP09_SKY_50 | ecosystem: Environmental > Aquatic > Freshwater > Lake | place: USA: Sparkling Lake...
ACCGCTGGAGACGACGACTGCCGGCGTTTCGGTCTCGGCCACCAGCTTGAGCAAGGGTTGCGAATCGCAGAAGGGCGGCGGCAGGATGAGGCCGTCGATGCCGTTGGCGATCATCTCGGCCACGGGGGCCTCCTCGCCGTCACGGGCGGCGTCGCAGCGCTGCACGATGAGCTGCACATGGCGCAGGCTGGCCTTGTTCAGCAGCCCGATGAGGAACTCGTTGAGGTAGCCCGCCGTCGGGTCGATGTAGAGCATGCCGATGCGGATGGGCTCCGAGCCGGCCAGGCGCCGCGCGGCCTGGTTGGGCATGTAGTTCAGCGAGGCGATGGCCGCCTGCACCTTCTCCCGCGTGCCGGGGCGCACATTGAGCTCCCCGTTGACGACACGGGACACGGTCATCGGCGACACCCCGGCCAGGCTGGCCACGTCGGCGATGGTCGCCACCTTGGTGCTGCGCCCACTGCGCACGTTTGGCTTCAATCTGCACCTCGAGTCTTCATTGTTCTTTGACGGCCGGCGAGCCCTGTGCGGCCGAAGCCATGATTCTCTACCAAGCCCATGGTTGCGCTTTCCTCAGCGGCCCGGTGCGAACCCGAAGCGCAAGGCCTTGTAGGCCGCCAGGTCCTGCGCGGGCGGCCGCGTGCCCGCCGGCAAGGGCAGGCCCGAGACCGACTGGAAATAGGCAATGCAAGCATCGCGCCACCAGCGCGCCTCGCGGGCCTGGACGGCGAGGTAGGCCGTGACTTCGGCGTGGCGCTCGGGGTCGATGTCGGGCTTGAGCGCGGCCCAGCGCCGGCCCATGTCGTCCACGGTCGCGACGCCGCGGTCGTAGCGGGCGATCAGCTCGGCCCACAACGTGCGGCCAGACGCCATGGCGTAGTCCCAGGGCAGGTGGTGGAACCACAGCAGCAGCTCCGGCGGCGTGGTGCGCGGGTCGGCAAAGCGGCGCGCGACTGACGGCGCGTACTGCGCGACGGCATTGCTGCCGCTGGGCGAGCGGTCGAAGCCGATGCCGCCGCGGTCCGCTTTGTGGAAGTAGGTCGGGTTCCAGTCGGCGCGCTCCAGGTTGTTGACCCAGGGGCCGGGGCCGTAGTGGTGGCCGGTGTCCATCAGGTGGTGCAGGCCCAGCGGCGTCATGTAGTCGACGACCGCCTCGCGCGAAGTCAGCATCACGTCGACGATGGCATCGCGCGCGGCGGGGCGGGTCGTGAAGGTCTGCGCCACCCAGTCGCGGGCGACGGCGCTGGACGCCAGGTCCGGGTCCCAGGCCAGACGGCCGAAGGCGTACCAGTTGGCCTGATCGAACTGCGAGCCGCTCCAGTTGCGGTCCTGGCCGATGTTCGCCACGCCGGCTATTGCCGTGAGCTGGTGGCCGTGCAGACGGCCGTCGACGACGCGCGCGACCGTGCCGCCATGGCCCGTGTCCGCACGCAACACCTCCTCGAACAGCGGACCGAGGTGGACGAGATGGGTCGAGAACCCGAGGTACTCCTTGGTGATCTGCAGCTCAAGCGCCAGCGGCGTCTTGGGCATGGCGCCGAACAGCGGGTGAAAGGGCTCACGCGGCTGGAAGTCGATGGGGCCGTTCTTGACCTGCACGATGACGTTGGCGGCGAACTGGCCGTCCAGCGGCTGGAAGTCTGCATAGGCCTGGGCGGCGCGGTCCTTGGCGTCGGGCGCGTAGACAAAGGCCCGCCACATGACAACACCACCGTGCGGTGCCAGCGCCTCGGCCAGCATGTTGGCGCCGTCGGCATGGGTGCGGCCGTAGTCCTGCGGGCCGGGCTGACCCTCGGAGTTGGCCTTGACGAGGAAGCCGCCGAAGTCCGGGATCACCTTGTAGATCTCGTCGGCCTTGGCCCTCCACCAGGCTCGCACGGCCGGGTCCAGCGGGTCAGACCTCTTCAGCCCGCCCAGCTCCACCGGCGCCGAGAAGCGAGCCGACAGGTAGACCTTGATGCCGTAGGGCCGGAACTGATGAGCCAACGCCGCCGCCTTGGCGAGGTAGGGCGCGGTCAGGGAGTCGGCCTTGGCATTGACGTTGTTCAGCACCGCGCCGTTGATGCCCAGCGACGCATTGGCGCGGGCGTAGTCGACGTAGCGCGCATCGAGGATGTCGGGCAGCTTCCACCAGTCCCACAGCGACGCGCCGGAGTAGCCGCGCTCGACATGGCCGTCCAGGTTGTCCCAGTGGTTGAGCAGGCGCAGGCCCACCTTGGGCGATGAGCGCTGGTCAAGCTCGGCCAGATCGGCGCCGGTCTGGGCGGCGCGCAGCCAGGCAAAGCTGCCGTAGAGCAGGCCGATGTCGCTGTTGGCGGCAACGACGGTCACGGCCTGGCCTTGCAGCGTCAGCCGGCGCAGCGCATAGCCCTCGCGGCCGAGCTCGTCCCAGGGCAGGCTCAGGCCAGCCGGCGCCTGGGCGCGCGTGACCAGCAACAGCGCGCCGGGCTTGATGTGCGAGGTGAGCGTGGGCTCACGTCCCGTCAGCCCTTTCACGCCGCGCTGCAGTTCGGCCACGGCGGCCTGGGTCGTCGATGAGGCGGGCGCCGCCAACACGATGGTGCCCACGCCGGCCTGCGCCTTGGCCTGGCCGGCCAGCGGCCGGTAACGCAGCCACAGCTCATACCCATCCTCGGCCACCGCCCAGGCCGGCAGCAGCGCCAGCAACAAGGCCAGGGCCAGCCGTTTGAAACTTGTCGTCATCTTGTCTCCCGCCATTCAGCGTGCTTCTTCCACGCAATCCCGGCTTGCGCGAATGCAAATGGTAGCGCTACATTTCGTTCCCGCAAGCCGGCACAATCACGCAGCTAGCCAGCCACCTCGCAGGAGCCAAAGCCTTGAAACAACCCGCACCCGGAATCACCCTGATGTCGCCATCGCGACAGGGGAATACCCGGACCGCTCCCGCTAGCGCTACCAGCGCCCTCGGGCGGAGCGCGTGATGGCGGGTGGAGCGGGCGCGGCCGTGGGCCGCCAGTGGTGGTGGAGCCCTGTCCCGCAACCGCTGCCCGCTGCTCACGCTCGCGTTGCAGCCGACAAATTCTCTGGCGCCGCCCAGGCCCTGACCGCTGCCGGCGGCTTGGGTATAGCCGGCGCCCTCCTCCTTCACGCCGGCCGGCCGCATGCCGCGCCGGGCCTGCTGCTTCAACCCTCGCCTGAACGCCTCCTTTGAAGATGATTGCCAATCCCATCCTGCCGGGCTTCCATGCCGACCCGTCCATCTGCCGCGTTCCTGGTGAAGGCGGTGACGACTACTACATCGCCACCTCCACCTTCGAGTGGTGGCCGGGCGTGCGCATCCACCATTCAAAGGACCTGGTGAACTGGCGACACCACAGCTATGCGGTCACGCGCACCAGCCAGCTGGACCTGAACGGCCACCCCGACTCGGCCGGCGTCTGGGCGCCCTGCCTGACCTGGTCGCACGGCCAGTTCTGGCTCATCTACACCGACGTGCGCTCCACCATCGGCGCGTTCAAGGACACGCACAACTACCTCATCACGGCACCCAGCATCGACGGCCCGTGGAGCGAGCCCATCTACCTGAACAGCTCGGGCTTCGACCCCAGCCTGTTCCACGACGCCGACGGAAAGCATTGGCTGGTCAACCAGCAGTGGATCCACTGGCCGGGCAAGAACCACTTCAACGGCATCCTGCTGCAGGAGTACGACCACGAGGCGAAGAAGCTCGTCGGCCCCATCAAGAACATTTACGCCGGCACCGAGCTGGGCGTGGTCGAAGGCCCGCACATCTACCGCCGCAACGGCTGGTACTACCTGCTGACGGCCGAGGGCGGCACCTTCTACGAACACGCCGTCACACTGGCCCGCTCGCGCAAGCTCGATGGCCCCTACGAGACGCTGCCCGGCAACCCGCTGCTGACGGCCTGGCAAAAGCCCACCGACGGCCTGCAGCGCAGCGGCCACGCCAGCTGGGTCGAGACGGGCAACGGCGAATGGTTCATGGCCCACCTCTGCGGCCGCCCGCTGGAATGGACCGGCCCCAACGCCGCCAACAACAAGCCCGAGGACGGCTACGCCGGCCTGCACTGCCCGCTGGGCCGCGAGACGGCGCTGCAGCGCCTGCACTGGCGCGACGACGACTGGCCCGAAGTCGTCGGTGGCCAGCAGCCCAGTCTCAACATCGCGCTGCCGGACCTGCCGCCGCACCCCTTCCCCGCAGAGCCCGCGCGTGACGACTTCGACAGCACGGTCTTCAACGGCCACCTGAACTCGCTGCGCAAGCCCTTCGACGAAAGCTGGGCCTCGCTCACCGCCCGCCCCGGCCACCTGCGCCTGACCGGGCGCGAGTCGCTGATGAGCCTGTTCGACCAGAGCCTGGTCACGCGCCGCCAGCAGCACTTCAACTGCCGCGTCGAAACCCGCGTCGAGTTCGAGCCCGCCAGCTTCCACCAGATGGCCGGCCTCACCGCCTACTACAACACCCGCAATCACGCCTACCTGCACGTCACGCGTGACCCGGACAGCAACCAGCGCGTCGTCTACCTGACCGTCAACCGCGACGGCGCCATCAGCGGCCCCGCCACGCCCGTGCCGCTGGCTGCCGGGCCGGTGGACCTGGCGGTTGAGTTCAGCCACGACACCTACCAGTTCTCCTTCAGGCAGGATGGCCAGGACTGGCAGCCCATCGGCCCGGCGCTGGACGCGGCCATGCTGAGCGACGAATTCGCGACCCGTTTCGTCAATGGCTTTGCCAACAACTTCGGCTTCACCGGCAACTTCATCGGCATCGCCTGCCAGGACCTGGCCGGCACCCGCACCGTGGCTGACTTCGACTACCTCTCCTACGAAGCCAAGTCCTGATTCCAACGAGACCCTGAACGGGCGACGACGACCTCCAAAAACATCAGAGGAGACAAATGAGCCACCAGCGCCTTTCCTTCATGGAAAAGGCCGGGTACAGCTGCGGTGACGCCGCAGCGAACCTGGTCTTCATGTCCATGATCCTGTTACAGCTGAACTTCTACACGGACGTGTTTGGCCTCAGTGCCAACACCGCTGCAGCCATCCTGCTGTGGCCACGCCTGTGGGACGCCATCTTCGACCCCATCATGGGCGTGCTGGCCGACCGCACCAACACGCGCTGGGGCAAGTTCCGCCCCTGGGTGCTGTGGACCTCGGTGCCCTGGTGCGTCGTCATGATCCTGGCCTACACGTCCCCTGACCCCGCCTGGGGCTGGAGCACCGGCATGGTGGTGGCCTACGCCGGCATCACGAACACGCTGCTGATGACGCTGTACTCGATGAACAACATGCCCTACTCCGCGCTGGGTGGGGTCATGACGTCGGACCTGAACGAGCGCACCAAGCTCAACTCCTACCGCTTCGTGTCGGTCAACGCTGCGCAGTTCATCGTCGGCGGCTTCACGCTGCCGCTGGTCGCCAAGTTCGCCCAAGGCGCCGACCGCGCCCACGGCTGGCAGGTCACGATGACGATCTGGGCGGTCGCCTGCCTGGTGCTCTTCCTCGTCACCTTCTTCACCACCAAGGAGCGCGTCAAGCCCATCGCCGAGACCCACAGCTCGCCCAAGCAGGACTTCACCGACCTGCTGAAGAACGGCCCCTGGGTGGCGCTCATCGCCTACACGGTCTTCCACTTCGGTCTGCTGGCCCTGCGCGGTGGTGCCCACTACAACTACTACCACCACTACGTCGACAAGGCGGCGATGTTCGACTTCGTCGCCGCCCTGGGCCTGACGACACCCGACGCGGCCGGCACCGGCAGCCTGGCCGACAGCCTCGGCTACATCGTGCATGGCACGCGTGACAGCCTGGCGCAGTCCAACGTGGCCGACGTGTTCAACAGCCTCATCAACATGGCTGGCACGGCGACGACCATCATCGTCATCATGCTGTCCACCGGGCTGTCCGCACGCTTCGGCAAACGCAACGTGGCCGCCGTCTGCTTCGGCCTGTCGACGCTGACCGCCGCCGCCCTGTACCTGCTGCCGCCCACAGCCACCGGGGCCATGTTCGGCCTGCACGTGCTCGGCGCCATCGTCTACGCGCCGACCTGCGCCGTCATGTGGGCCATGTACGCCGATGCCGCCGACTACTCCGAATGGCAGACCGGCCGGCGCTTCACCGGCATGGTGTTCGCCACCATCGGCTTCTCGCTGAAGGCAGGCCTGGCCCTCGGCTCGGCCGCCTTCCTGTGGATGCTGGCCGGCTTCTTCGGCTACGACACGCAGGCCCCTTCGGCGCCCAATGCCATCGAGGGCTACCGCGTGATGTCCAGCTTCGTGGTCAGCGCCCTCTTTGCCGGCTGCTTCTTCAGCCTGCTGGCCAACAAGCTGGACAAGCGCACGACGCTGAAGATGTCCGAAGAACTCGCGGAACGTCGCCTCAAGGCTGGCGTTGCGCCTGCCGCCGCCTAACCTTATCCATCACCACCCACTTTCCCGTAGTAAGGACCTTGCCATGAGCACCGCCTATTCCGATCTCCCCGTCGTCCAGTACGAAGGCCCCTCCTCCACCAACCCGCTGGCCTACCGCTGGTACGACGCCAACCGCGTCGTCCTGGGCAAGACGCTGGCCGAGCACCTGCGCCCGGCCGTCTGCTACTGGCACAACTTCTGCTGGAAGGGCGAAGACGTCTTCGGCCTGGGCAACACGGTGTTCCAGCGCAGCTGGTTCAACGAAGCCGACCCCATCAAGGCGGCCTACATGAAGCTGGACGCCGCGTTCGACTTCTTCGCCAAGCTGGGCCTGCCCTACTGGTGCTTCCATGACCGCGACGTGGCCCCCGAAGGCGCCACGCTGGCCGAGTCCAACCGCATCCTGGACGGCCTGCTCGAAGCCGCCGCCAAGAAGATGCAGGACGGCAAGGTCGGCCTGCTGTGGGGCACCGCCAACCTGTTCTCGCACGGCCGCTTCATGAGCGGTGCTTCCACCAACCCCGACCCCGAGGTCTATGCCTACGGCGCCGCGCAGATCAAGCACGCGCTGGAGTGGACGAACCGCCTGGGTGGCCAGAACTACGTGCTGTGGGGCGGCCGCGAAGGCTACGAGACCCTGCTGAACACCGACCTCAAGCGCGAGCTGGCCCAGTACGGCCGCTTCCTGTCGTCGGTCGTCGAGCACAAGCACAAGATCGGCTTCAAGGGCACCATCCTCATCGAGCCCAAGCCGCAAGAGCCCACCAAGCACCAGTACGACTACGACAGCGCCACCGTCTACGGCTTCCTGAAGACCTACGGCCTGGAGAACGAGGTCAAGGTCAACATCGAAGTCAACCACGCCACGCTGGCCGGCCACAGCTTCGAGCATGAAGTCGCCACCGCCTGCGCCCTGGGCATCTTCGGCTCGCTGGACGCCAACCGCGGCGACGAGCAGCTGGGCTGGGACACCGACCAGTTCCCCAACAACCACGTGCAACTGGTCCCGGCGATGCTGGAGATGATCCGTGCGGGCGGCTACACCACCGGCGGCACCAACTTCGACGCCAAGGTGCGCCGCCAGTCCATCGACCCCATCGACCAGCTCGAAGGCCACATCGGCGGCATGGACACCATGGCCCGCGCCTTCCTGAGCGCTGCCGCGCTGTACGAGAGCGGCCAGCTGGAGAAGGTCGTTGCCGACCGCTACGCCGGTTGGGAAGGTGACCTGGGCAAGAAGATCCACAGCGGCGCGAGCCTCGATGACCTGGCCAGCATCGTGCACGCGCAAGGCATCTCCCCGCAACCGCGTTCCGGCCGCCAGGAGCGCCTGGAAAACATCGTCAACAACTTCGTCTAGAGACTGTTGACCCCTCGCCCAGTCGCACCTCGCTGAACGCGGGTGCGTCTGGTCGGTCTTGCAGACCGCGCTGCGGCTCACGCCGCAGCTCTTCGGCAGGCACATCGCGCCCACTGGGCGCAATGTGTCCGGCCTCAGCCCCCGAGGGGACGGCGATGCTCGCGGGGCTTGCCTCGCTCGCACATCGCCAGATGGGCCGGCTTGGGAGCGGCCCGGCGCTCGGCCCGCAAACGCAATTCAGAACTCAATTCACCATGTTCCTCGGCATCGACCTCGGCACCTCCGAGATCAAGCTGCTGCTCCTCGACGAGCAGCACCACATCGTCGCCACCACCGGCGTCGCGCTCACCGTGCAGCGCCCGCAGCCGCTGTGGAGCGAGCAGGACCCCGCCGCCTGGTGGGCCGCGCTCGATGCCGGCATGGCCAAACTCAAGCAAGAGCACGGCGCCGCACTCGCGCAGGTGCGCGGCATCGGCCTGTCGGGCCAGATGCACGGCGCCGTCACGCTGGACGCGGCCGACAACGTGCTGCGCCCCGCCATCCTGTGGAACGACGGCCGCAGCGGCCCGCAGTGCGCCGAGATGATGGCCGCCTGCCCCGAGCTGCCGGCTATCACCGGCAACCTCGCCATGCAGGGCTTCACGGCTCCGAAGCTGGCTTGGATGCGCCAGCACGAGCCCGACCTGTTCGCCAAGGTCGCCAAGGTGCTGCTGCCCAAGGACTGGCTGCGCCTGCAGCTCAGCGGCGAGTACGTCAGCGAGATGAGCGACGCCGCCGGCACGCTATGGCTGGATGTCGCCAAGCGCTGCTGGTCGACCGAAGCTCTCGCGCTGACCGGCCTGACCGAAGCGCACATGCCCCGCCTCGTCGAAGGCAGCGAAGCCAGCGCCACGCTCAAGCCCGAGCTGGCCGCACGCTGGGGCCTGCAAGCCGGCATCCCCATCGCAGGCGGTGGCGGCGACAACGCCTCCAGCGCCGTCGGCATGGGTGTCGTCAAGCCCGGCGACGGCTTCCTGTCGCTGGGCACGTCGGGCGTCATCTTCCTGTGCAACGACGCGTTCAGCCCCAACCCGGCCCGCGCGGTGCATGCCTTCTGCCATGCGCTGCCCGACACCTGGCACCAGATGAGCGTCGTGCTCAGCGCCGCCAGCGCGCTGCGCTGGGTCACGCTGATGCTGGGCATGCCCGGCGGCGAGGCCGACCTCATCGCCAAGGCCGCTGCGCTGACCGACACGCAGCGCCAGCAGGCGCCCATCTTCCTGCCGTACCTGAGCGGCGAACGCACGCCGCACAACAACGCCAACGCGCAAGGCGTGTTCTTCGGCCTCACGCATGAACATGGCGCGACCGAGATGGGCTATGCCGTGCTCGAAGGCGTCGGATTCGCGTTGCTGGACGGCTGGCAGGCACTGCAAGCCGGCGGCGGCCACGCCGAGCAGCTGTGGCTGGTCGGCGGCGGCGCGCGCAGCGAATGGTGGGCCAAGCTGCTCGCGTCCCTCTTGAACGTGCGCCTGGTCAATGGCGTGGGCGCAGAAGCTGGTGGCGCACTGGGTGCTGCGCGCCTGGCCTGGCTGGCCACGGGCGGCAAGGTCGACGAGGTCTGCCGCACGCCCGACATCGCCCGCGTCGCCGAACCCGATCCCGCCCTGGCAGCCGCATTGCAGCCCCGCCACGCCCGCTTCCAGCGCCTGTACGCGGCGCTGCGCAGCGAATTCAGCTAACCCGTTTCTTCACCACCACAGGCTCATGCCGTCTTCGGATGGCAGGGCCGCGCTTTGCCCAAAATGAACAGCCTAGCCCTTCTCCGCCAACACACCACCGTCGTTGCCGACACCGGCGACTTCGATCAGCTCGCGCAATTCCAGCCGCAGGATGCGACGACCAACCCGTCCCTCGTGCTGAAAGCCGTGCAGCAACCGCGCTACCGCACGCTGCTGGAGCAGGCCGTGGCAGCCAACCCGGGCGCGTCGGCCACAGCGGTGAGCGAGCACCTGCTGGTCGCCTTTGGCGTCGAGATCCTGAAGGTCGTCCCTGGCCGCGTCTCCACCGAAATCGACCCGCGCCTGTCGCACGACACGGCCGCGTCCATCGCCACGGCCAAGCGCCTCATCGAGCTGTACGCCGCCGCCGGCGTGCCCAAGGCGCGAGTGCTCATCAAGCTCGCGTCGACGTGGGAAGGCATCCAGGCCGCCCGCGCGCTGGAGCAGCAAGGCATCCACACCAACCTGACGCTGCTGTTCTGCCTGGCCCAGGCCAAGGCCTGCGCGGATGCCGGCGTGAAGCTGATCTCACCCTTCGTCGGCCGCATCTACGACTGGTTCAAGAAGACCGCCGGCCACAGCTGGAACGAAGCCGCCATGGCCGGCCCCAACGACCCCGGCGTCCGTTCGGTCGAGGAGATCTACCGCCACTACAAGCGCCACGGCATCGCCACCGAGGTGATGGCCGCGAGCTTTCGCAACAGCGGCCAGATCATTGCGCTGGCCGGCTGCGACCTGATGACCATCAGCCCCGCGCTGCTGGCCGAGCTGAACCAGGCGACGACGCCGGTGGAGCGCCGCCTGAAGCCGCACGATGGCCAGGTCGAAGCCGCGCCCGCCGCGCTGACCGAGGCCCAGTTCCACGCCGCGCTGGCCGCCGACGCGATGGCCCGCGACAAGCTGACCGAAGGCATCGCGCAGTTCGTTGCCGACACCGAGACGCTTGAGCAACTGATCCGCTCCACCCAAAGCTGATGAAACCAAAGGCACCCACAGAGGCACAGAGACACAGAGGAAATGCCTTGAACTTCTCTGTGCCTCTGTGCCTCTGTGGTTGCATTTCTGCATTCGATCGAGAACTGACATGCAAGACCTAACCCTCGCCGCCAACGCACTGCGCATGCTCGCCATCGACGCGGTGCAGCAGGCCAACTCCGGCCACCCCGGCATGCCCATGGGCATGCCGGGGTGGCCGGAGTTGGCCTGCTGCACCGCGTCGATGGCGAGCATGCGCAGTGCGTTGGCGGCGAGGGTTAGGTCTTGCATGTCAGTTCTCGATCGAATGCAGAAATGCAACCACAGAGGCACAGAGGCACAGAGAAGTTCAAGGCATTTCCTCTGTGTCTCTGTGCCTCTGTGGGTGCCTTTGGTTTCATCAGCTTTGGGTGGAGCGGATCAGTTGCTCAAGCGTCTCGGTGTCGGCAACGAACTGCGCGATGCCTTCGGTCAGCTTGTCGCGGGCCATCGCGTCGGCGGCCAGCGCGGCGTGGAACTGGGCCTCGGTCAGCGCGGCGGGCGCGGCTTCGACCTGGCCATCGTGCGGCTTCAGGCGGCGCTCCACCGGCGTCGTCGCCTGGTTCAGCTCGGCCAGCAGCGCGGGGCTGATGGTCATCAGGTCGCAGCCGGCCAGCGCAATGATCTGGCCGCTGTTGCGAAAGCTCGCGGCCATCACCTCGGTGGCGATGCCGTGGCGCTTGTAGTGGCGGTAGATCTCCTCGACCGAACGGACGCCGGGGTCGTTGGGGCCGGCCATGGCGGCTTCGTTCCAGCTGTGGCCGGCGGTCTTCTTGAACCAGTCGTAGATGCGGCCGACGAAGGGTGAGATCAGCTTCACGCCGGCATCCGCGCAGGCCTTGGCCTGGGCCAGGCAGAACAGCAGCGTCAGGTTGGTGTGGATGCCTTGCTGCTCCAGCGCGCGGGCGGCCTGGATGCCTTCCCACGTCGACGCGAGCTTGATGAGCACTCGCGCCTTGGGCACGCCGGCGGCGGCGTACAGCTCGATGAGGCGCTTGGCCGTGGCGATGGACGCGGCCGTGTCGTGCGACAGGCGCGGGTCGATTTCGGTGGAGACGCGGCCAGGGACGACCTTCAGGATCTCGACGCCAAAGGCGACCAGCAGGTGCTCGCTCACCGCTGTGGCCGACGCGCCCGGGTTGGCTGCCACGGCCTGCTCCAGCAGCGTGCGGTAGCGCGGTTGCTGCACGGCTTTCAGCACGAGGGACGGGTTGGTCGTCGCATCCTGCGGCTGGAATTGCGCGAGCTGATCGAAGTCGCCGGTGTCGGCAACGACGGTGGTGTGTTGGCGGAGAAGGGCTAGGCTGTTCATTTTGGGCAAAGCGCGGCCCTGCCATCCGAAGACGGCATGAGCCTGTGGTGGTGAAGAAACGGGTTAGCTGAATTCGCTGCGCAGCGCCGCGTACAGGCGCTGGAAGCGGGCGTGGCGGGGCTGCAATGCGGCTGCCAGGGCGGGATCGGGTTCGGCGACGCGGGCGATGTCGGGCGTGCGGCAGACCTCGTCGACCTTGCCGCCCGTGGCCAGCCAGGCCAGGCGCGCAGCACCCAGTGCGCCACCAGCTTCTGCGCCCACGCCATTGACCAGGCGCACGTTCAAGAGGGACGCGAGCAGCTTGGCCCACCATTCGCTGCGCGCGCCGCCGCCGACCAGCCACAGCTGCTCGGCGTGGCCGCCGCCGGCTTGCAGTGCCTGCCAGCCGTCCAGCAACGCGAATCCGACGCCTTCGAGCACGGCATAGCCCATCTCGGTCGCGCCATGTTCATGCGTGAGGCCGAAGAACACGCCTTGCGCGTTGGCGTTGTTGTGCGGCGTGCGTTCGCCGCTCAGGTACGGCAGGAAGATGGGCGCCTGCTGGCGCTGCGTGTCGGTCAGCGCAGCGGCCTTGGCGATGAGGTCGGCCTCGCCGCCGGGCATGCCCAGCATCAGCGTGACCCAGCGCAGCGCGCTGGCGGCGCTGAGCACGACGCTCATCTGGTGCCAGGTGTCGGGCAGCGCATGGCAGAAGGCATGCACCGCGCGGGCCGGGTTGGGGCTGAACGCGTCGTTGCACAGGAAGATGACGCCCGACGTGCCCAGCGACAGGAAGCCGTCGCCGGGCTTGACGACACCCATGCCGACGGCGCTGGAGGCGTTGTCGCCGCCACCGCCTGCGATGGGGATGCCGGCTTGCAGGCCCCAGCGTGCGGCCAGCTCGGGCTTGAGCGTGGCGCTGGCTTCGCTGCCTTCGACGAGGCGGGGCATGTGCGCTTCGGTCAGGCCGGTCAGCGCGAGAGCTTCGGTCGACCAGCAGCGCTTGGCGACATCCAGCCATAGCGTGCCGGCGGCGTCGCTCATCTCGCTGACGTACTCGCCGCTGAGCTGCAGGCGCAGCCAGTCCTTGGGCAGCAGCACCTTGGCGACCTTGGCGAACAGGTCGGGCTCGTGCTGGCGCATCCAAGCCAGCTTCGGAGCCGTGAAGCCCTGCATGGCGAGGTTGCCGGTGATAGCCGGCAGCTCGGGGCAGGCGGCCATCATCTCGGCGCACTGCGGGCCGCTGCGGCCGTCGTTCCACAGGATGGCGGGGCGCAGCACGTTGTCGGCCGCGTCCAGCGTGACGGCGCCGTGCATCTGGCCCGACAGGCCGATGCCGCGCACCTGCGCGAGTGCGGCGCCGTGCTCTTGCTTGAGTTTGGCCATGCCGGCATCGAGCGCGGCCCACCAGGCGGCGGGGTCCTGCTCGCTCCACAGCGGCTGCGGGCGCTGCACGGTGAGCGCGACGCCGGTGGTGGCGACGATGTGGTGCTGCTCGTCGAGGAGCAGCAGCTTGATCTCGGAGGTGCCGAGGTCGATGCCGAGGAACATGGTGAATTGAGTTCTGAATTGCGTTTGCGGGCCGAGCGCCGGGCCGCTCCCAAGCCGGCCCATCTGGCGATGTGCGAGCGAGGCAAGCCCCGCGAGCATCGCCGTCCCCTCGGGGGCTGAGGCCGGACACATTGCGCCCAGTGGGCGCGATGTGCCTGCCGAAGAGCTGCGGCGTGAGCCGCAGCGCGGTCTGCAAGACCGACCAGACGCACCCGCGTTCAGCGAGGTGCGACTGGGCGAGGGGTCAACAGTCTCTAGACGAAGTTGTTGACGATGTTTTCCAGGCGCTCCTGGCGGCCGGAACGCGGTTGCGGGGAGATGCCTTGCGCGTGCACGATGCTGGCCAGGTCATCGAGGCTCGCGCCGCTGTGGATCTTCTTGCCCAGGTCACCTTCCCAACCGGCGTAGCGGTCGGCAACGACCTTCTCCAGCTGGCCGCTCTCGTACAGCGCGGCAGCGCTCAGGAAGGCGCGGGCCATGGTGTCCATGCCGCCGATGTGGCCTTCGAGCTGGTCGATGGGGTCGATGGACTGGCGGCGCACCTTGGCGTCGAAGTTGGTGCCGCCGGTGGTGTAGCCGCCCGCACGGATCATCTCCAGCATCGCCGGGACCAGTTGCACGTGGTTGTTGGGGAACTGGTCGGTGTCCCAGCCCAGCTGCTCGTCGCCGCGGTTGGCGTCCAGCGAGCCGAAGATGCCCAGGGCGCAGGCGGTGGCGACTTCATGCTCGAAGCTGTGGCCGGCCAGCGTGGCGTGGTTGACTTCGATGTTGACCTTGACCTCGTTCTCCAGGCCGTAGGTCTTCAGGAAGCCGTAGACGGTGGCGCTGTCGTAGTCGTACTGGTGCTTGGTGGGCTCTTGCGGCTTGGGCTCGATGAGGATGGTGCCCTTGAAGCCGATCTTGTGCTTGTGCTCGACGACCGACGACAGGAAGCGGCCGTACTGGGCCAGCTCGCGCTTGAGGTCGGTGTTCAGCAGGGTCTCGTAGCCTTCGCGGCCGCCCCACAGCACGTAGTTCTGGCCACCCAGGCGGTTCGTCCACTCCAGCGCGTGCTTGATCTGCGCGGCGCCGTAGGCATAGACCTCGGGGTCGGGGTTGGTGGAAGCACCGCTCATGAAGCGGCCGTGCGAGAACAGGTTGGCGGTGCCCCACAGCAGGCCGACCTTGCCGTCCTGCATCTTCTTGGCGGCGGCTTCGAGCAGGCCGTCCAGGATGCGGTTGGACTCGGCCAGCGTGGCGCCTTCGGGGGCCACGTCGCGGTCATGGAAGCACCAGTAGGGCAGGCCCAGCTTGGCGAAGAAGTCGAACGCGGCGTCCAGCTTCATGTAGGCCGCCTTGATGGGGTCGGCTTCGTTGAACCAGCTGCGCTGGAACACCGTGTTGCCCAGGCCGAAGACGTCTTCGCCCTTCCAGCAGAAGTTGTGCCAGTAGCAGACGGCCGGGCGCAGGTGCTCGGCCAGCGTCTTGCCCAGGACGACGCGGTTGGCGTCGTACCAGCGGTAGGCCAGCGGGTTGGTGGAGGAGGGGCCTTCGTACTGGACGACGGGGAGATCGGAATAGGCGGTGCTCATGGCAAGGTCCTTACTACGGGAAAGTGGGTGGTGATGGATAAGGTTAGGCGGCGGCAGGCGCAACGCCAGCCTTGAGGCGACGTTCCGCGAGTTCTTCGGACATCTTCAGCGTCGTGCGCTTGTCCAGCTTGTTGGCCAGCAGGCTGAAGAAGCAGCCGGCAAAGAGGGCGCTGACCACGAAGCTGGACATCACGCGGTAGCCCTCGATGGCATTGGGCGCCGAAGGGGCCTGCGTGTCGTAGCCGAAGAAGCCGGCCAGCATCCACAGGAAGGCGGCCGAGCCGAGGGCCAGGCCTGCCTTCAGCGAGAAGCCGATGGTGGCGAACACCATGCCGGTGAAGCGCCGGCCGGTCTGCCATTCGGAGTAGTCGGCGGCATCGGCGTACATGGCCCACATGACGGCGCAGGTCGGCGCGTAGACGATGGCGCCGAGCACGTGCAGGCCGAACATGGCCCCGGTGGCTGTGGGCGGCAGCAGGTACAGGGCGGCGGCGGTCAGCGTCGACAGGCCGAAGCAGACGGCGGCCACGTTGCGTTTGCCGAAGCGTGCGGACAGCCCGGTGGACAGCATGATGACGATGATGGTCGTCGCCGTGCCAGCCATGTTGATGAGGCTGTTGAACACGTCGGCCACGTTGGACTGCGCCAGGCTGTCACGCGTGCCATGCACGATGTAGCCGAGGCTGTCGGCCAGGCTGCCGGTGCCGGCCGCGTCGGGTGTCGTCAGGCCCAGGGCGGCGACGAAGTCGAACATCGCCGCCTTGTCGACGTAGTGGTGGTAGTAGTTGTAGTGGGCACCACCGCGCAGGGCCAGCAGACCGAAGTGGAAGACCGTGTAGGCGATGAGCGCCACCCAGGGGCCGTTCTTCAGCAGGTCGGTGAAGTCCTGCTTGGGCGAGCTGTGGGTCTCGGCGATGGGCTTGACGCGCTCCTTGGTGGTGAAGAAGGTGACGAGGAAGAGCACCAGGCAGGCGACCGCCCAGATCGTCATCGTGACCTGCCAGCCGTGGGCGCGGTCGGCGCCTTGGGCGAACTTGGCGACCAGCGGCAGCGTGAAGCCGCCGACGATGAACTGCGCAGCGTTGACCGACACGAAGCGGTAGGAGTTGAGCTTGGTGCGCTCGTTCAGGTCCGACGTCATGACCCCACCCAGCGCGGAGTAGGGCATGTTGTTCATCGAGTACAGCGTCATCAGCAGCGTGTTCGTGATGCCGGCGTAGGCCACCACCATGCCGGTGCTCCAGCCCCAGGCGGGGTCAGGGGACGTGTAGGCCAGGATCATGACGACGCACCAGGGCACCGAGGTCCACAGCACCCAGGGGCGGAACTTGCCCCAGCGCGTGTTGGTGCGGTCGGCCAGCACGCCCATGATGGGGTCGAAGATGGCGTCCCACAGGCGTGGCCACAGCAGGATGGCTGCAGCGGTGTTGGCACTGAGGCCAAACACGTCCGTGTAGAAGTTCAGCTGTAACAGGATCATGGACATGAAGACCAGGTTCGCTGCGGCGTCACCGCAGCTGTACCCGGCCTTTTCCATGAAGGAAAGGCGCTGGTGGCTCATTTGTCTCCTCTGATGTTTTTGGAGGTCGTCGTCGCCCGTTCAGGGTCTCGTTGGAATCAGGACTTGGCTTCGTAGGAGAGGTAGTCGAAGTCAGCCACGGTGCGGGTGCCGGCCAGGTCCTGGCAGGCGATGCCGATGAAGTTGCCGGTGAAGCCGAAGTTGTTGGCAAAGCCATTGACGAAACGGGTCGCGAATTCGTCGCTCAGCATGGCCGCGTCCAGCGCCGGGCCGATGGGCTGCCAGTCCTGGCCATCCTGCCTGAAGGAGAACTGGTAGGTGTCGTGGCTGAACTCAACCGCCAGGTCCACCGGCCCGGCAGCCAGCGGCACGGGCGTGGCGGGGCCGCTGATGGCGCCGTCGCGGTTGACGGTCAGGTAGACGACGCGCTGGTTGCTGTCCGGGTCACGCGTGACGTGCAGGTAGGCGTGATTGCGGGTGTTGTAGTAGGCGGTGAGGCCGGCCATCTGGTGGAAGCTGGCGGGCTCGAACTCGACGCGGGTTTCGACGCGGCAGTTGAAGTGCTGCTGGCGGCGCGTGACCAGGCTCTGGTCGAACAGGCTCATCAGCGACTCGCGCCCGGTCAGGCGCAGGTGGCCGGGGCGGGCGGTGAGCGAGGCCCAGCTTTCGTCGAAGGGCTTGCGCAGCGAGTTCAGGTGGCCGTTGAAGACCGTGCTGTCGAAGTCGTCACGCGCGGGCTCTGCGGGGAAGGGGTGCGGCGGCAGGTCCGGCAGCGCGATGTTGAGACTGGGCTGCTGGCCACCGACGACTTCGGGCCAGTCGTCGTCGCGCCAGTGCAGGCGCTGCAGCGCCGTCTCGCGGCCCAGCGGGCAGTGCAGGCCGGCGTAGCCGTCCTCGGGCTTGTTGTTGGCGGCGTTGGGGCCGGTCCATTCCAGCGGGCGGCCGCAGAGGTGGGCCATGAACCATTCGCCGTTGCCCGTCTCGACCCAGCTGGCGTGGCCGCTGCGCTGCAGGCCGTCGGTGGGCTTTTGCCAGGCCGTCAGCAGCGGGTTGCCGGGCAGCGTCTCGTAGGGGCCATCGAGCTTGCGCGAGCGGGCCAGTGTGACGGCGTGTTCGTAGAAGGTGCCGCCCTCGGCCGTCAGCAGGTAGTACCAGCCGTTGCGGCGGTAGATGTGCGGGCCTTCGACCACGCCCAGCTCGGTGCCGGCGTAAATGTTCTTGATGGGGCCGACGAGCTTCTTCGCCTCGTGGTCGTACTCCTGCAGCAGGATGCCGTTGAAGTGGTTCTTGCCCGGCCAGTGGATCCACTGCTGGTTGACCAGCCAATGCTTTCCGTCGGCGTCGTGGAACAGGCTGGGGTCGAAGCCCGAGCTGTTCAGGTAGATGGGCTCGCTCCACGGGCCGTCGATGCTGGGTGCCGTGATGAGGTAGTTGTGCGTGTCCTTGAACGCGCCGATGGTGGAGCGCACGTCGGTGTAGATGAGCCAGAACTGGCCGTGCGACCAGGTCAGGCAGGGCGCCCAGACGCCGGCCGAGTCGGGGTGGCCGTTCAGGTCCAGCTGGCTGGTGCGCGTGACCGCATAGCTGTGGTGTCGCCAGTTCACCAGGTCCTTTGAATGGTGGATGCGCACGCCCGGCCACCACTCGAAGGTGGAGGTGGCGATGTAGTAGTCGTCACCGCCTTCACCAGGAACGCGGCAGATGGACGGGTCGGCATGGAAGCCCGGCAGGATGGGATTGGCAATCATCTTCAAAGGAGGCGTTCAGGCGAGGGTTGAAGCAGCAGGCCCGGCGCGGCATGCGGCCGGCCGGCGTGAAGGAGGAGGGCGCCGGCTATACCCAAGCCGCCGGCAGCGGTCAGGGCCTGGGCGGCGCCAGAGAATTTGTCGGCTGCAACGCGAGCGTGAGCAGCGGGCAGCGGTTGCGGGACAGGGCTCCACCACCACTGGCGGCCCACGGCCGCGCCCGCTCCACCCGCCATCACGCGCTCCGCCCGAGGGCGCTGGTAGCGCTAGCGGGAGCGGTCCGGGTATTCCCCTGTCGCGATGGCGACATCAGGGTGATTCCGGGTGCGGGTTGTTTCAAGGCTTTGGCTCCTGCGAGGTGGCTGGCTAGCTGCGTGATTGTGCCGGCTTGCGGGAACGAAATGTAGCGCTACCATTTGCATTCGCGCAAGCCGGGATTGCGTGGAAGAAGCACGCTGAATGGCGGGAGACAAGATGACGACAAGTTTCAAACGGCTGGCCCTGGCCTTGTTGCTGGCGCTGCTGCCGGCCTGGGCGGTGGCCGAGGATGGGTATGAGCTGTGGCTGCGTTACCGGCCGCTGGCCGGCCAGGCCAAGGCGCAGGCCGGCGTGGGCACCATCGTGTTGGCGGCGCCCGCCTCATCGACGACCCAGGCCGCCGTGGCCGAACTGCAGCGCGGCGTGAAAGGGCTGACGGGACGTGAGCCCACGCTCACCTCGCACATCAAGCCCGGCGCGCTGTTGCTGGTCACGCGCGCCCAGGCGCCGGCTGGCCTGAGCCTGCCCTGGGACGAGCTCGGCCGCGAGGGCTATGCGCTGCGCCGGCTGACGCTGCAAGGCCAGGCCGTGACCGTCGTTGCCGCCAACAGCGACATCGGCCTGCTCTACGGCAGCTTTGCCTGGCTGCGCGCCGCCCAGACCGGCGCCGATCTGGCCGAGCTTGACCAGCGCTCATCGCCCAAGGTGGGCCTGCGCCTGCTCAACCACTGGGACAACCTGGACGGCCATGTCGAGCGCGGCTACTCCGGCGCGTCGCTGTGGGACTGGTGGAAGCTGCCCGACATCCTCGATGCGCGCTACGTCGACTACGCCCGCGCCAATGCGTCGCTGGGCATCAACGGCGCGGTGCTGAACAACGTCAATGCCAAGGCCGACTCCCTGACCGCGCCCTACCTCGCCAAGGCGGCGGCGTTGGCTCATCAGTTCCGGCCCTACGGCATCAAGGTCTACCTGTCGGCTCGCTTCTCGGCGCCGGTGGAGCTGGGCGGGCTGAAGAGGTCTGACCCGCTGGACCCGGCCGTGCGAGCCTGGTGGAGGGCCAAGGCCGACGAGATCTACAAGGTGATCCCGGACTTCGGCGGCTTCCTCGTCAAGGCCAACTCCGAGGGTCAGCCCGGCCCGCAGGACTACGGCCGCACCCATGCCGACGGCGCCAACATGCTGGCCGAGGCGCTGGCACCGCACGGTGGTGTTGTCATGTGGCGGGCCTTTGTCTACGCGCCCGACGCCAAGGACCGCGCCGCCCAGGCCTATGCAGACTTCCAGCCGCTGGACGGCCAGTTCGCCGCCAACGTCATCGTGCAGGTCAAGAACGGCCCCATCGACTTCCAGCCGCGTGAGCCCTTTCACCCGCTGTTCGGCGCCATGCCCAAGACGCCGCTGGCGCTTGAGCTGCAGATCACCAAGGAGTACCTCGGGTTCTCGACCCATCTCGTCCACCTCGGTCCGCTGTTCGAGGAGGTGTTGCGTGCGGACACGGGCCATGGCGGCACGGTCGCGCGCGTCGTCGACGGCCGTCTGCACGGCCACCAGCTCACGGCAATAGCCGGCGTGGCGAACATCGGCCAGGACCGCAACTGGAGCGGCTCGCAGTTCGATCAGGCCAACTGGTACGCCTTCGGCCGTCTGGCCTGGGACCCGGACCTGGCGTCCAGCGCCGTCGCCCGCGACTGGGTGGCGCAGACCTTCACGACCCGCCCCGCCGCGCGCGATGCCATCGTCGACGTGATGCTGACTTCGCGCGAGGCGGTCGTCGACTACATGACGCCGCTGGGCCTGCACCACCTGATGGACACCGGCCACCACTACGGCCCCGGCCCCTGGGTCAACAACCTGGAGCGCGCCGACTGGAACCCGACCTACTTCCACAAAGCGGACCGCGGCGGCATCGGCTTCGACCGCTCGCCCAGCGGCAGCAATGCCGTCGCGCAGTACGCGCCGTCAGTCGCGCGCCGCTTTGCCGACCCGCGCACCACGCCGCCGGAGCTGCTGCTGTGGTTCCACCACCTGCCCTGGGACTACGCCATGGCGTCTGGCCGCACGTTGTGGGCCGAGCTGATCGCCCGCTACGACCGCGGCGTCGCGACCGTGGACGACATGGGCCGGCGCTGGGCCGCGCTCAAGCCCGACATCGACCCCGAGCGCCACGCCGAAGTCACGGCCTACCTCGCCGTCCAGGCCCGCGAGGCGCGCTGGTGGCGCGATGCTTGCATTGCCTATTTCCAGTCGGTCTCGGGCCTGCCCTTGCCGGCGGGCACGCGGCCGCCCGCGCAGGACCTGGCGGCCTACAAGGCCTTGCGCTTCGGGTTCGCACCGGGCCGCTGAGGAAAGCGCAACCATGGGCTTGGTAGAGAATCATGGCTTCGGCCGCACAGGGCTCGCCGGCCGTCAAAGAACAATGAAGACTCGAGGTGCAGATTGAAGCCAAACGTGCGCAGTGGGCGCAGCACCAAGGTGGCGACCATCGCCGACGTGGCCAGCCTGGCCGGGGTGTCGCCGATGACCGTGTCCCGTGTCGTCAACGGGGAGCTCAATGTGCGCCCCGGCACGCGGGAGAAGGTGCAGGCGGCCATCGCCTCGCTGAACTACATGCCCAACCAGGCCGCGCGGCGCCTGGCCGGCTCGGAGCCCATCCGCATCGGCATGCTCTACATCGACCCGACGGCGGGCTACCTCAACGAGTTCCTCATCGGGCTGCTGAACAAGGCCAGCCTGCGCCATGTGCAGCTCATCGTGCAGCGCTGCGACGCCGCCCGTGACGGCGAGGAGGCCCCCGTGGCCGAGATGATCGCCAACGGCATCGACGGCCTCATCCTGCCGCCGCCCTTCTGCGATTCGCAACCCTTGCTCAAGCTGGTGGCCGAGACCGAAACGCCGGCAGTCGTCGTCTCCAGCGGT
>Ga0187844_10001068_pt1 | contig 21383 bp, 20 predicted proteins | sample SpaLakP09_SKY_50_FD_134517 | JGI IMG/M metagenome (GOLD analysis project Ga0187844, IMG submission 134517) | Oligotrophic lake water microbial communities from Sparkling Lake, Wisconsin, USA - SP09_SKY_50 | ecosystem: Environmental > Aquatic > Freshwater > Lake | place: USA: Sparkling Lake...
CGGTTTTTCAGCCGCAGATGTTTCAGCTGAAAAGGCTGGAGCAGGGGGTCTTTGGAGGTAGTGCTGTTCATGGCGGGCTCGGCATGAAAACCATCAATACCACTGGTCCGGCATCGACGCCTTGGTACGATCCATGAAATCGCGCAGCGCTTCGTCCACCGCTTCGTCCATGGGCGGTGCCACGTATTCGGCCAGCGACTGCTTCCAGCGCTTGTTGGCGCGGGTGGCGGCGTCGCTTTGGCCTGCTTCGGTCCAGGTTTCAAACGGTGTATCGTCGGAAATACTGGAGTCAAAAAACGCGGTGGTGTAGTTGGCCATGGTGTGCGCGCTGCCCAGGTAATGGCCGCCGGGCGTCACGCCCTGGAAAGCGCTCATCGCCAAGGCGTTTTCATCAACCGTGACGCCGTTCACATAGCTATGCAGTGCGCCGCAAAAGTCGGCGTCCATCATGAATTTTTCATAACTCATGGACAAGAGCCCATCCAAAAATCCAGCCGCGTGCAAGATGAAATTCGCCCCGCAGTGAATAGCTGAGAGCATGGACATCACGCTCTCTTGCATGGCTTGGCCGTCAGGCAGTTTGGAGGTGGTAAAAGACCCGGCGCAGCGCAGCGGAAGGTTCAAGCGCCGCGCCAACTGGCCCACCACCATAGAGCCTATGGCTGGCTCGGGCGTGCCAAACGTGGGCGATCCAGAACGCAGCGACATGCTGGACAAAAAGTTCCCGTAAATCACTGGCGCGCCGGGGCGCTCCAATTGCGTGAGCGCGCAGCCGACGATAGTCTCGGCATGCGCTTGCGCGATCGCACCGGCATTGGTCACCGGCCCCATGGCGCCACCCAGAATAAAGGGCACGATTACTGCGGCCTGGTTGGCACGTGCGTAGGCGCGCGCCGACTTGGTCATGGTGCCATCCCATAGCAGGGGCGAATTCACATTCACATTACCCAGCACGACACAGTTTTCGTCGACAAACTTTTCGCCAAACAAGATGCGGCTCATGGCAATTGAATCCTCGGCACGCTGCTCGGAGGTGATGGAGCCCATATAGGCTTTATCCGAATAGCGCATGTGCGAATACACCATGTCTAGGTGTCGCTTGTTGACCGGCACATCGGTGGGCTCGCACACCGTGCCGCCGCTATGGTGCAGCCAGGGGCTGCTATAGGCCAGCTTGATAAAGTTTTGAAAATCTTCGATGGTGCCGTAGCGGCGCCCCCGGTCCAGGTCCATCACAAAGGGCGAGCCATAGGCCGGCGAGAAAACGATGTTTTTGCCGCCAATGGGCACGCTGTGCGCCGGGTTGCGCGCATGCTGGGTGAACTGGGCTGGTGCGGTTTTCAGTACCTCTTGCAAATGCCCCGGCTCAAAGCGCACCCGCATGCCATCGACCTTGGCGCCAGATTTTTTAAACAGCGCCAGCGCCTCGTCGTCGTCGCGGATGTCCAGGCCGATCTCAGCCAAGATGCGGTCGGCCGTGGCCTCGATTTGGAGCAGGCTTTCCTCGCCCAGCACCTCGTAAGTGGGGATGACGCGCTTGATGTAAGCCGGGCCCGTGGGCCGGGCGTTAGGGTCGCGCCGCTCACGTCCACCGCTGCGGCGGTTGGCGCGGACCGGTTCGGGCTGAGGCGCACTTGCTGTCGCGGGTTCGCTTGTGGCGGCTGGGGCGCTGGCTTCTAGCGTGTTCATGGTCTTGTCTCCAATTCAGTGCCGTTTGTACGCTGGCTTGTTTTTTTGCAACATGCCGCGCGCGACCTGTGCTGCCGCGCTGGCGTCGCCCAGCTTATGCGCTGCACTATAGCGGCGAGTTGGAAGGCGTCGCTGGCGGATTGGCAAGCCTATGGCGCAACGGCGGCCTTAACCAAGCCCCCTAGCAAAGACGGGGGGTGGCAAGCCCCCGTGTTGCGGGTCAAGGTGATGGTTTAGCGCCGTCCACCACCCAAAATACTGCCCAGTACGCCCCGGATGATTTGCCGCCCTACTTCGCGGCCAATCGAGCTGGCGGCGCTCTTGATAAGTTGCTCGCCTACGCTTGCGCGGCTGCGTCCGCGTCCGCCGCCTATGAGGTCGCCCAGCCCGTCCAGCAGGCCGCGCTCGGGCGGCGCTTCAGGTGCGTTGGGCATAGAAGCTGGCGCCGCAGCCCGCGCCTCTTTGTCGGCCTGGGCTTGCATGGTCGCTTGTCCTTTGAGCTCTTCAAAGGCTGAGGCGCGGTCTATGGTTTTTTCATAGACGCCGGCAACAATGGACTGGGCTTGCAAACTATCGCGCTGCTCCGGGCTGACAGGCCCGATCTGGCTGGCCGGAGGTAGCACATAGGCGCGTTCGGTGGGGCAGGGGCGCCCCTTTTCGTCCAGCAGGCTCACCAGGGCTTCGCCGACGGCCAGTTCGGTAATGGCGGCGGCCACGTCCAGCCCGGCGTTGCCGCGCATGGTGTCGGCGGCGGCTTTGACGGCTTTCTGGTCGCGTGGGGTAAAGGCGCGCAGCGCATGTTGCACCCGGTTACCCAATTGCGCGAGCACGCTGTCGGGGATGTCCAGCGGGTTTTGCGTCACGAAGAAAACGCCTATGCCTTTGCTGCGCACCAGGCGCACCACCAGCTCGATGCGTTCGATCAGCACCTTGGGCGCATCGGCAAACAGCAGATGCGCTTCGTCAAAAAAGAACACCAGTTTGGGTTTGTCCAGATCGCCCACCTCGGGCAGGGTTTCGAATAATTCGCTCAGCATCCATAGCAAGAATGTGGCGTAAAGCCGGGGTGCGGCCATGAGTTTGTCGGCGGCCAGGATGTTGACAAAGCCTTTGCCGTCCGCATCGGTCTGCATGAAGTCGGCGATATTGAGCATGGGCTCACCGAAAAAGCGGCTGCCGCCCTGCGCCTCTATTTGCATCAGCCCGCGCTGGATCGCGCCTATGCTGGCGGCGCTGACATTACCGTACTCGGTGGTGAAGTCGGACGCGTTATCGCCCACATGCTGGCACATGGCGCGCAGGTCTTTCATGTCCAGCAACATCAGACCATCGTCGTCGGCAATCTTGAAGACTAGTTGCAACACGCCGGCCTGGGTGTCATTGAGGTTGAGCATGCGCGCCAGCAGCAAAGGGCCCAGGTCGCTGATCGTGGCGCGTACGGGGTGGCCTTGTTCGCCGAAAACATCCCATAGCGTGGTGGGAAAGGCGGCTGGCGCGCCGGGCTCCAGGCCGCGCTCGGCCAGTACCTTGGCCAGCTTGTCGCCAACTTTGCCCGCTTGCGAAATGCCGCTCAGATCGCCTTTGACGTCGGCCATAAACACCGGTACGCCCATGCTGGAAAAGCCCTCAGCCAGGGCCTGCAAGGTGATAGTTTTGCCGGTGCCGGTGGCGCCGGTAATCAGGCCGTGGCGGTTGGCTTTGTCAGGGCGCAAAAAACATTGTGCTGGGTTTTTGCTAGGCGGGCCTTGGGCGATCAGAATGCCGGCTTCGTCTGGGGTGGTCATAGTTGCCTCGAAAAGTACAATCAAAGGCTTAGGTTAACGAATTTTTAAAGGATTTCGCGTGGCAGGACATAGCAAATGGGCCAATATTCAGCACCGCAAGGGTCGCCAGGACGAAAAGCGGGGCAAGATTTGGACACGCATCATCCGCGAAATTACTGTGGCCGCCCGCGCCAGTGGCGGGGACTTGGGCATGAACCCGCGTCTGCGCCTGGCGGTCGAGCGTGCCAAGGCGGCCAATATGCCGGCTGACCGTATCAAGTACAACATTGACAAAGCCACCGGCAACCAAGAAGGCGTGAGCTACGAGGAGATTCGCTACGAGGGCTACGGCATTGGCGGCGCGGCCATCCTGATTGACACCATGACCGATAACCGCGTGCGCACTGTGGCCGAGGTGCGCCATGCGCTCAATAAGTATGGCGGCAATATGGGCACGGAGGGCTCGGTGGTGTTTCAGTTCAAACACTGTGGCCAGCTCATTTATGCGCCGGGTACCAGCGAGGACACCGTGATGGAAGTCGCCCTGGAAGCAGGCGCACAAGATGTGCTGAGCCACGAGGACGGTGTGATTGAGGTCTTGACTGCGGTTGGCGATTTTGAAGCGGTGAAGACTGCGCTCGATGCAATAGGCCTGGTGTGTGCGGAAGGCGTGGTCACCATGCGCGCGGAAAACGCGGTCGAGCTCGGTGGCGATGACGCCGCCCGCATGCAAAAACTGCTCGATGTGCTGGAAGACCTGGACGATGTGCAGGAAATTTTTCACAACGCCGACCTATGAATATTCTGGTTATCGGCGGCGGTGGCCGCGAACATGCCTTGGCCTGGAAACTGGCCCAGTCGCCCAAAGTGCAAATGGTCTATGTTGCGCCTGGCAATGGCGGCACCGCGACGGACATACGCCTCAAAAACCTGCCGATCACCGACATCGTGCAATTGCGCCAGTGGGCACAAGAGCACAAGATTGAACTGACCGTGGTCGGCCCCGAAGGCCCTTTGGCGGCCGGTGTGGTGGATGAATTCCGCGCGCACGGCCTGCGGATTTTTGGGCCTACCCAGGCGGCTGCGCAACTGGAAAGCTCTAAAGCTTTTTCTAAATCATTTATGTCGCGCCACGGGATTCCTACGGCGCGTTTTGAGGTGTTTAGCGACCCAGTGGCGGCGCATGCATATGTGGAGCGCGAGGGCGCACCGATCGTGGTCAAAGCCGATGGCTTGGCTGCCGGCAAGGGCGTGGTGGTCGCGCAAAGCCTGGCGCAGGCGCATGCGGCGGTGGACTTTATGCTGAGTGGCAATCCCTTTGGCAGCGCGCAAGAGGGCCAGGCCCGTGTGGTGATCGAAGAATTTTTACAAGGCGAGGAAGCCAGCTTCATCGTCATGTGCGATGGCCGCAATGTGCTGGCCCTGGCCAGCAGCCAGGACCACAAGCGCTTGCAGGACGGCGACCAGGGCCCCAATACCGGTGGCATGGGGGCCTACTCCCCCGCGCCGGTGCTTACCCCTAAGGTACACGCCCGGGCCATGCAGGAAGTCATCTGGCCCACAGTACGCGGCATGGAAAAAGACGGTATCACTTTCACTGGTTTTTTGTACGCCGGCCTCATGGTGGCCCCCGATGGCGCGGTCAAAACTCTGGAATTTAACTGCCGTATGGGCGACCCCGAAACCCAACCCATCATGGCGCGCCTCAAAACCGATTTGGTCGATGTTCTCTGGGCCGCTACCGATAGCGGCCAAGGCCTAGCCGATATGCAATTGGACTGGGACCGTCGCATCGCCTTGGGCGTGGTGCTGGCCGCTTTTGGCTACCCTGACAAGTCGCGTGGGGGCGATGCCATCACCGGTTTACCAGCCGAGTCGGCAGACCTGGTGGTATTCCATGCCGGCACGCGTTTACAAGACGATGGCCTGCGCACCAGCGGTGGCCGCGTGTTGTGCGTCACGGCACTGGCTGATACGGTGCGTTCGGCGCAAAGCCGGGCTTACGATGCCATTGGAAACATCGATTTCGACGGTATGCAGTGGCGCAGCGATATCGGTTTTCGGGCGCTTAAACGGTAATGAAGGCGCGCCACATAAACCAACACGGGAAACCCAAGCATGCTTACCGCCAGCGCTGAAAACGTTCGCCACTACCTGCTCGACTTGCAAGCTCGCTTGACGGGCGCGGTATCGGCCATGGATGGTGGCAGCTTTGTGGTGGACCCGTGGAGTAAACCCGCCGGCGAGACGCTACAAGGCGACGGCATCACCCAAATATTGGAAGGCGGCCCAGTTTTTGAGCGCGCCGGTGTGGGCTTTTCGCATGTGCGCGGTCCGCGTCTACCGCCCAGCGCCACCCAGCACCGGCCCGAGCTGGCGGGCTCGGGTTTTGAGGCCATCGGCGTGTCGCTGGTGTTTCACCCGCGCAATCCTTATGCGCCCACGGTACATATGAATGTGCGCATGCTTGCCGCCAAAGCGCCAGACGGCAGCCCGGTGTGCTGGTTTGGCGGCGGCATGGACTTGACGCCGATTTATGGTTTTGAAGAAGACGCGGTGCATTTCCACCAAAGTTGCAAAACCGCTTTAGACCCTTTTGGCGCCGATAAATACCCGCGCTTTAAGACCTGGTGCGACGAGTATTTTTTCCTCAAGCATCGCAATGAGCCGCGTGGCATAGGTGGCGTGTTTTTTGACGATTTTTCCGAGCTGGGCCAAGACGGCAGCTTTGCCATGTTGCGAGCGCTGGCCGATGCGTTTGTGCAGGCTTATTTCCCGATTGTGCAGCGACGTAAAGGCATGGCTTACACCGAGCGCGAGCGCGCTTTTCAGCTGTACCGGCGCGGGCGCTATGTGGAGTTCAACCTGGTCTGGGACCGGGGTACGCATTTCGGCTTGCAATCGGGTGGGCGCACCGAGTCCATCCTCTTGTCCATGCCGCCACAAGTCAGCTGGTCCTACCAGCACCAGCCCGAAGCGGGCAGCCCGGAAGCGGCTTTGTACCAGCAGTTTTTGGTGCGGCGGGACTGGGTTTGAGCGCTGCCGAGCGCATCGGCGTTTTTGGCGGCGCCTTTGATCCGCCCCATGCCGGCCACCTGGCGCTGGCCAGAGCGGCGCTCGCGCAGTTAGATTTAACCCAGCTGCGCATCGTGCCCACCGGGTATGCCTGGCACAAGGCGCGCGACCTTACTGAGGCCGCCCACCGCTTGGAAATGTGCCGTTTGTTGTTTGCGCCTTTGCCCGATGCAGTGGTTGATGACTGCGAAATACGCCGTGGCGGGCCGAGTTATACCGTGGATACTTTGGCGGCCTTGCATGCGCAACGGCCTGGCGCCCGGCTCATGCTTTTGATTGGCCAGGACCAGGCGGCGGGCTTGCCTCAGTGGCACCGGGCCGACGAAATGGCCCGGCTAGCTATAATTTGGGTCGCTGTCCGTCCCGATACGACGGGCCAAGTCGCCCCCTTGGACACTGACTTGTGCACCCGGTTTTCATTGCATACCCTGCCCATGGCGGCCCAAGCCGTCAGTTCCACTGACATTCGCGAGCGCATTGCCCGCCGCCAAGCTACCCAAAGCTTGTTAACCGAGCCGCTTGAACGCTATATTGAGCACCACCACCTTTACCAAACGCCCTGATGACCACTTCCCCCGCCAACAAGAAAAACGATATCCAGAAACTACAGCGCGCCATCGTCGATGGACTCGAGGATGTGAAGGCGCAGGACATACAGGTGTTTGATACCGAGGAGCTTTCGGCCTTGTTCGAGCGGGTGATCGTGGCCTCGGGCACGTCCAACCGCCAAACCAAGGCGCTGGCCGCCAGTGTGCGCGACGCGGTGCGCGAAGCGGGTTTTTCCAAGCCGCGTATCGAGGGCGAAGGCAATGGCGAATGGATTATTGTGGACTGCGGCCAAGCGGTAGTGCACATCATGCAACCGAGTTTTCGTCAGTACTACAACCTGGAAGAATTGTGGGGCGAAAAACCGGTACGTTTGAAGCTGGGCGTGGCCAAGCCGGCTGCGCCGCCCAAAGTGGTCGTCGAAGGGGCCAAGCCTAAAGCACCGGCCACATTACGCCGCTCTAATGCGGCCAAGATCGGTGTGGCCGAGGCCTTTCCCTCTAAAGCCCAAGTGCGCAAAAACGAAGAAGCCGCTGCCAAGGCCGCCAAGAAGAGCGCCACCGTCAAATCCCCCGCACGCAAAAGCGCGGCATCTGCTGCTTCGCCCAAGCCGGCTGCCAAAACAGCCGTTCGCACCGTGAGCAAAGTGATAGTGCCAGCGAGCAGCACGCGTGCCAAACCCGCTGCCAAGAAAGCTGCGCCCAAGCGGCTCGCGGCCAAGACCGCACGCAAGGGCTGACGCGCCGGTGCGCCTGTACATCGTCGCGGTAGGGCAGCGCGTACCCGATTGGGCGCAGACCGCCTGGGACGATTACGTCAAGCGCTTTCCGCATGAAATCCGCATCGAACTCAAAGCCGTCAAAACCGAGCCACGCGGCTCCAAGACCCTGGACACTTTGTTCGCCGCTGAACGAGGGCGCATTGAAGCGGCGATCCCCAAGGGCACGCGCATCGTGGTGTTGGACGAACGCGGTAGCGCCTTGAGCACGCTGGCGCTGGCGCAGCGTTTGAACGACTGGCAAACTAGCGGTGGCGATGTGGCGCTGGTCATCGGCGGGCCCGACGGCCTGGAGCCAGCTTTTCGGGCGAGCGCGCATGAGCGCATACGCTTGTCCGACCTGACGCTGCCGCACGCGATGGCGCGCGTGTTGCTGATAGAGCAGCTATACCGTGCCTGGTCGGTCAATGCCAATCATCCCTACCACCGAGAATAATTCTTTTACCTCGGCCTTTACTACACCCTGCGCGCTATGCCACCGCCATTTGTTTACCTCGCCTCGCAAAGCCCCCGGCGCAGCCAGTTACTAGAGCAAATGGGTGTTGTGCACCAGTTACTGCTGCCCGGCGCCGATGAAGACAGCGAGGCGCTGGAAGTCGTGTTGCCGCACGAAGCACCGCGCGACTATGTGCAACGCGTCACGGCTTTGAAGCTTGGCGCTGCGTTGGCGCGTTTGCAGCGCTTGGGCCTTCCGGACGCGCCCGTCTTGTGTGCCGACACGACGGTCGCTCTGGGTGATGCTATTTTGGGAAAGCCCGCAGATGCGCAGGACGCGCAGCGCATCCTAAAGCAGTTGTCGGGCCGCACGCATCAGGTCTATACCGCTATTGCCCTGGGCTGGAGCGGACGGGTGGAGCAGGCTTGTAGCACGTCGGATGTGGTGTTTGCTCCGTTGCAGCCCGAGGCGATTGCCCGCTACGCAGCCAGTGGCGAGCCTATGGGCAAAGCCGGCGCCTATGCGGTGCAGGGCAGGGCGGCAGCTTTTATCGCAAGGATTGAAGGGAGTTATTCTGGCATCATGGGTTTGCCCTTATTTGAAACCGCACAGCTGCTGCGCACCATGGGCGCTTGGGAATAAAGCGATGCAACAGGATATTTTGGTCAACTGGTCCCCGCAGGAAACGCGGGTTGCCCTTATTGAGCATGGCGCGGTGCAAGAGCTGCATGTGGAGCGCACGCTGGAGCGCGGTCTGGTGGGTAATGTCTATATCGGCAAGGTCTCGCGGGTGTTGCCGGGCATGCAGTCGGCGTTTATCGACATCGGGCTCGAGCGCGCAGCTTTTTTGCACGTGGCCGATGTGTGGCATAAGCCCGCCGAAGGCGAGACCCTGAGCGCCGCGCGTGCCAGCCAAGCGCAGGTGCCCATAGAACGCCAGGTGTTTGAAGGCCAGGCGTTGATGGTGCAGGTGATTAAGGATCCGATGGGCACCAAAGGCGCGCGTCTGTCCACGCAAATCAGCGTGGCGGGGCGGATGCTGGTGTTTTTGCCGCAGGATGACCATATCGGTGTGTCGCAAAAAATACCGCCTGAGCAACGCGAGGCCCTGCGCAGGCGCGTACAGGAGTTAGCCGGTGAGGCCGGTGGCGGCTATATCTTGCGCACCAATGCCGAAGATGCCAGTGATGCTGAAATCGGCGATGACATCGCGTATTTGCGCAAGGCCTGGGCGCGCATTAAAGATGCCAGCCTGCGCTTGCCGCCGCCCAGCCTCTTGCACCAGGACTTGAATTTGCTGCAGCGCGTGCTGCGCGACTTAGTGGGCGAGACCACCCAAACCATACGCGTGGATTCGCGCGAGCAGTTTGAGCTTTTGCATGCTTTCGGTAGCGAGTTCATGCCCCAGGCAGCCAAAAAATTGCAGCATTACAAGGGTGAGCGCCCGATATTTGACTTGTATTCGGTTGACGAGGAGATTGCCAAGGCGCTGGGCCGGCGTGTGGATTTGAAGTCGGGCGGCTATTTGATCGTGGACCAAACCGAAGCGCTGACCACCGTGGATGTGAACACTGGTGGCTATGTGGGCGCGCGCAATTTTGATGACACGATATTTAAAACCAATTTAGAAGCGGCCCAGGCCTTGGCTCGGCAGCTGCGCCTGCGTAATCTGGGTGGCATCATCGTAGCTGACTTTATCGACATGGCGCGCGAAGAGCACCGCGAGGCGGTGCTAGCGGAGTTTCGCAAACAGCTCTCCCGCGACCGGGTCAAAACCATGACGGGTGGTTTTTCGCAATTAGGCTTGGTGGAACTGACGCGCAAACGCACGCGTGAATCTCTGGCGCATATGTTGTGCGAACCCTGCCCGTCCTGCCAGGGTAAGGGGATCGTCAAGACTGCGCGTAGCGTGGCCTATGACATCTTTCGGGAAATTTTGCGCGAAGCACGCCAGTTCAACCCACAGGAGTTCCGCGTGGTGGCCGCGCCGCAAGTGGTCGATCTATTGCTCGAAGAAGAAAGCCAACATTTGGCCGGCTTGAGTGAGTTCATCGGTAAACCGGTGTCGCTGCAAGCCGAGGGCGCTATGGGGCAAGAGCAATACGATATTGTGCTGTTGTAAACAATACGCCAAGCCTGTATGCAGCAATACGCCATATTGACTTACCACCAGATTGACAGTGCGCCACCGCCGCCGGCGGCGTTTCGCAGTTTGTATGTGGCGCCGGCGTCTTTTGCCCGGCAGATGCGATGGCTTCACAATTTGGGCTATCGCGGCTTATCTATGCGCGACTTGATGCCCTATTTGCGTGGCGAAAAAGTCGGCAAAGTGGTAGGTCTGACCTTTGACGACGGCTATTGCAACAACCTGCAGTACGCGCTGCCTGTTTTGCAAGAACTGGGCTTCACCGCGACGTGTTATGTCATGAGCCAATTGCTGGGGCAAACGAATGTGTGGGATATGGAAAACGGAGTGCAGCAGGCCGACTTGATGACGGCGGTGCAGATTAGGCAATGGGCGCAGGCGGGCATGGAAATTGGCGCGCACACCCAAACCCATTGCAAATTACCGCAGCTGCCAGATGACGATGCGCGGCGACAAATCACTGCCTGCAAGGCGGACCTGGCCGAACTATTGGGAGAACCCGTAGCGCATTTTTGCTATCCCTATGGCTTGTACGAGGCGCGCCATGCGCGAATGGCCCAAGAAGCGGGCTATCAAAGCGCCACTACGACACAACGCGGTAAAGTGCAAGCGGGGTCTGATTTATTTCAGTTGCGCCGGATTCCGGTGGTGCGTTCGACCTTTATGCCGCAGTTTTTGCTCAAACTGCTGACCGGCTATGAAAACGCGAAGAGCGCCTAGGCCATGACCAGCCATACGCCTGGATGCAAAAAACCCAAGGTAGCGATATTTTCGCGCAGCTTTAGCAAAAGCGCGGGTGGTGCGGAAAACTATGCCGTGAATCTGGCCGAACAAGTGGCCGATGAATTTGAAGTACATGCTTTTTGCGAATGGTCCGATGTATCGCATCCCGGTATCTGCATTCACCGCATGGGTCGTACGATTAAGCGACCGCGCTGGATAGCCTTGTGGTTGTTTGCATGGTGGTCGTGGCGTCAGACGCGCCAAGGGTTTGCCATCGTGCATTCGCATGAAAACACCTGGTACGGCAATGTCCAGACGGCGCATGTGCGCCCCATGCGATACAGCTTGTTTGCGCGGGCTAAGAACCCTTTAGCTACGGCGTTGGTGCACCTTAAAATTTTCACTAGCCCGCGCTTACTGGCGCATTGGTGGCTTGAAAGCTTGCGCTTTCGCGGTGGTGACAAACGGCTGGTGCTGGCGGTAGCGCCCGCCTTGGGTGACATCATTGCATCTACGTATGCGGTAAATACAAACCGATTGCGGGTAGTGCCTCCGGGGATTCATATGGCAGCTGCATCGGATGTCGGTAGCTCGCCGGCCTTGTCCAAAGTGGATGCGCGCAAGGCCTTGGGTTTGCCGGTTGAGGGGTGGCTTCTTTTGCTCGTTGGCCACAATTTTGAGAAAAAAGGGCTTGCTGCCGTGTTGCGCAGTTTGGCTTTGCTGCCGGCGGATATGTTTTTGTTGGTGGTAGGGGGAGGTGCCAAACAAGTAGATCGGTGGCGTGCGCGATGTGTACAGCAGGGTCTGGCGGGGCGGGTGGTATTTAGCGGCTCTTTACCGGATGCTGCATCGGCATTTATCGCTGCAGATTGTTTGGTACATGCCACCTTAGACGATATGTTCCCGCTGGTGGTGTTGGAGGCCATGGCCGCAAGGGTGCCGGTTGTGCTGAGTGTGGAGCCCTTTTGCCTTGCAGCCCCCTTGGTCCAGGATGGCGGTGCGGCTTGGATGCTGCAAGACCCGCACTCTGAACAAGAAATTGCCCACGCCGTGCGTACGCTGCGGGCCGATCGGGACCTGTGCCAGCTGCAAATTGACCGTGCTGCCCAATTCGCGCAGAACCATGCCTGGTCGCAACTGGGCCTGCGGCAGGCCCAGTTGTACTGGGACTTGATTAAGTCTGAAGAGCTTTGCAGTTGAAGCGACCGATTGGAGTTATCGTTTGAAAAAAACTATTTTAATTACCGGTGGTACCGGGTTTATTGGCTCACACGCCGCAGTCGAATTAATGCAGGCCGGTTGGAATGTCATTGTGTTGGACAATTTATGTAATAGCCAGTCAAGCGTCATTCAACGCTTGGGCGCGATGGGCCCTATTGCTCCGCAATTTGTGCAGGGTGATGTGCGCGATGCCTCACTACTAGACCAGGTTTTTGCCTCCCATGCCGTTGCTGCTGTCATGCATTTCGCGGGCCTCAAATCGGTGGGCGAATCTTGGCAACAGGCGGCACACTATTTAGACAATAACGTGGGCGGTACGGCCTGCCTGGTTGCAGCCATGGAGCGCGCAGGTGTGCGGCGTTTAGTATTTAGTTCATCTGCCACCGTCTATGGGCAGCCCGATGCGGTGCCCATCCTGGAGTCTGCCCCCTTGCGCACGACCAACCCCTATGGGCGTAGCAAGTTGTTGTGTGAGGACATGCTGCGCGAGTTGCAAGGGGCCGATAGCCGCTGGCAAGTGGCTTTGCTGCGCTACTTCAACCCGGTGGGCGCGCATGCCAGTGGACTGATTGGCGAGAGCCCGTCGGGAGTGCCCAATAATTTGATGCCCTATATCACCCAGGTTGCTGCAGGGCGGCATCCGTTTTTGCGCGTTTTTGGCGATGACTATGCGACGACCGATGGGACTGGCGTGCGCGACTACATTCACGTGGTGGACTTAGCCAAAGGCCATCTTGCGGCGCTGCACTACCTGGAGCAAGAAGGCAAAAGTATCACAGTCAACTTGGGAACCGGCAGCGGCGTCAGTGTGCTGCAATTGGCGGCTGCGTTTACGCAGGCTACGGGTGTGCCAATTCCTTATCAAATTCTCCCGCGCCGTCCAGGCGACGTGGCAAGTTGTTATGCCGCAACTAATCTAGCGTGGGACGCACTGGGCTGGCGGGCGCAGTTGTCTTTGGAGGCCATGTGTGCAGATGCTTGGCGCTGGGAGAAAAATCTGAGTATCGAAACAACAGCACCTTCGCCGGCTCAACTCTGACTAAGTTGTATAAATTCAAAATAATCGCCGCCCAGAGCCATTAATTCTTCATGGCTACCTTGCTGTAAAACACGGCCTTGCCCCATTACGTAAATACAGTCAGCGTCTTTGATAGTACTGAGTCGATGGGCAATGGCAATCGTAGTTCGGCCTTGCATGGCAGTGCGTAGTGAAGCTTGTACCAAACTGTCTGTATCGGTGTCCAGTGCTGATGTGGCCTCATCCAATATCAGGATAGGCGCATCCTTATATATTGCTCTTGCGATAGCCAGGCGCTGACGCTCACCACCGGAGAGCAGGCTTGCGTTGTGGCCTACAACGGTATCCATTCCTTGTGGCAGTTCTGATACTCTTTGCGCAAGGTTGGCTGCCCGCAGTGCTTGCAGCGCTCGCTCCCGGTCAACGGGAAGACCTAAGGTGATATTGCTGAGTACGGTATCGTTGAACATGATGACGCTTTGCCCAACCAGCGCAAATTGGCTGCGTAAATTGGCCAAATTCCATTGACTGACTTCAACGCCGTCTAGCTCCACGCTGCCTGCGCTCGGATCTACAAATCGGGGCAATAAATTGACCAAGGTGGTTTTGCCAGAGCCCGATAGGCCGACGAGCGCTATGAATTGGCCAGGTCGGATATGCAGGCTGAGCTTGTCCACGGCTGCTTCTCCGGCCCCCGGGTAGCGAACACTGACGCCGCGGTATCGGATTTCCCCAGCAGCTCGGGTGAGCGCGAAATCGCCACCCGTTTCAGGCGCCACATTTTCAATCAGATCGATAGCACGTTCAGCGGCTACAAGGCCGCGCGTAATGGCACTGGATATATCCGATAAGTGCTTGATGGGTGCAATCATCATGAGCATTGCGGTCACAAATCCAACAAATCCACCGGCAGACAATTGATTGGATTGGCTTTGATAAATTGCGATACTGATTACCGCTGATAAGGCAATGGAACCAAAAAAATTCGTGACTGGCGCAACTGCAGAGCCAGCGATTGCTGATTTCATGGCCAGACGGCGCAAATCCACATTCAAAAATTCAAACCGCTCTTGCTGGTGCTTTTCGGCATTTTGCACACGAATTTCTTTATGGGCAAGAACGCTTTCTTCGACTACGTAAGCGAGCTGGTCTACAGTCTTTTGTTGGGCTTTTGTGAGGTGGTATACCCGTTTAGAAATTATCCGCATGCTGATAGCGACGACCGGAAAAATTGCCAACACAATTATTGAAAGCTGCCAGTTGAGGTATAGCAAAAAACAGGTCAATGCCACTAGCGTCAAACTGTCTTTGACCAAGGTAGTCACAGATTGCAAAAGCACTACTGCGCCATTGGTTGCCTCGTACACGACGGTATTTGCCAAACTGGTGGCAGCGTGATCACGGAACAGCCCGATCTCGGCATAACAAATACTTGCAAACATTTTGGTTCGCAATTGCTGTAAATTGGTTTGCGTAATTTTTGCAACGGCTATATCGCTCACGTAAGAGGCCGACGATCGGAGCATAAACAGTCCGATTAAGGCGACAGGAACCATCCATAAAGGAAGTGTGTTGGAGTTAAAGCCCTGGTCCAGCAATGGCTTAAGTAATGCGGGGATGGCAGGCTCCAGTGCGGCTCCGACTATGACCGACATTGCAAGCGCAGCCCAAGCGTAGTAAGGCGTGGTGAAGTACTGGCCCACACGCTTGATGCGCTCACGCATATTCAAAGATTTTTGTATCGCTGGTAAGTTCATGGGGACAAGCTGGTGGCACTTTGGGTCTGGCGTTTAGCTGCCAAACTCAATAAAACACCTATTCCAACGCAGAAGAAATCACCGTTTCCAATGCCGTAAATCGTGGAATTGAACATGCTGGCAACCACTAAGCCCAACAATAAAGCATACAAACTCCATGCATCTTGCTGCGCCAAATAGCTTGAGCTTTTAACCACGTAAATCAGTGTAAAAATCAAACACAGCAATCCGATCGTTCCCCCTTCCACGGCCCAAAGCAAAAAGAGTTGATGCGGGTCACGTGAGCCATGGTTTGGTTCAACCGTCGGGTTGGGATGTTTCTCCAATTGATTGAGAAATTCACTATTCCAGCTTCCTGCACCATGGCCCAAAATTGGACTGTCGGCGTAGGACTTTAAGGACGACTTCCAGTATTGGAGGCGCAAACCCGAAGAAGTGGCCGCGTTGGCCTGCTGGTTAAAGCTGACCACCTCGGTATAAACGGACAATAGGCGCTGCTTGAAATTGGGTGCGCCAAACCACAGAAAAACGCCGACCAAAAACGGTGCGAACAAGGCTAGCCAGTGCATTCTTTTGGGCAACGCTTGGAACACAATCAATGCGCTCAATGCAAGTAGCACCATGTGGCCACTTCGGCCCGGCAAAAATGCGACGGTTAAGGTAGCGCAGCTAAGGGCCATAGCGATGGCAAGCCACCGCCCCTTTGGCCCGAAAATCCAATCTCTCTGAAACCACAATAGCCCAGCGCTTATCGCTTGCACAATGCTCTCTTCTAAGTAGCTGCCGTAGGACGCAAAGGTGGTTTGCGAATCTGTCCCGGAAATCCAAGGCGGCGTGTAGCCGGCGATCAGCAACCATGAGCTAAATCCGACAAAAATTTGTGTACCGATAAATACGCGCAAGACTTGCCGTCCCTGCGCAGGATCGCGCAAAAGGTAAATTACTAAGGGGATGGTGAGTAATCGCGCATGGTTTGTCCAAGAAAACCAAAGGCGCTCGGTGTCTGCGGACGACCACAAGGTACTCAGAGCCATGTAAAAAAAGGCCAACAAAACGCTCACCGTAATAGGCTTGTGAAGCGACCAGGTTTCACTGTTTCCTTGGGTCTTATTAGGGCTCAAAAGCGCAAATAATGCCCACAGCATCAAGACCAATCTTCCCAAGGCGGCCACTGCAGTTCCCAGACTGGGTGAAAGTGCGACAAAAAACATGAGCCCAAGTTGCCAAGGACGCAAGGGGATAACTGCTGCGGGCAGGGTCATTTAGAACGCCTATCGTCAGCGGCCCGAACCTCGGTGGGAGCCTTTGCCGCTTCACTAGCGGCTCGGGCTATTTTTTCACCCTCTGGACTCATCCAGTGGGCCCCCTGTTGCATCTCATACGCCTTTGCATACCGGTAAAACGTCTGTTCAAAATAGGCAAAAGCGATCACAAAACCGGCCCAGCCGTCCAATACGCCGCGTTTAAAAATATAGTGTTTGATAAATGCCCATAGGCCATGCGTCAGTGCCGTTCCCATGCTGATTTTTTTGTGGACTACTTTTTCCGCACCTAAAGTGGAGTAGCGGTTGGCTTTGTGCATCACCTCGCCCAAAGTTTTAAACGGGAATTGCCATATGGCGTTTTTCAGATGCCCGATCGGCTTGCTGGAAAATACCTCAAAGCCTTCGTGCACCGGCTTTTGGTCGTAGCGCATGCTGCCTTTGCGAAAGAGTTGGGGCTGGCGGTAGTTGGGGTACCAGCCCGAATGTCGGATCCAGCGGCCCATAAAGTAGTTGCGCCTCGGCACACGGTAAATATCCAGCGATCCGCTGTCAGCGCAGATGGCACGGATTTCCTGCGCCGCTTGCGCGGTGCATCGCTCATCGGCGTCTAAGCTGAAAATCCATTCGTGGGAGCATGCAGATAGGGCTTGGTTACGCAGGTTGCCAAAGCCGTTAAATTTCACTTGTACTACTTTGGCGCCTAAAGCCTGTGCGATATCTGCGGTGCCGTCAGTGCTCCAAGAGTCCACGACAACGATTTCGTCCGCCCAAAGCACGCTTTCGATCGTGGCCCGAACTTTTTCAGCTTCGTTGTAGGCAATGATGTAGACCGATATCTGGCTCATCAATCGTTGTACCTTGCAAAATTTCGGACGCGCGGAGGCGCATCTCCCAATCATATGAGTCTATTCCAAAACATGCCTAGCCTGAGGCGGAGCCGCCTGGCTGAGGGAAAAGCGCGAAGTGTCTTGGGCTCATGAAGCTTCTGGTATTCGGGGCCTTCACATAGTTGGGGATAATAGGGGGGTATGACCAAATTTCTTCTCAGCTTGGCAATCATGTTCATGGGCAACCATGCCTTTGCGCAATTTCGTGTCGAGGTCTCCGGAGCGGGTCTGACGCAATTGCCTATCGCTATCGCGCCCTTCAAGGGCAACGAGGGCATGACGCAAAAAATTGCGGCGATTGTGCAGGCTGACCTTGAGCGCAGCGGGCAGTTTCGTAGCGTGGACTCAGCCGGTGCGGTGCTCGACGAAAACTCGCGTCCTGATCTGCCGAACTGGCGCAAACAGGGCGCCGACGCTTTGCTGACCGGTAGCGTGACACGCGTCGGTGATGACCGCTATGAGCTGCGGTTTCGCTTGTGGGACAGCGTACGGATGCAAGATTTGGGCGGCCAAAGTCATGCAGCTCCCGCCGCCGAACTGCGCCGCGTTGCCCATCGGATTGCCGATTCGGTTTACGAAAAATTGACCGGGGAGAAGGGCGTGTTTGCTACCCGCATCGCCTACGTGACAAAAAGTGCCTCGATTTACAACCTCTGGGTGGCCGATTCAGACGGCGAGAGCGCGCAATCGGCCTTGCGCAGCGTGGAGCCCATCATTTCCCCGTCCTGGTCGCCGAACGGCAACCAATTGGCCTATGTGTCCTTCGAATCGCGTAAACCGGTGGTTTACGTGCATGATGTGGACACCGGCAAGCGTCGCTTGGTGGCCAATTTCAAAGGCTCCAATAGCGCCCCAGCCTGGTCGCCCGATGGCAAAACGCTGGCCCTAACGCTCAGCCGCGACGGCGGTTCGCAGTTATTTGTGCTCGATGTTGGCAGCTCCAGCGCCGAGCCCCGTCGCCTGGCGACCTCTACCGCTATCGACACCGAACCCGTTTTCACGGCCGATGGGCGTTTTATTTACTTTGTTAGCGACCGCGGCGGCTCGCCCCAGATTTACAAAATCCCCGCCGCAGGCGGCACTGCCGAGCGGATCACCTTTACGGGCGGTTACAACATTTCGCCCACGCTCAGTCCGGACGGGCGCTGGTTAGCCTATATCTCGCGGGTCGCCGGTGCTTTTAAGCTCCATATCCAAGACCTCGGCACAGGGCAGGTTTTGGCCTTGACAGAAACCCTGGCGGACGAAAATCCTAGCTTTGCTCCTAATGGCCGAATGATTATTTACGCCACCCAGCAGCAAGGGCGCGAAGCACTGATGACAAGCACGATCGACGGCAAAGTCAAGGCGCGCTTAGCAGGCCAAAGCGGTGATTTGCGGGAGCCCGATTGGGGGCCGCTGATTCCCCAATGAAATTTGTTGGATCCCCGGTATTTTTAATAAGGAGTTAGTTATGTCTAAGTTGATCCTGATCCTGGCCCTAGCGGGTACGATCGCCGCCTGCAGTTCACCCATTAAGCTCAGCGAGGTGAGCGTGGAGGATAAGTCGGGGCAAGCCAGTGTGGCGATGAAAACGCTGACGCCTGCAACGACTGCCGCTGCGGGTGACAAAAAATCTAATGTTGCGACCCTCGACACCACAGCAGGCGCCAAGAGCTCCACCGGTACCGACGCCCTAGCTGCTGCCAATGCACGCACCATCTACTTTGAGTTCGACAGCTTTGCCATCCGCCCGGAGTACCAGGCGATTATCGAGACCCATGCGCGCAATTTGAAGGTAAACAAAAACCAGCGCATCAGCATTGACGGCCATACCGATGAGCGTGGGGGCCGCGAATACAACCTGGCCTTGGGGCAAAAACGCGCCGATGCGGTGCGCAAAGCCTTGTCCTTGCTAGGCGTTGCCGATACGCAAATGGAATCGGTGAGCTTTGGCAAGGAAAAACCTGCATCAACCGGCGACAGCGAAATGGCGATGGAGAAAAATCGCCGTGCTGAAATCGTTATCCGGTGAGTAGGGTAATGCCAAAGTTTGGATTTTTTGGGCGGCAGTCTTCGCTGTTATTGGCCGGACTGTTATTGGCCGGAACAGCCAGTGCTGGTTTGTTTGATGACGACGAAGCACGCCGCGCTATTTTGGACTTGCGCCAGAAGATAGAAACGCTTCGGCGCGACACGGACCAAAAATTGCTCGATGAGTCCAAGCGTCAGGCCGAGGAGCTCGTCAGCTTGCGCCGTGGCTTACTTGAATTACAGAACCAATGGGAAGCGGCCAATGGCGAGGCCGCCAAAATCCGCGGCCAAGGGGAGCAGCTTGGGCGCGAAATGAATGACGCCCAGCGGCGGCAGGCCGAGCAAATCAAACGTTTGGAAGAACGTTTGCAGCGGCTGGAGCCCTTCAAGGTCAGCCACGAGGGGATCGAATTTTTGGCAGAGTCCGCTGAAAAGCGCTTGTTTGATTCTGCATTGGCCAATTTTCGTGGTGGCGAATTTGAGTCCTCGCAAAATACGTTTGCCGATTTTTTGGGGCGCTACCCGCAAAGCGGCTACGGTAGTTCTGCTTTGTTTTGGCTGGGTAACGCCCAGTTTGTTCTGAAGAATTACCCCGCTGCAGTGGCTAGCTTTCGCAAGATGATCGCGCGCAGCCCAGCATACGCCCGCGTCCCGGAAGCCTGGCTGGCGATTGCCAATTGCCAACTCGAACTCAAAGACCTAGCGCTAGCCCGCAAAACTTTGGAAGACCTGGTGGCTAATTTCCCGCAAAGTGAAGCGGCCGATATTGCCAAAGAGCGCCTTGTGCGCATGAAATAAGAGCAGCAGGCCCAATCGCTGGATTGACCCTTTGCAACTGCCACGCCATGGCTGACTCCGACATCTGCGAGCCTGTCGATGCCCAAAGGCGCTTTGGCGGGCTGGACCGGCTATACGGTGCCCAGGCGGCCGCTGCCATGCGGCACTCCCATGTGGTGGTGGTCGGGCTGGGTGGCGTGGGCTCTTGGGCGGCTGAGGCGCTGGCACGCAGCGGCATCGCGCGCCTTACGCTCATTGATATGGACCATGTTGCAGAGTCCAATATCAACCGCCAAATTCAGGCCCTAAGCAGCACCCTGGGTGTCGCCAAAATTGAGGCCATGGCCCAGCGCATTGCACTCATCAACCCGCATTGCCAAGTACAAGGTATCGATGATTTTGTGAGCCCTGACAACTGGGCGCACTTAGTGCCGCCCGATACGGATGCGGTGATTGACGCCTGCGACCAAGTGCTCGCCAAGACTGCGATGGCGCAATGGGCTAGAGAGACGGGCACGGTGTTTGTTACCGTAGGCGCCGCCGGCGGAAAACGTATGGCCCATCAGGTGGCAGTGGCCGATTTGAGTGTTTGCACTCACGACCCCTTATTAGCAAAAGTGCGCTACCGCCTGCGCAAATACCATGGCGCCGCACGCGAACCCAAGAAGATGCAAATTAGCTGTGTATTTAGCGCTGAAGCCGTTCAAGCTGCGCAAGCCACAGCGCAGGAAAAAACGGACAATAGCCTCAATTGCCACGGCTACGGTTCCAGCGTCGCCGTGACCGCCAGCTTTGGTATGTGCGCGGCAGGCTGGGTGATGAACCAGCTCGCCGAGTCCCACACATAGATGAAAAAACAAGGCTATAATTTAAGGCTTGGCAGTAAGTCACAAGCTTATTGACGGGACGTTAGCTCAGTTGGTAGAGCAGCGGACTTTTAATCCGTTTGTCGTGGGTTCGACCCCCGCACGTCCCACCAGATTCCTTCTTGCTAAAGCCACCGAGACCCTGCGGTGGCTTTTGTCTTTGTGGGCTTGGGTTGTCATCAGTGCCAGTCAGGTGCGGTGGTGATTGAAGCACTCAACCTAAAAGCCCACGCTGCCCTCCCAGCCCGCCACACCCCACCATCGTCCGCCACCAACCCACCCAAACAGTTAGTCCTGCGTGATGGTGCATTGACGGTCTATCGCCGCAGCCGCAGCCAACGCTACCAATGCCGCTTTAGGTTGGCTTCAGGTGCTTGGCACAGACAGACAACAGGCGCTAGCAGCATAGAAACAGCCATAGCC
>Ga0187844_10001073_pt1 | contig 21324 bp, 8 predicted proteins | sample SpaLakP09_SKY_50_FD_134517 | JGI IMG/M metagenome (GOLD analysis project Ga0187844, IMG submission 134517) | Oligotrophic lake water microbial communities from Sparkling Lake, Wisconsin, USA - SP09_SKY_50 | ecosystem: Environmental > Aquatic > Freshwater > Lake | place: USA: Sparkling Lake...
GCCCTTCATCCCGCGCATCATCTTCATCAGGCCGCCGCCCTTGAGCTTCTTCATCATCGTATTCATCTGCTCGTACTGGGTCAGCATGCGGTTCACTTCCTGCACCTGCACGCCGGCGCCGGCCGCGATGCGGCGCTTGCGGTTGGCCTTGATCAGTTCCGGCTTGGCGCGCTCTAGCGGCGTCATCGAATCGATGATGCCGCACATGCGGCGCACCTGCTTCTCGGCCTGGTCCATGTTGGCACCGCTCGCGGCCTGCTGGAACTGGGCCGGCAGTTTGTCGAGCAGGCCGGCCATGCCGCCCATTTTCTTCATCTGCGCGAGCTGGGCGCGGAAGTCGTTCATGTCGAACTTGCCGCCCGACTTGATTTTGTTGGCCATGTCGGCCGCGGCCTTCATGTCCACGCCCTTGCGCGCTTCCTCGACCAGCGCAAGGATGTCGCCCATGCCCAGCACGCGGTTGGCCATGCGGGCCGGATCGAAGGCTTCCAGGCCGTCCAGCTTTTCCGACACGCCGGCGAACTTGATCGGCTTGCCCGTCACGTGGCGCACGGACAGCGCCGCACCGCCGCGCGAATCGCCGTCGAGCTTTGTCAGGATCACGCCGGTCAGCGGCAGCGCGTCGTTGAACGCCTTGGCCGTATTGATCGCATCCTGGCCGACCATGGCGTCGACGACGAACAGCGTCTCGATCGGGTTCGCAGCCGCGTGCACGGCGGCGATCTCCTGCATCATCGCCTCGTCGATGGCCAGGCGGCCGGCCGTGTCGATGATGACGACGTCGTGGTAGTGCTTCTTCGCCCAGTCGATCGCGTTCTTCGCGATGTCGACCGGCTTGTCGCTGGCGGTGGACGGGAAGAAATCGGCGCCGACCTGCTTCGTCACCGATTCCAGCTGCGCGATTGCGGCGGGGCGGTAGACGTCGGCGGAGACGGTCAGGACCTTTTTCTTCTTTTCTTCCTTGAGGTATTTGGCGAGCTTGCCGGTGGTGGTCGTCTTGCCGACACCCTGCAGGCCGGCCATCAGGATCACGGCCGGCGGCTGCTGCGCGAACGACAGCTGCGACGCCTCCGGACCGAGGTCGGCGCCCATCAGCGCGCCCAGTTCCTTCTGCACGACGCCGACGAGGGCCTGGCCCGGCGACAGCGAGCCGATGACTTCCTCGCCCAGTGCCTTTTCCTTCACCTTGGCGATGAATTCGCGCACGGCCGGCAGCGCGACGTCGGCCTCGAGCAGGGCCAGGCGCACTTCGCGCAGCATCTCGGAAGTGTTCGCCTCGGTGAGGCGGGCCTCGCCACGCATCGTCTTGACGACCTTGGCAAGGCGTTGTGTCAGGTTATCCAGCATGTTCTACCTTTTGTACTGATGGGGACGTCGAAAAACCTACTACGCGTTGCACTGTCGTCCTGCGATGCTCGCTGTACTGTTCGTACAGCTGCGCTTCTCGAACGACATTGCTGCCGCTCGCGACGGTTTTTCGAGGTTCCCAGATATATATAAGCGGCGGGCGCGTAACACGCCATTTTACCCCATGTCGGGGCAGGTTTTCCCCGGTCAAGATCCCAATTCAGCCATTCGCAACGCGTCCAGTCAACCTATCGATTTGATTCTTGGTAAAAGCTGCCGGGACGGTTTGACAATGTATTGCTTCGAGTTTATTTTGCCCAGAGCGTCAGGCGTCATTCCAATAATAAGTTTCACACCCAATCGGAGAGACAGGCAATGAAAGTACACATGTTCGGCAAGACCCTCGCCATCGCCGCGCTGCTGGCCGCGAACGGCGCCCAGGCGCAGGACGTGGTCCGCCTCGGCAACCTCAAGTTCGCGCACTACGGCGCGGTGTCGTACATCAAGGAGATCGCGCCCAAGTGCGGGATCAAGGTCGAGGAGCGCGTCTTCGCGAAGGGCCTGGACGTGATGCAGGCCATTATCGCGGGCGAGCTCGACGTCGGTACGACGGCATCCGAAGCCGCGATCTCGGGCCGCGCCGGCGGCGCCCCGATCTACGTCGTGGCCGGCTTCGCGAAAGGCGGCGCCCGGCTCGTCGCGCGGACGGACGCCAACGTCAAGGCCGTGAAGGACCTGAAGGGCAAGAAGGTGGGCGTGACGCGCGGCGGCATCCAGGAGGTGCTGCTGATGGCCGAGCTGCAGAAGGCCGGCCTCACCGCCGACGCGGCGCCGGGCAAGGACGTGCAGGTCGTCTACCTGGCATATGCCGACCTCAACCAGGCGCTGCTGGGAAAGAACATCGACGCCATGATGCAGTCCGAACCCCAGTCGTCGCAGGCGATCAACAAGGGCTTCGGCGTCGAGGTCCTGAAGCCGTACGACACGCCGATCGGCGAACCGGTGCGGACGATGGTCATGACGGAAAAGTTCTACACGACGAAGCGCCCCGTAGCCGAGAAGTTCATGCGCTGCTTCGTGATGGCCACGAGCGCCTTCATCCGCGACCGCGCACTGGCCGAGAAATACGTGCGTGAAGTCGTGTTCAAGGGCCAGATCACGAAGGACGACTTCGACGACGCGATCAGCAATTCGCCCTACACCTACGACATCACGCCGGAGCACATCCAGACCACGACCGACATCATGGTCAAGACGGGTGTCGGCCGCATGGCCAAGCCGCCGGTGGCGAAGGACTGGGTCAAGACCGATCTGCTGGACGAGGCCAAGAAGAGCCTGAACATCAAGTAATCAAACGTTGCGTGGGCACGGGGTGCCCACCCTACGGCCGAATCGTAGGGTGGGCGGCCCTCCGCCCACGCGGATCACGCAAGGAGAGCAGATGGTCAAACGCAGGTGGCAGGACATCGCGATCGGCCTGGTCGTGCCGGTCGTCGCGATCGCGATCTGGCAGTGGGTGGCGAGCATGGGATGGGTCAACGAGAACATCCTGCCGTCGCCGCTGCAGGTATGGCGCAAGTGGGTCGCGTACCTGCTGCCGCTGCAGGATTTCGCCACCTGGCGCGAGGCCAATGGCGGCGGGGGGAAACTGGCGTGGATGGTGTCCGGTGAACTGATCACGGACGCCCTCGGCAGCCTGTACCGCGTCGTCGTGGGCTTCCTCGTCGGCGCCGGCCTCGCGCTGCCGATCGGGCTGTCGATGGGCGCGAGCCGCGTCGCGTATGCCTGGCTCAATCCGCTGTTCCAGCTGTTGCGGCCCATCCCGCCCATCGCCTACATCCCGCTGTCGATCTTGTGGTTCGGCCTCGGCAATCCGCCCGCCATCTTCCTGATCGCGCTGGGCGCCTTTTTCCCCGTACTGATGAATACCATCGCCGGCGTGCGCCAGGTCGACGGCATCTACCTGCGCGCGGCACGCAACCTGGGCGCGAGCGGGCCGACGATGTTCCTGCGCGTGATCCTGCCGGCGGCCGTGCCGTACATCCTGACCGGCATGCGCATCGGCATCGGCACGGCGTTCATCGTCGTGATCGTGTCCGAGATGATCGCCGTGAACAACGGCCTCGGCTTCCGCATCCTCGAAGCACGCGAGTACTTCTGGTCGGACAAGATCATCGCCGGCATGATCACGATCGGCCTGCTGGGCCTGGCCATCGACGCGGGCATGAACAAGCTGAATAATTATCTGCTGCGCTGGCACCGCGGCCTGGAGCACTGACCATGACCGCACACATCGTGATCGACAACGTCAGTAAAGTGTTCGACGGCGACGGCCGCCGCATGGTGGCGCTGCAGGACATCTCGCTCGAGATCCCGCACGGCCAGTTCGTCTGCCTGCTGGGACCGTCCGGCTGCGGCAAGTCGACCCTGCTGAACGCCATCGCCGGCTTCGCCCCGCCGACGTCGGGCCGGGTGCTGGCCGACGGCGTGCCGGTTGCCGGACCGGGGCCGGAGCGGGGCATGGTGTTCCAGGAATACGCGCTGTTTCCGTGGATGACGGTGGAGCAGAACGTCGGCTTCGGCCTGGAGATCAAGGGCATGGCGCGCGCGCAGATCGCCGCGCGCGTGGGCGAGCTGTTGAAACTTTTGTCGCTGGAGGATTTCGCGAAGCGCTATCCGAAGGACCTGTCCGGCGGCATGCGCCAGCGCGTGGCGATCGCGCGCGTGCTGGCGCTGGATTCGCCGATCCTGCTGATGGACGAACCGTTCGGCGCGCTCGACGCCCTCACGCGCCGCAACCTGCAGGACGAGCTGCTGCGCCTGTGGGCGGAACTGAAGAAGACCGTCATCTTCGTCACGCACAGCATCGAGGAGGCGATCTACCTGGCCGACCGCATCGTCGTGATGACGTACCGGCCGGGCACGATCAAGCGCGACATCCTCGTCGACCTGCCGCGCCTGCGCGATCCGGCCGCGCCCGAGTTCAATGCGCTCAAGCGCGAACTGGGGCTGATGGTGATGGAGGAGCAGCAGCGGCATCACGATGCCGAAATCAAGGCGGCTGCCGTCGACTGAATCAACGTCGTCCCCGGACTAGGCGTCCCCCTTGGCGGGGACCCAAGTTTGCGTGTATGTCGAAAAAATTGGGTTCCCGCCTTCGCGGGAACGACGGCTTTTCGTAACTTGGTTATTCCTTTTGCAACCCAACCTTCCCTCTGTCGGATGGTGTAGACTCGCGCGTATGCAACTCACCCTATTCATCGCCGCGGCAATCCTGTACGCGGTATGCGCCCTGCTGCCGTCGCGGCAGGGCTCGGCCATTTCGGCCGTGACCGCCGTGGCCTGGGCCGTGCACGGTGCCGCGCTGTGGCCGGACATCGTGTCGAACGGCACCTTGCGCGTCGGCTTCGCCTTCATGCTGTCGGCCGCGCTGTGGATTTCCGTCGCCGCCTACTGGATCGAAAACCGCAACTTCGCGCTGGACGGCATGCGCCGCATGGTCATGCCGTGCGCGGCCGTCGCGGCGATCCTGCCGCCGCTGTTCCCGGGCAACCTGATGCCCGTGCAGGCCCAGTCGCCCGCGTTCGGCTGGCACGTCGCGGTCGCCGTGTCGGCGTACAGCACGCTCACGATCGCCGCGTTCCACGCCGTGCTGATGGCGTTGCAGGAGGCGCGTCTGCACACGAAGAACGCAAAGAAGGGCTGGTTCACCGGCGCGCTCGACCAGCTGCCGGCGCTGCTGACGATGGAACGGCTGCTGTTCCGCATGATCGGCATCGGTTTCATCCTGCTCAGTCTCACCGTCCTGTCGGGCATCGTGTTCTCCGAACAGCTGTTCGGCCGCGCGCTCCGCTGGGACCATAAGAACTTTTTCGCGCTGCTGTCGTGGGTGCTTTTCGCCGCGCTGCTGGCCGGACGCCGCTGGCGCGGCTGGCGCGGCAAGACCGCGCTGCGCTTCACGCTGGCGGGATTCGCCACGCTGGCGCTGGCTTACGTCGGCAGCCGGTTCGTTTTCGAAGTCGTTCTGCACCGGGGGTTCGTATGACGCGACTGCTTTTCTGGATTGCGCTCGTCATCCTCGTGGTGGCAGCCATCCGCAGCAAAGTGCGTGCCGCGATGACGCGCGCACAACAGGGCCCCGCCGTCAATCCGGCCTCCGGGCCGGCACCGGCATCAAGCGGCGGCGGCGCCAAGGCGTGGAGCCGCGTCGAGGACCAGTCCGAGACGATGCTCAGCTGCGCCCATTGCGGCATCTATTTCCCGGCGTCGGAAGCCGTGCGGGCCGATGGCCGCGATTATTGCGGCACGGCGCACGCGCGCGAAGCGCACCAGCAGGCCCGCTAAGCCGCCGCATGGCGAGCTGGCTTCCTCTTTCCGCCGAGTCGCGCTCGACGTTCTGGCGTTCGCTGCAAACGCTCACGGTCACGCGCATCGTGATCGCGTTCGTGCTGCTGCTGTACCTGTCGATCGACGTGCGGCGCGGACGCGTGGACGGCACCGTGTATGCCGAGACGTGCATCGCCTACGTTTTGGCGGCGCTGCTGTTCGCGGTGGTCGCTCAGCGCTGGCGGCGGCGCTTCCTGTGGCAGTTGTCGGTCCAGGTCACCGTCGATATCGTCGCGATCTCGCTGCTGTATCTTGCCGCGGGCGGCCTGCGCAGCGGCCTCGCGCTGCTGTACCTGTTCCCGCTGGCCGGCGCCGCGATCCTCGCGCCGCTGGTGCCGGCCCTGTTCTCGGCCGCGCTGGCCTCGCTGTTCGTGCTGGGCGAAAGCGCCTGGGGGATCTTCGTGCGCGCGGAGGAACCGCCGCTGACCCAGGCCGGCCTCACCGGCGCCGCGTTCTTCGCGGTGGTGCTGGTGGTGAACCGCCTGGCCGCGCGCCTCATCAACCAGGAAGAGCTGGCCGCGCGGCGCGGCGCCGACCTGCGCATCCAGCAGGCGATCTACCGCATCGTCGTGGACGACGTGGACGACGGCATCCTCGTGCTCGGAGGCGACGGCACGGTTTTCGGCGGCAATCCGGCGGCACGCCGCATGCTCGGCCTGGAGTCGCAGCCGGGCGAGGACGGCAACACCTTCCGGCTGGCCGACGCGCCGGCGCTGGAGCCGGTCGCGCAGCGTTTCGACGCCTGGGTAACCTGCGGCGCCGACGCGCCGGCGGCGGCCGGCGGCTTCGTCACCGTCAAGCGCTGGCACGAGACGGACGGTCCGGTGCGCGGCCGCCTCGACCAGCCGGTGCACCTGAAGCTGCGCTTCGCGCGCGTCGATACGCCCGAGGGTACGGCCGGGCGCAGCCTCGTCTTCCTGCAGGACGTGAGCGCCATCGAAAACCAGGCGCAGCAGCTCAAGCTTGCGTCGATGGGGCGCCTCACGGCCAGCATCGCGCACGAGGTGAGGAATCCCCTGTCCGCGATCGGGCACGCGACGTCGCTCCTGGCCGAGGACTTGCACGGTCCAGCGGAAACGCGTCTGCTGCGCATCGTGAACGACAACGTGGCGCGCGTGAACCGCATGGTCGAGGACATCCTGAAACTGTCGCGCAAGGTGCAGCCGAACGGCACGCCCGTTGCGCTGGACGACTTCCTCCCCGACCTGCGCGCCGAGTTCACGGAAATGCACGGCATGGCCGGTGATATAGTGTGGGTGGGCGATGCGGGCGGACGCACCGTGCGCTTCGACGGCATGCACCTGCGCGAAGTGCTCGTGAATCTGCTCGGCAACGCGATCCGCTACGCGAGCGGCAAGCCGGCCAGCATCCGCGTGGTCCCCGTGCTCGACGCGACGGGGCGCATGGAATTGCACGTGCAGGACGACGGCCCCGGTATCACGTCGGAAGTGCGCGCGCATTTGTTCGAACCGTTCTATACGACGTCGAGCAAGGGCACGGGCCTCGGCCTGTACCTGGCGCGCGAGCTGTGCCTGAACAACGGCGCGATGCTCGACTACGAATACCGCACCGAGGACGTGCGGCCCGGGGCGGGCGCCGACGGTACGGGCGAGGCCAGCGGCCGCTTCGTGATCACGTTCGGCGCCTCCATCTAACGTCACGGAAAGATAGGCATGAGCTCACCCCGCATCCTGGTGGTCGACGACGAACCCGACCTGCGCGAGCTGCTCGAGATCACCCTGCTCAAGATGGGGCTCGACGTGGACAGCGCCGCGACCGTCCGCGAAGCACGGTCCCTGCTGGGACAGAAAGCCTATGCGCTGGTGCTGACCGACATGCGCCTGCCCGACGGCCTGGGGCTGGAACTGGTGCGCGAGGTGGCGGCCAATCATAAAAGCACGCCCATCGCCGTGATCACCGCGTACGGCAGCGCCGAGAATGCCGTCGTGGCACTGAAGGCCGGCGCGTTCGACTACGTGTCGAAGCCTGTCGTGCTGGACGATCTGCGCGCGATGGTGCGCGCGGCCCTGAAACTGTCCGACCCGGCCGCAGCGCCGGCCGCCAGCCAGGCGGAAGGCACGTCGCGCCTGATCGGACAATCCTCCGCAATGCAGGCGCTGCGCGCCCAGATCGCGCGGCTGGCCCGCTCGCAGGCGCCGATCGCCATCAACGGCGAATCCGGCAGCGGCAAGGAGCTGGCCGCGCGCGAGATCCACGCCCAGAGCGCGCGCGCCGGCAAGCCGTTCGTCGCCGTGAACTGCGGCGCGATCCCCGAGGCGCTGATGGAGGCCGAGTTCTTCGGCTACCGCAAGGGCGCGTTCACGGGCGCGAACGACGAGCGCGACGGCTTCTTCCAGGCCGCCAACGGCGGCACCCTGATGCTCGACGAAGTGGCCGACCTGCCGCTCACGATGCAGGTGAAGCTGTTGCGTGCGATCCAGGAACGGCGCGTGCGCAAGATCGGCGCGACGGCCGAGGAACCGGTCGACGTGCGCATCATCAGCGCCACGCACAAGGATCTTGCGCAGTGCGTAGAGAACGGCAGCTTCCGCCAGGACCTGTTCTACCGCCTGAACGTCATCGAACTCACCTTGCCGCCGCTGCGCGAGCGCCTGGACGATTTGCCGCTGCTGGTCGATGCCATCCTCGCGCGCCTGGCCGGGCCGGGCGGGGCGCGGCTCGGGTCCGGCGTGCTGGAGGCGCTGCGCGGGTATGCGTTCCCGGGCAACGTGCGCGAGCTGGAAAACGTGCTGGAACGCGCGCTCGCGTTTGCCGACGACGGCGTGATCGAGGCGGGCGACCTGCTGCTGAAGGGCGCGAAACTGGGCGACGCGGCCGTCGTGCCGCAGGCGCCGGCGGGCACGGCACTGGCACCGGAACCTGAGCCCGAGCCGGAACCGGCCGCGCCGCCGGCGCCGCTGGCCGACGACGCATTGCCGAGCAACCTGCCGGACTACCTGAGCCAGGTCGAGCGCGACATCATCCTGCGCGCGCTGACCCAGACCCAGTTCAACCGCACGCAGGCTGCCAGCCTGCTCGGCATCAGTGTCCGGCAACTGCGCTACCAGATGCAGAAACTGGATATCCACGCGCCGGAACCGTAAGGTTGAAACGTTGAAGCGCGCGTGGTCTTTTCGCCAACGCAGCAACGCCAAAACGCCGGATTTTGCACGATAAGTAAGCAGCACAATTCGCGCCGTAAAATCAATGTTAGTGCTTACTTCGCCGTGGAGGCTTCAGGTATCGGCACTGATCGATGTCAAGAAAAAAATCTTAGTAGTAGAGCTCATAAAAATCGCGGACATCGACTACAATTAGGTCTGTAAGGCCGTTGTCTACTACATCTAGTGGTCAACGGCCTTAATGCCGAACAGGCTGAGTAGGGGCGCAACTGCGTTATCTCAACATTGCAGCTCCTATTTTTTATCGGCAGAAAGTTATCGAGTTGCCAATTTTGATGAGTTGGCAGCGTTCCCTGGATTCACTCCGAGGGGTCCATATCTACCTAATTCGTGAAGGCGGTGGCAGTCAATGACGCCAATGCTGGGAGGCTCAATGCAAACATCTTCGGACATTTCCATCAACCCCGTCGCGGCAGCTGCGACGGCCGGCAAGAGCGCGGACGAACTGGTCGCAGGCAGCGACTACCGCATCATCCGCCGTAACGGCGCCGTGGTGCCGTTCGCGCCGAGCAAGATCGCCGTCGCGATGACCAAGGCGTTCCTGGCCGTCAACGGCGAGCAGGGCCGCGAGTCGGCGCGCATCCGCGAGCTGGTCGCGCAACTGACGAACAACGTGGTCGCGGCCCTCGTGCGCCGCCAGCCGAACGGCGGTACCTTCCACATCGAGGATGTGCAGGACCAGGTGGAATTGTCCCTGATGCGCTCGGGCGAGCATGACGTCGCACGCGAATACGTGCTGTACCGTGCCAAGCGCATGGAAGAGCGCCGTGCCGCCAAGGAAGCCGCCGGCACGACGGCGATCGCCGCGCCGCAGATCCACGTGGTCGACGGCGGTGCGCGCCGCCTGCTGGACATGAACGAAGTGTCGTCCCTGATCAACGCCGCCTGCGCCGGCCTGGAAAAGCACGTCGACGCCGACGCCATCCTGGCCGAGACGGTCAAGAACCTGTACGACGGCGTGCCGGTCGAGGAACTGCACAAGTCGGCCGTGCTGGCCGCGCGCGCGCTGATGGAAAAGGACCCGGCCTACAGCCAGGTCACCGCGCGCATCCTGCTGCACTCGATCCGCAAGGAGATCTTCGGCAAGGACGTGCCGCAGGCCGGCGCCGCCGCCGAATACGTCACCTACTTCCCGCAGTACATCGCCAAGGGCATCGACGCCGAGCTGCTGGACGAGGAACTGGGCAAGTTCGACCTGCAGAAGCTGGCCAAGGCGATCGTCGCCGACCGCGACCTGCAATTCGGCTACATCGGCCTGCAGACCCTGTACGACCGCTACTTCCTGCATATCCGCGAAACCCGCATCGAGATGCCGCAGGCGTTCTACATGCGCGTCGCGATGGGCCTGTCCCTGCGTGAAGAGAACCGCGAAGCGCGCGCCATCGAGTTCTACAACCTGCTGTCGACGTTCGACTTCATGAGCTCGACCCCGACGCTGTTCAACTCGGGCACCCGCCGCTCGCAGCTGTCGTCGTGCTACCTGACCACCGTCGCCGACGACCTGGAAGGCATCTACGACGCCATCAAGGAAAACGCGCTGCTGTCGAAATTCGCCGGTGGCCTGGGCAACGACTGGACCCCGGTGCGCGCCCTGGGCTCGCGCATCAAGGGCACGAACGGCAAGTCGCAGGGCGTCGTGCCGTTCCTGAAAGTCGCCAACGACACCGCCGTCGCCGTCAACCAGGGCGGCAAGCGCAAGGGCGCCGTCTGCGCCTACCTGGAGACGTGGCACCTGGACATCGAGGAATTCCTCGATGTCCAGGTGCCACGTCTCCAGGTAGGCGCAGACGGCGCCCTTGCGCTTGCCGCCCTGGTTGACGGCGACGGCGGTGTCGTTGGCGACTTTCAGGAACGGCACGACGCCCTGCGACTTGCCGTTCGTGCCCTTGATGCGCGAGCCCAGGGCGCGCACCGGGGTCCAGTCGTTGCCCAGGCCACCGGCGAATTTCGACAGCAGCGCGTTTTCCTTGATGGCGTCGTAGATGCCTTCCAGGTCGTCGGCGACGGTGGTCAGGTAGCACGACGACAGCTGCGAGCGGCGGGTGCCCGAGTTGAACAGCGTCGGGGTCGAGCTCATGAAGTCGAACGTCGACAGCAGGTTGTAGAACTCGATGGCGCGCGCTTCGCGGTTCTCTTCACGCAGGGACAGGCCCATCGCGACGCGCATGTAGAACGCCTGCGGCATCTCGATGCGGGTTTCGCGGATATGCAGGAAGTAGCGGTCGTACAGGGTCTGCAGGCCGATGTAGCCGAATTGCAGGTCGCGGTCGGCGACGATCGCCTTGGCCAGCTTCTGCAGGTCGAACTTGCCCAGTTCCTCGTCCAGCAGCTCGGCGTCGATGCCCTTGGCGATGTACTGCGGGAAGTAGGTGACGTATTCGGCGGCGGCGCCGGCCTGCGGCACGTCCTTGCCGAAGATCTCCTTGCGGATCGAGTGCAGCAGGATGCGCGCGGTGACCTGGCTGTAGGCCGGGTCCTTTTCCATCAGCGCGCGCGCGGCCAGCACGGCCGACTTGTGCAGTTCCTCGACCGGCACGCCGTCGTACAGGTTCTTGACCGTCTCGGCCAGGATGGCGTCGGCGTCGACGTGCTTTTCCAGGCCGGCGCAGGCGGCGTTGATCAGGGACGACACTTCGTTCATGTCCAGCAGGCGGCGCGCACCGCCGTCGACCACGTGGATCTGCGGCGCGGCGATCGCCGTCGTGCCGGCGGCTTCCTTGGCGGCACGGCGCTCTTCCATGCGCTTGGCACGGTACAGCACGTATTCGCGTGCGACGTCATGCTCGCCCGAGCGCATCAGGGACAATTCCACCTGGTCCTGCACATCCTCGATGTGGAAGGTACCGCCGTTCGGCTGGCGGCGCACGAGGGCCGCGACCACGTTGTTCGTCAGTTGCGCGACCAGCTCGCGGATGCGCGCCGACTCGCGGCCCTGCTCGCCGTTGACGGCCAGGAACGCCTTGGTCATCGCGACGGCGATCTTGCTCGGCGCGAACGGCACCACGGCGCCGTTACGGCGGATGATGCGGTAGTCGCTGCCTGCGACCAGTTCGTCCGCGCTCTTGCCGGCCGTCGCAGCTGCCGCGACGGGGTTGATGGAAATGTCCGAAGATGTTTGCATTGAGCCTCCCAGCATTGGCGTCATTGACTGCCACCGCCTTCACGAATTAGGTAGATATGGACCCCTCGGAGTGAATCCAGGGAACGCTGCCAACTCATCAAAATTGGCAACTCGATAACTTTCTGCCGATAAAAAATAGGAGCTGCAATGTTGAGATAACGCAGTTGCGCCCCTACTCAGCCTGTTCGGCATTAAGGCCGTTGACCACTAGATGTAGTAGACAACGGCCTTACAGACCTAATTGTAGTCGATGTCCGCGATTTTTATGAGCTCTACTACTAAGATTTTTTTCTTGACATCGATCAGTGCCGATACCTGAAGCCTCCACGGCGAAGTAAGCACTAACATTGATTTTACGGCGCGAATTGTGCTGCTTACTTATCGTGCAAAATCCGGCGTTTTGGCGTTGCTGCGTTGGCGAAAAGACCACGCGCGCTTCAACGTTTCAACCTTACGGTTCCGGCGCGTGGATATCCAGTTTCTGCATCTGGTAGCGCAGTTGCCGGACACTGATGCCGAGCAGGCTGGCAGCCTGCGTGCGGTTGAACTGGGTCTGGGTCAGCGCGCGCAGGATGATGTCGCGCTCGACCTGGCTCAGGTAGTCCGGCAGGTTGCTCGGCAATGCGTCGTCGGCCAGCGGCGCCGGCGGCGCGGCCGGTTCCGGCTCGGGCTCAGGTTCCGGTGCCAGTGCCGTGCCCGCCGGCGCCTGCGGCACGACGGCCGCGTCGCCCAGTTTCGCGCCCTTCAGCAGCAGGTCGCCCGCCTCGATCACGCCGTCGTCGGCAAACGCGAGCGCGCGTTCCAGCACGTTTTCCAGCTCGCGCACGTTGCCCGGGAACGCATACCCGCGCAGCGCCTCCAGCACGCCGGACCCGAGCCGCGCCCCGCCCGGCCCGGCCAGGCGCGCGAGGATGGCATCGACCAGCAGCGGCAAATCGTCCAGGCGCTCGCGCAGCGGCGGCAAGGTGAGTTCGATGACGTTCAGGCGGTAGAACAGGTCCTGGCGGAAGCTGCCGTTCTCTACGCACTGCGCAAGATCCTTGTGCGTGGCGCTGATGATGCGCACGTCGACCGGTTCCTCGGCCGTCGCGCCGATCTTGCGCACGCGCCGTTCCTGGATCGCACGCAACAGCTTCACCTGCATCGTGAGCGGCAGGTCGGCCACTTCGTCGAGCATCAGGGTGCCGCCGTTGGCGGCCTGGAAGAAGCCGTCGCGCTCGTCGTTCGCGCCCGTGAACGCGCCCTTGCGGTAGCCGAAGAACTCGGCCTCCATCAGCGCCTCGGGGATCGCGCCGCAGTTCACGGCGACGAACGGCTTGCCGGCGCGCGCGCTCTGGGCGTGGATCTCGCGCGCGGCCAGCTCCTTGCCGCTGCCGGATTCGCCGTTGATGGCGATCGGCGCCTGCGAGCGGGCCAGCCGCGCGATCTGGGCGCGCAGCGCCTGCATTGCGGAGGATTGTCCGATCAGGCGCGACGTGCCTTCCGCCTGGCTGGCGGCCGGCGCTGCGGCCGGGTCGGACAGTTTCAGGGCCGCGCGCACCATCGCGCGCAGATCGTCCAGCACGACAGGCTTCGACACGTAGTCGAACGCGCCGGCCTTCAGTGCCACGACGGCATTCTCGGCGCTGCCGTACGCGGTGATCACGGCGATGGGCGTGCTTTTATGATTGGCCGCCACCTCGCGCACCAGTTCCAGCCCCAGGCCGTCGGGCAGGCGCATGTCGGTCAGCACCAGCGCATAGGCTTTCTGTCCCAGCAGGGACCGTGCTTCGCGGACGGTCGCGGCGCTGTCCACGTCGAGCCCCATCTTGAGCAGGGTGATCTCGAGCAGCTCGCGCAGGTCGGGTTCGTCGTCGACCACCAGGATGCGGGGTGAGCTCATGCCTATCTTTCCGTGACGTTAGATGGAGGCGCCGAACGTGATCACGAAGCGGCCGCTGGCCTCGCCCGTACCGTCGGCGCCCGCCCCGGGCCGCACGTCCTCGGTGCGGTATTCGTAGTCGAGCATCGCGCCGTTGTTCAGGCACAGCTCGCGCGCCAGGTACAGGCCGAGGCCCGTGCCCTTGCTCGACGTCGTATAGAACGGTTCGAACAAATGCGCGCGCACTTCCGACGTGATACCGGGGCCGTCGTCCTGCACGTGCAATTCCATGCGCCCCGTCGCGTCGAGCACGGGGACCACGCGGATGCTGGCCGGCTTGCCGCTCGCGTAGCGGATCGCGTTGCCGAGCAGATTCACGAGCACTTCGCGCAGGTGCATGCCGTCGAAGCGCACGGTGCGTCCGCCCGCATCGCCCACCCACACTATATCACCGGCCATGCCGTGCATTTCCGTGAACTCGGCGCGCAGGTCGGGGAGGAAGTCGTCCAGCGCAACGGGCGTGCCGTTCGGCTGCACCTTGCGCGACAGTTTCAGGATGTCCTCGACCATGCGGTTCACGCGCGCCACGTTGTCGTTCACGATGCGCAGCAGACGCGTTTCCGCTGGACCGTGCAAGTCCTCGGCCAGGAGCGACGTCGCGTGCCCGATCGCGGACAGGGGATTCCTCACCTCGTGCGCGATGCTGGCCGTGAGGCGCCCCATCGACGCAAGCTTGAGCTGCTGCGCCTGGTTTTCGATGGCGCTCACGTCCTGCAGGAAGACGAGGCTGCGCCCGGCCGTACCCTCGGGCGTATCGACGCGCGCGAAGCGCAGCTTCAGGTGCACCGGCTGGTCGAGGCGGCCGCGCACCGGACCGTCCGTCTCGTGCCAGCGCTTGACGGTGACGAAGCCGCCGGCCGCCGCCGGCGCGTCGGCGCCGCAGGTTACCCAGGCGTCGAAACGCTGCGCGACCGGCTCCAGCGCCGGCGCGTCGGCCAGCCGGAAGGTGTTGCCGTCCTCGCCCGGCTGCGACTCCAGGCCGAGCATGCGGCGTGCCGCCGGATTGCCGCCGAAAACCGTGCCGTCGCCTCCGAGCACGAGGATGCCGTCGTCCACGTCGTCCACGACGATGCGGTAGATCGCCTGCTGGATGCGCAGGTCGGCGCCGCGCCGCGCGGCCAGCTCTTCCTGGTTGATGAGGCGCGCGGCCAGGCGGTTCACCACCAGCACCACCGCGAAGAACGCGGCGCCGGTGAGGCCGGCCTGGGTCAGCGGCGGTTCCTCCGCGCGCACGAAGATCCCCCAGGCGCTTTCGCCCAGCACGAACAGCGAGGCCAGCGCGGCCGAGAACAGGGCCGGCACCAGCGGCGCGAGGATCGCGGCGCCGGCCAGCGGGAACAGGTACAGCAGCGCGAGGCCGCTGCGCAGGCCGCCCGCGGCAAGATACAGCAGCGAGATCGCGACGATATCGACGGTGACCTGGACCGACAACTGCCACAGGAAGCGCCGCCGCCAGCGCTGAGCGACCACCGCGAACAGCAGCGCCGCCAAAACGTAGGCGATGCACGTCTCGGCATACACGGTGCCGTCCACGCGTCCGCGCCGCACGTCGATCGACAGGTACAGCAGCAGCACGAACGCGATCACGATGCGCGTGACCGTGAGCGTTTGCAGCGAACGCCAGAACGTCGAGCGCGACTCGGCGGAAAGAGGAAGCCAGCTCGCCATGCGGCGGCTTAGCGGGCCTGCTGGTGCGCTTCGCGCGCGTGCGCCGTGCCGCAATAATCGCGGCCATCGGCCCGCACGGCTTCCGACGCCGGGAAATAGATGCCGCAATGGGCGCAGCTGAGCATCGTCTCGGACTGGTCCTCGACGCGGCTCCACGCCTTGGCGCCGCCGCCGCTTGATGCCGGTGCCGGCCCGGAGGCCGGATTGACGGCGGGGCCCTGTTGTGCGCGCGTCATCGCGGCACGCACTTTGCTGCGGATGGCTGCCACCACGAGGATGACGAGCGCAATCCAGAAAAGCAGTCGCGTCATACGAACCCCCGGTGCAGAACGACTTCGAAAACGAACCGGCTGCCGACGTAAGCCAGCGCCAGCGTGGCGAATCCCGCCAGCGTGAAGCGCAGCGCGGTCTTGCCGCGCCAGCCGCGCCAGCGGCGTCCGGCCAGCAGCGCGGCGAAAAGCACCCACGACAGCAGCGCGAAAAAGTTCTTATGGTCCCAGCGGAGCGCGCGGCCGAACAGCTGTTCGGAGAACACGATGCCCGACAGGACGGTGAGACTGAGCAGGATGAAACCGATGCCGATCATGCGGAACAGCAGCCGTTCCATCGTCAGCAGCGCCGGCAGCTGGTCGAGCGCGCCGGTGAACCAGCCCTTCTTTGCGTTCTTCGTGTGCAGACGCGCCTCCTGCAACGCCATCAGCACGGCGTGGAACGCGGCGATCGTGAGCGTGCTGTACGCCGACACGGCGACCGCGACGTGCCAGCCGAACGCGGGCGACTGGGCCTGCACGGGCATCAGGTTGCCCGGGAACAGCGGCGGCAGGATCGCCGCGACGGCCGCGCACGGCATGACCATGCGGCGCATGCCGTCCAGCGCGAAGTTGCGGTTTTCGATCCAGTAGGCGGCGACGGAAATCCACAGCGCGGCCGACAGCATGAAGGCGAAGCCGACGCGCAAGGTGCCGTTCGACACGATGTCCGGCCACAGCGCGGCACCGTGCACGGCCCAGGCCACGGCGGTCACGGCCGAAATGGCCGAGCCCTGCCGCGACGGCAGCAGGGCGCATACCGCGTACAGGATTGCCGCGGCGATGAATAGGGTGAGTTGCATACGCGCGAGTCTACACCATCCGACAGAGGGAAGGTTGGGTTGCAAAAGGAATAACCAAGTTACGAAAAGCCGTCGTTCCCGCGAAGGCGGGAACCCAATTTTTTCGACATACACGCAAACTTGGGTCCCCGCCAAGGGGGACGCCTAGTCCGGGGACGACGTTGATTCAGTCGACGGCAGCCGCCTTGATTTCGGCATCGTGATGCCGCTGCTGCTCCTCCATCACCATCAGCCCCAGTTCGCGCTTGAGCGCATTGAACTCGGGCGCGGCCGGATCGCGCAGGCGCGGCAGGTCGACGAGGATGTCGCGCTTGATCGTGCCCGGCCGGTACGTCATCACGACGATGCGGTCGGCCAGGTAGATCGCCTCCTCGATGCTGTGCGTGACGAAGATGACGGTCTTCTTCAGTTCCGCCCACAGGCGCAGCAGCTCGTCCTGCAGGTTGCGGCGCGTGAGGGCGTCGAGCGCGCCGAACGGTTCGTCCATCAGCAGGATCGGCGAATCCAGCGCCAGCACGCGCGCGATCGCCACGCGCTGGCGCATGCCGCCGGACAGGTCCTTCGGATAGCGCTTCGCGAAATCCTCCAGCGACAAAAGTTTCAACAGCTCGCCCACGCGCGCGGCGATCTGCGCGCGCGCCATGCCCTTGATCTCCAGGCCGAAGCCGACGTTCTGCTCCACCGTCATCCACGGAAACAGCGCGTATTCCTGGAACACCATGCCCCGCTCCGGCCCCGGTCCGGCAACCGGCACGCCGTCGGCCAGCACCCGGCCCGACGTCGGCGGGGCGAAGCCGGCGATGGCGTTCAGCAGGGTCGACTTGCCGCAGCCGGACGGTCCCAGCAGGCAGACGAACTGGCCGTGCGGGATCTCGAGCGAGATGTCCTGCAGCGCCACCATGCGGCGGCCGTCGCCGTCGAACACTTTACTGACGTTGTCGATCACGATGTGTGCGGTCATGGTCAGTGCTCCAGGCCGCGGTGCCAGCGCAGCAGATAATTATTCAGCTTGTTCATGCCCGCGTCGATGGCCAGGCCCAGCAGGCCGATCGTGATCATGCCGGCGATGATCTTGTCCGACCAGAAGTACTCGCGTGCTTCGAGGATGCGGAAGCCGAGGCCGTTGTTCACGGCGATCATCTCGGACACGATCACGACGATGAACGCCGTGCCGATGCCGATGCGCATGCCGGTCAGGATGTACGGCACGGCCGCCGGCAGGATCACGCGCAGGAACATCGTCGGCCCGCTCGCGCCCAGGTTGCGTGCCGCGCGCAGGTAGATGCCGTCGACCTGGCGCACGCCGGCGATGGTATTCATCAGTACGGGGAAAAAGGCGCCCAGCGCGATCAGGAAGATGGCGGGCGGATTGCCGAGGCCGAACCACAAGATCGACAGCGGGATGTAGGCGATGGGCGGGATGGGCCGCAACAGCTGGAACAGCGGATTGAGCCAGGCATACGCGACGCGGCTCGCGCCCATCGACAGCCCGATCGGCAGCGCGAGGCCGGCGCCGACGAGGAAGCCCACGACGACGCGGTACAGGCTGCCGAGGGCGTCCGTGATCAGTTCACCGGACACCATCCACGCCAGTTTCCCCCCGCCGCCATTGGCCTCGCGCCAGGTGGCGAAATCCTGCAGCGGCAGCAGGTACGCGACCCACTTGCGCCATACCTGCAGCGGCGACGGCAGGATGTTCTCGTTGACCCATCCCATGCTCGCCACCCACTGCCAGATCGCGATCGCGACGACCGGCACGACCAGGCCGATCGCGATGTCCTGCCACCTGCGTTTGACCATCTGCTCTCCTTGCGTGATCCGCGTGGGCGGAGGGCCGCCCACCCTACGATTCGGCCGTAGGGTGGGCACCCCGTGCCCACGCAACGTTTGATTACTTGATGTTCAGGCTCTTCTTGGCCTCGTCCAGCAGATCGGTCTTGACCCAGTCCTTCGCCACCGGCGGCTTGGCCATGCGGCCGACACCCGTCTTGACCATGATGTCGGTCGTGGTCTGGATGTGCTCCGGCGTGATGTCGTAGGTGTAGGGCGAATTGCTGATCGCGTCGTCGAAGTCGTCCTTCGTGATCTGGCCCTTGAACACGACTTCACGCACGTATTTCTCGGCCAGTGCGCGGTCGCGGATGAAGGCGCTCGTGGCCATCACGAAGCAGCGCATGAACTTCTCGGCTACGGGGCGCTTCGTCGTGTAGAACTTTTCCGTCATGACCATCGTCCGCACCGGTTCGCCGATCGGCGTGTCGTACGGCTTCAGGACCTCGACGCCGAAGCCCTTGTTGATCGCCTGCGACGACTGGGGTTCGGACTGCATCATGGCGTCGATGTTCTTTCCCAGCAGCGCCTGGTTGAGGTCGGCATATGCCAGGTAGACGACCTGCACGTCCTTGCCCGGCGCCGCGTCGGCGGTGAGGCCGGCCTTCTGCAGCTCGGCCATCAGCAGCACCTCCTGGATGCCGCCGCGCGTCACGCCCACCTTCTTGCCCTTCAGGTCCTTCACGGCCTTGACGTTGGCGTCCGTCCGCGCGACGAGCCGGGCGCCGCCTTTCGCGAAGCCGGCCACGACGTAGATCGGGGCGCCGCCGGCGCGGCCCGAGATCGCGGCTTCGGATGCCGTCGTACCGACGTCGAGCTCGCCCGCGATAATGGCCTGCATCACGTCCAGGCCCTTCGCGAAGACGCGCTCCTCGACCTTGATCCCGCACTTGGGCGCGATCTCCTTGATGTACGACACCGCGCCGTAGTGCGCGAACTTGAGGTTGCCGAGGCGGACCACGTCCTGCGCCTGGGCGCCGTTCGCGGCCAGCAGCGCGGCGATGGCGAGGGTCTTGCCGAACATGTGTACTTTCATTGCCTGTCTCTCCGATTGGGTGTGAAACTTATTATTGGAATGACGCCTGACGCTCTGGGCAAAATAAACTCGAAGCAATACATTGTCAAACCGTCCCGGCAGCTTTTACCAAGAATCAAATCGATAGGTTGACTGGACGCGTTGCGAATGGCTGAATTGGGATCTTGACCGGGGAAAACCTGCCCCGACATGGGGTAAAATGGCGTGTTACGCGCCCGCCGCTTATATATATCTGGGAACCTCGAAAAACCGTCGCGAGCGGCAGCAATGTCGTTCGAGAAGCGCAGCTGTACGAACAGTACAGCGAGCATCGCAGGACGACAGTGCAACGCGTAGTAGGTTTTTCGACGTCCCCATCAGTACAAAAGGTAGAACATGCTGGATAACCTGACACAACGCCTTGCCAAGGTCGTCAAGACGATGCGTGGCGAGGCCCGCCTCACCGAGGCGAACACTTCCGAGATGCTGCGCGAAGTGCGCCTGGCCCTGCTCGAGGCCGACGTCGCGCTGCCGGCCGTGCGCGAATTCATCGCCAAGGTGAAGGAAAAGGCACTGGGCGAGGAAGTCATCGGCTCGCTGTCGCCGGGCCAGGCCCTCGTCGGCGTCGTGCAGAAGGAACTGGGCGCGCTGATGGGCGCCGACCTCGGTCCGGAGGCGTCGCAGCTGTCGTTCGCGCAGCAGCCGCCGGCCGTGATCCTGATGGCCGGCCTGCAGGGTGTCGGCAAGACGACCACCACCGGCAAGCTCGCCAAATACCTCAAGGAAGAAAAGAAGAAAAAGGTCCTGACCGTCTCCGCCGACGTCTACCGCCCCGCCGCAATCGCGCAGCTGGAATCGGTGACGAAGCAGGTCGGCGCCGATTTCTTCCCGTCCACCGCCAGCGACAAGCCGGTCGACATCGCGAAGAACGCGATCGACTGGGCGAAGAAGCACTACCACGACGTCGTCATCATCGACACGGCCGGCCGCCTGGCCATCGACGAGGCGATGATGCAGGAGATCGCCGCCGTGCACGCGGCTGCGAACCCGATCGAGACGCTGTTCGTCGTCGACGCCATGGTCGGCCAGGATGCGATCAATACGGCCAAGGCGTTCAACGACGCGCTGCCGCTGACCGGCGTGATCCTGACAAAGCTCGACGGCGATTCGCGCGGCGGTGCGGCGCTGTCCGTGCGCCACGTGACGGGCAAGCCGATCAAGTTCGCCGGCGTGTCGGAAAAGCTGGACGGCCTGGAAGCCTTCGATCCGGCCCGCATGGCCAACCGCGTGCTGGGCATGGGCGACATCCTTGCGCTGGTCGAGGAAGCGCGCAAGGGCGTGGACATGAAGGCCGCGGCCGACATGGCCAACAAAATCAAGTCGGGCGGCAAGTTCGACATGAACGACTTCCGCGCCCAGCTCGCGCAGATGAAGAAAATGGGCGGCATGGCCGGCCTGCTCGACAAACTGCCGGCCCAGTTCCAGCAGGCCGCGAGCGGTGCCAACATGGACCAGGCCGAGAAGCAGGTGCGCCGCATGTGCGGCATCATCGATTCGATGACGCCGCTAGAGCGCGCCAAGCCGGAACTGATCAAGGCCAACCGCAAGCGCCGCATCGCGGCCGGCGCCGGCGTGCAGGTGCAGGAAGTGAACCGCATGCTGACCCAGTACGAGCAGATGAATACGATGATGAAGAAGCTCAAGGGCGGCGGCCTGATGAAGATGATGCGCGGGATGAAGGGC
>Ga0187844_10001074_pt1 | contig 21319 bp, 20 predicted proteins | sample SpaLakP09_SKY_50_FD_134517 | JGI IMG/M metagenome (GOLD analysis project Ga0187844, IMG submission 134517) | Oligotrophic lake water microbial communities from Sparkling Lake, Wisconsin, USA - SP09_SKY_50 | ecosystem: Environmental > Aquatic > Freshwater > Lake | place: USA: Sparkling Lake...
GATCCATGGCCTCCACCATCAGCCCGGCACGCGCGTCCTGGTCGGCCTGGATCACGACCACGGCCTTGGGCTTGTCGCGGCGCATGCGTTCGATCTCGGTCCGCAGGCGGCGGATATCGACACGCTCGCGGTTGATCCAGATCTCGTTGGTTGCGGAGATGGCGACGAAGATGCTGGTCTTGTCCTCCTGCTGCGCGGTCTTGGCCGCGGGCTTGTTCACGCGGATGCCGCTCTCCTGCACGAACGCGGCGGCGATGATGAAGAAGATGAGCAGGTTCATCACGAAGTCGAGCATCGGCGCGAGGTCGATGCCGGTGTCTTCGGGCGGCGGGTTGTGGCGGCGGAATTTCATGGAGCTATCCCGGCGCGATGAGATCGTTCAGGCGTTCTGACTCCACGCGCACGCGCGAGGCGAACAGGTTGGAGAAGAACAGCCCGAGCACGCTGACCACCAGCCCGGTCATGGTCGCGATCATCGCGTGCGAGATGCCGTCGGCCATCGCGCGCGTATCGCCACCCTTGGAGAAGGCCATGGCGTCGAACACCTGCAACATGCCCATCACCGTGCCGAGCAGCCCCAGCAGCGGCGCCATCGGCACCATGACCTTGATGATGGGCAGGCCCGATTCCAGGCCCATGCGCAGTTGGCTGATCAGCGCCGTGCGGATGCGGTGCGCAGCCCAGGAGTGGCGCTCGCTGCGCGCGTTCCACTCGGCCAGGGTCGCGGCGCGCACGCGCGGGTAGATCCGCCACAGGTACCAGCCGCGCTCGAACACCACCGTGAGCAAGACCGCGCAGGCCACAAGAATCCAGCGCGTCACCCAACCGCCCGAATCGAGGAAATCGCCCAGCGTGTCGTACTGGACAGAAAAGGACTCGACAATCAGGTCAAGCATGGTGACGCCCACCCACCGCTTCGAGCCGCTGCGCCAGCAGCCCGGCGGCCTGCTCGTCGAGAATCTGCGTGATGCTGCGCGAGCGGGTCATCAGGAAGCTGTTCACGAACAGCAGGGGGATGGCGATGATCAGGCCCAGCACGGTCGCGATCATGGCCTGCGAAATACCGCCGGCCATGAGCTTGGGATCGCCCGCACCGACCTCGGTGATGACCTGAAAGGTGATGATCATGCCAATCACGGTGCCGAGCAGGCCGAGCAAGGGGCCGGCTGCGACGATCATGCGCAGCAGCGACTGGAAGCGCTCCAGCTTGGGCGTTTCGCGCAGCACCGCTTCGGACAGGCGCGTCTCCAGCACCTCCGGATCCTGCGTGGTGTCGCCCTTGAGGCTGGCGAGAATGCGGCCGAGCGGATTGTCTTGCCGGGGTTGCGCAACATCCGCGAGCTGGCGGCCCACCCGAACACCGACCAGCAGCAGGTACACGAACTGGTAGATCGCCAGCACCGCACCGATCACGCCGATGGCGATGATCACGTAGCCGACCTCGCCGCCCTGGTGGATACGCTCCATCAGGGTCGGACGCTCGGCGATCTTGCGCAGCAGGTCGCCGCGCGACGGGTCGATCAGCACCGCGTGCAGTCCGTCCTTCGCCTCACTGAACTCCTGCGCCAGCCCCGACTGCCCCTCGGGCTGTCGCGGCAACTGGGCCAGCGCCGCGGTCTCCGGCTGAAGGGTCAGATAGCCCTCCGCGGTCAGCGCGGTGAACTGGCCCACGCGAATCACTTCGGCCTTCGATTTTTCGCCCAGCGCGTCCAGCACCTCGGCCTCGAAACGCACCACCCGACCGCCTTCCGCAGCCTCCTGTGCGTACAGGTACCAGAGCTGTTCCAGGTCGGTCACGCTCGGAATCTCGCCGGCCTGGGCGATGCGATCCAGAAATTCCGCGCGATCCGGAATCTGGGCCGACACCAGCGAGCGCGCAATCTGGCTGCGGAACTCGCCGGCGGACTGCGCAATCGCCGCGTACATCTGCCCGCTGTCGCCGAGGCGCTCGCTGAGGCGCTTCTTGAGTTCGGCGATCTCCGCCTGACCGGCCGCAAATTTTGCCTTGGCCTGATCGGCACGCGCGCTGGCGCTGGCACGATCCGCCTCCGCCTTGGCCAGCAGCCCCGCCTGTTCATTCTTGTTGCGCAGAAAGCGTTGCTCGCGCTCGGCATTGAGCTTGGCCGCTTCCTGCGTGCCGAGACGAATCTGCTTGAGCAGCTCGTCCATGCCCTTCTGCGAAGGCGCGGCCACGGGCGCCTGCGCGTGCACGGCCTGCGCACCGAGCAGCAGGGTAGCCCCGATCATCCAGTACCGCAGTCCGAAAGCGCGCGTCATGGCGCGGCCCCGGCAACCGCAGCCGCCACCGGCAGCCGGAGCAGGTCCGGCGCCGCGGTTTCACGCGCCATGCGCAGGCCGTGGCGCACCTCCGACACGTGTGCGTGGGGCAGCGCCTCCCAGGCACCGCTGACCTGGTTCCAGATCCCTGCCTGCTTACCATCGGCAGACAGGTAATACAGCGCGGTACGCCCCACCCGCAGGACATCGACCGAGCGACCCTCCACCTCGGCGCGTTCGGTACCCAGCGAACGTCCGTATTCCGACTCCACCTGCCAGGCTTCCAGCACGCGCTTGAATTTCTCGGCGTTGTTCGCGCTGGGGTCCGACATCAGTTTCTTCACCGAGTCGAGCCGCTCCTGGCGTTCGGAGGCCAGAAACGGCAGGTCCAGCGCGATGAACTTTTCCAGGCCTTCGACCATGCGCAGCATCAGCGGCAGCAGCTCGCGCTCGGTGCGCTCCATCTCGACGATCTGCCGGTCGAGCGAACTGCGCTCGCTGTCCTGCGCCGACACCAGCTCGCCGAGCTGGTTGGCGTACACCGTGAGCTGCTGCGCCTGCCAGCTTGCGGCGCGGTAGCGCTCGAGCATCGACCGGGCCTGGTCGTCGAGGCTGTCGACCTTCTGCTGTGAGCTGCGCGCAGAGCGGTTGCCTTCGACCACGGCGTCCAGTGCCTTGCCGGCGGCGTCCTGGGCTGTCGCACGAGGTACCAGCGCGGCCGCAGACATGCCGAGAACCAGGGCCGCGACAGCCTTCCACTTCGGAATTCCGATCATCAAACCAGGGGACTCCTCCCCGCTCCATAACGCGCGGGGAAGTCCTCCACGCCGATCAAAGCATCAGTGCACCTGGCACCCCAAGGAGGGTCATGGTGTCGATTTATTGTGCAGAGTGAGTATACGCACACTGCGACATGACCTGCCATCCCGGACGCGCGATGGCGCGTCGCGTCCGGGATGGCAGTGCTCTCGCCTGTTGTTTCAAAACTGGTACTTCACGTAGAAGCCCAGGTTGTCGCGGTCCTCATAAGTATTGTTCCGGCCACCGCCGAAGAAGCTGTTGTAGGCGATGGTGAACGAATAGGATTTCTCATAGCGGGTCTCGAGCAGGAGGTTCAGCGACTTCCTTCCCTCCACGAAGTTTCCGGCCGGGCCCGGAGAGTTGCCGCCGATGTCCTGCGACCAGATGAACAAGGGCTGCACGCTGATGGAGGGCAGCACCGACTCGTAGGCGATGCGGCCGACGATGCGGTAGCCCCAGGAGAATGCGTCGGCGAACGCACTGCGCGGCGCTTGATAAGGATTGAAGCGCAGGCCGTCCAGGCCTGTCGTGCAGGAGGGGTTGGTCGAGCAGGCACGCCGGGAACCATCGGCGCCGCTGCCATCGGCACCGGCACTGGCGTGCGTCGTCGCGGTCAGCGGACCCTCGATCTGAAGCTCGTCGAAATCGGGCAGGTTGAGCACGTGTGTGGCCGCAAGCTCGTACAGCAGAATCACCTGATCGGCGCCGATCCAGTTTTCGCTCGGGCCCAGGACCTGGGTCGCCCCGAGGTTGTACTGCGCGACCTTGCCCGGAATCCAGCCACGGATGTAGCTGTTCGGCGCGTTCTCGCCGACCGTGCCGCCACGGTACGGAATGATGAAGTTGGGGAAGGATCGCGCCGACCCCGGTGCCGCGCCCACCACCAGATTGATGGCGTCGGGATAGGGATTGTTGCCGTTGGCATCGGTGAAGTTGTTGCCGTCGTAGACCACGTAGTTTCCGGCCTCATCGAACCCGAGTCCCGAACTCGCGCCCAGACAGCCCAGATTCTGATCGTGACAGCGGGTCAGCGTGGGACCAAAGGATGCAAATGCGAGATCGATCAGTGCCACCTGCATCGGCAACTTCGGGCGATAGGACACCTCGCCCTGCAATGACAGCTCGCCCACGGTCGTGGTGAAGCTGAACCCGTACATCTTCAGGTCTTCCGGGTACTCGAGCTGGATCTGCGCCGTATCCAGGGGCAAGGCATCACTGAGCTGCTGGCCTGGCTGCGGCAGCAGCAGGCCGCCAACGCCACCTAGAATCGTGACCAGGTCCAGCGTCCCGGCACCAAGATCGGCCAAGGCACCCGGTCGCTGCGCCGCCAGAGTCACCAGATCCAGTCCCAATTGCGACGATGCTGAGGGCGCGGTGACTGGCAGGTTGGGACAGCCCGCCAGAAATTCCAGCGTGTTCGTCGCGTCGATGCCCCTGGAACTGCCTTCACGTCGGGCACAGCTCGGGTCGGTGGAGTAGAAGCTCACGTAGGGCAGCTTCGAGTGATAGTTCACGAAATAGACGGCCAGCTCGGTGCCGTCGTTGAGTTGCTCGGCGTAGTACTTGAGCGCGAGGCCATACTGTCCCTGATCGCGGGCCTCGTTGTCGCCGCGCCGGTCCAGTGTCAGCGTCGTCGGCGTGATCAGCGTGAGCGGATTGTCCAGTGGCGACCCGACGTGATCGGGATCATCCGCAGCTCCGCCGAAGGCAGCGTTGACAGTGCCGCGCAGTTTGTCGGTGCCGATATCGACGAAGGACATGTAGCTGCCCGGCGTCGGGATTTCAACCGGATCCCACTCGTACTGGTAGTAGCCCTCGATGCCGACGCCGTCGAACAGCTCGGTGCTCATGCGCACCATGCCCACCGGCACGAACAGCTCTTCGAGCAGGCCGAAGCCAAGACGGTAGAGGCTGTTGGCATTTACCGGCTGCGCCTGGTTGACGCTGTTGACCACTGCCACCGTACTCTGGCCCCAGTTGACGGTCTGGCGTCCGACACGGAAGGTCAGCTCGCGCTCGCCCACGAAGGGCAGCGTGCCGTAGAAGTTGGCGTCGAGCAGATCGTAGCGCAGGCCGATTTCCTGGGCCTCTTCCTCGGCGCGGTCGCGGCGCACCGGCGCACCCGGGCCATACACGCGAGGCAGGTAGCGGTTGGAAGTCGGGCTGCCGGCGATGCCGACCTCGCCGACGTTTTCCGCCGTGATCTGATTGGGGTAGAAATTGCGGAAATCGGAATAGTTGGGATAGTCGAAGATGCCGAGGCCGCGGATGAAGATGCCGTAATCGCCAAAGCTGAGCGTCAGGTCCTGGGACAGCTTCAGCGGTGCCTGCACGATGTCGCCGCGGTTGTAGTTGAGGTTGCCGTCGTCGAAGTTGATGGAAGCCATGCCGGGTGCCGATGCGAGCTTCTGCGCCGGAAAATTCTGTAGTCGGTGCAGACCCTGGCAGGACTGGTACTGGCCCGCGCAAACGGTGGGGTCGAGATTGCTCTTGCCCACCAGGTCGTTCGAGCGGTCCTCGATTCTCCACGACGCCCCCAGCGTGAGGGTGTTGTTCATGACCGAATTGACATTCACACCACCCGCCGAGAAATCGAACTCGACGGCCAGAGCCGCCGCCGACCCGAGCAGCAGGAAAGGAATGACCGGCAACCTCAGGGCAAAGATTTTTGACATCACCACATTTCCCAAAACTAACAACTGTTAGACGATCCGGGAAAATAAGGTGGCCCGGTCACGTCCATCGAACCCACCCGATGAACGCGGGCCCTCAAGCGGCGAACGGAAACGACCCGGGCAGGCGTTCGCTTCGCGAGCAAGTCGCCGCTGCGCTTCAGGCAGCGGAGGAACGGCTCAGCAAGCGACCGGGTGTTCGCGCATCGCAAAATCGCCCACGGTTGGCGCCATCACTGCGCCGGGCGTGCCTCGCCCTCGACGACGGTCACCTTCACGGTCTGCATGCTGGAATCGATCGTCCGGTGCATGCCGTCCGACCAGTACACTCGCAGGCTGTGCTCGCCCGCCTTGACTGGCAGGTCGAACACGAACACATAACGATTCCCGCCGAGCCGGATGAGCTGGTCTTCGCCCGGCATCAGCGAAATTCCATCGGTCTCGATATGCAGATGGGTGCCCACCTCGGGCGCACTCATCGTCAGCCTGGCCATTTCGCCGGGTGTCTCGAACACCACCGCCAGCTGCGTGCCGACCTTGGCGCCGGCCTCCGGAAACAGGATGCGCAGCGGCGGAACTTCGGTGGCACCCTTCCCCGCCGCACCGTCGGTCGAATGCTGGGCATGCCCCTGATGATGCGAGTGGTGGTCGTGCGCCTTGTCGCCTCCGGCGTAGGCACCGAGCGAGGCGCTACCGAGAAATACCGACAGGCAAAGAAGCGGGATCTGCTTCATGAGATGGACTCCAGGTGGGTTCAATGGATGTGATCGTCCGGTGGCGGACGCAAGCGGGGCTCGGCATTGAGCCGATCGAGTTCGGGAAACAGCTTCGCGGGGTCGGTCCATCCGGCCGCATCGTCCTGTGCAATCCAGCGCGCACGCACGTAGCCAAAACGGTCGATGAGGAATTCTGCGTGCGTCCAGTCCATGCCCAGGCGGTCCGGCCGTCCGCGGTCGCCAACCGTGCGCGTCAGCAATTCGTAGGCGGACCAGATATCGGCGGCACCGGTACTCAACACTGGATATGGCAAGCCTGCGGGCAGTGGATCGTCGCCCAGCGGGACCGCAAGGATTTGCGTGCGGCGCGACTCGAACTCCGGAAGGGTCGCCGCGAGTGTCCGCGCACGTTCCGCGGCGTCCGGTCCGCCAAGAAACACCAGCAGCACGTTGTGCGTGTCGCGATAGCCCTTGAGTTCTGCCACGGCCGATGCGTCCTCGATGTAAAAATTGATCGCACCGAGCCAGGCCTGCCCCGAAACCACCGCTGCGCGGAGCACGCGGCTCTCGAAGCCTTGCGAGAACGCGCGCATGAAGTTGATCAGGTCCCAGCGGTCGTCTTCGGAGAGCACGGCGCCCATCCCGGGCATCCCACTCTCCGGGATGCCCTGAGAAAGCCACCAGTGCATGTCGCCGGCCGTGTGCAGGGCCGTGTGCGGCTCCGTCAGGTTGGCCGGTGGCTTCGGCAGGTTTTTCGCCAGCACGCCGTCACCCTGCCCCCCGGTACCGTGACAAGCCGTGCAGTGCTCGGCATACAGCGCGCGCCCGCTGGCGACCGACAGGGTCAGGTAGGGCACCTGCGAGCGCCGATAGGTGTCGGGATAGGCCGGCACGGCAAAGGCCCAGGCCAGCACGCCGGTGGCGGCCACCGCCAATAGCAAGGCGGGAAACCGCAGCGCTCGCCGTCGCGACCCGGTCGTCGCTATTGCGGCCGCTATCAGGACGGCGCAGGCCCCCAGGAACCATACCCGCAGTGATGAATCCGGCCAGGTGGCGTCGAACGACCAGCGAAACCGAAACCACCAGATCGGCTCGGGCTCGTGCATTGCGGGGGTCGTCTGGGCGAGCCAGGCCGCGCACAGGAGCACGCCGGACGCAGCCGCCATTTCGACCCCGACGTGACGCAGGGCTGCGGCGGCGCTGGTCCGCTGGACCCGGCTATCGCCCGGCCGCGCAAGCCCCGGCAGAAACCGCGTTCGCAGCCGGTTCGCGAACAGCAGCGCGCCGGCCAGCAGGCTGACCTTCCCGACCACCAGCCAGCCATAGCGCGTTCCCAACAAATCGCCCTGGTTATCAATGTAGAGATCGGCCAGCCAGACTCCGGTGAGGACGATGACCAGCATCAGCGCCATCGACAGCCGCGAGAAACACTGCAAGGCGGACAGGAGTGCGGCCGTCGGCATGGATGCCCCCGCGTTGCAGGCATATGCCCTGACGGCGAGCAGCCACGAGGGCAAGGCACCGAACCAGATCGAGACCGCCAGAATGTGGGCGACGTTGGGAAGCAGCACCTGCCACGGTGATTCCGCGCCCGCCGCGTGCCCCCCCCAAGGCCCCAGCGCAAGAAAGACGGCCGCCAGCACTGCGCATGCCCATCGTCCGCCGGGTATTCGCGGGGTCATCGCGACAAGGGCGCAAACCACGAGCAGCAGGCCTGCCACGATGGCTCTCACCAGCCAGACTTGGCCGACGTGCGTTCCCATTACGAGGCCATGCCAATCGGTTGCGGCGGCTCCCAGCGGTACGAGCGCGAGCGCCTGGGTCCAGATCAAACCTGCATGACCCGTCGCAAGCAGCAGGGCGGCAATCAGCATCAGACTGCCCCTGGGCGCCGCAACGCTCCTGAACCCTGCGGGCACGCACCAAGCGTTGAAGCAGGTCGCGCCGATGATTGATGCCGCGCTTGCCACCGCGAGCAGCCGGGACGCAGCGGCAAGGACTTCGATCACCCCGGCCTCAGGGTGCGTTCAATTTGAACCCGTACCCGTAGTCGACGACGTGACCATCGACGGAAAGCACACGGTACTTGATCGTGTAGCTGCCATTTCGGAGCGGCGAGATCAGCGGAGCAAGCAGACAGGATGGGGCTTTGGGGTCGGTCTGCACTTCGCCCAGAGGGACTGCTGCCCCTTTGCCATCTGACAGCGTCACCTTGGAAAATTTCGCCTCGATGTTCTCGTTGAAGCACAGGCGGATTTCCTTCGGGGGCACCGTCATCACTGCGCGCCGCCCAGGTTCGGAACTGACCAGCCCGGCATGCGCGAATGCCGACGACCCATGCGCTCCAAGCGAGCCTGCAATCAGCAGGCTCAGAATCGTGCGGATCGATTTTTTGGGCATCAGCTCACCTTGGCAGGCGCTGCCTTGCGGCCCGTAAGGCGATAGGCGAGACCAGCGATAGCAAAGACGATCATGAAAGCCGGCAGGTAGCGCCACAGGCTGCGCACGCCAACGGTGAAGGGAAACACCGAATGAAGCACGGTTCCGGTGGCGGGGTCTCTGGCCGTGATCATTCCGATATACCAGCCCGGGGCATCGAAGCTTTGTTCGAACGTGAGTGTCCCTCTGGGATAGACCGCGGGCGGGACATGCACCAGGGTTGCCGCCTGGATGTCCGCCTCGGAACCCAGGTCCTCGTAGCGTCCTCTGGATTTGAGGTTCTTCACGTCCTTGAGGACACGAAATTCGACCTCTTGCAGACGCAGTGGCGCGCTGATGTAGTCGATGACAATGATGGCGCGCCCAAGGTCCGGAATGTCCTCGCAGAATTCCTGCGTCGCGCGCGTCTCCGGCTGATAGCCGGTGAAGTGCGCCGTCATCATGCCGATCTTCATGATGCAGTGGTCGTCCTCCATCGACACGCCGCCATGCGCGCCGGCAACCGCGGTTGCGAGCATGCAGGAAACGAACAGCAGCGAGCGGACCAATGGACGCAGCATCAGCTCTTGCCCATACCGAAGTCGGGGATCATCGGGCCGCCAAACTCGACCAGATGACGCTTTCCGCCATCCTCGAAGAACGACAGCATACCGGCCACCACCGCGTCCGGGGACGAGATCATGGTTGTCATGCGTTCGGTCTCCCACATCGCGTCGTCGGCGTAGATCACCACGCGCTGGGTGGCGCCGGCGGCGACCGGAGCACCTTCCACGCGCAGGGCGTCCGAAGCCACCAGGTCGTGTTCGTCCTTGGGTTTGACATCGAGCACCTTGGCGTTGATGAAGCGCAGGTTGCCGGCAGCAAATTCGCCAATGGTCACGGGACGGTCGCTGTTGTTGATGACGTCGAATTCCATCCGGAAGCTGCGTCCGGGAATGCGGTAGCGCGCCTCGATCAGCTTGATGGAGATCGGATTGGGTTCCTGCTCCAGCGGCGGAATATCGATCTTGCCAGTCTGCAGCGGGGTGGTGATGGGCCATTTTTCCTGGGCATAAACGTAGCCGCCCACGATCAGGGTCAACGTCAGCCCAAGAAAGATGACGCCGATGCGCCGGTCCATGGGGGTGATCATCTGATCGGCCTCGACGCCGAGCTCCACCGTGCGCTTGAACCTGGGCACGACGATGGGGCACTTGGTCAGCCAGTAAACGAACCAGGCCAGGCCCACGGAGAACCAGAGCGCAGACCAGAACATGACGTTGCCGAATCCGTAAGTCTCCAGGTCGATGGTTTCTCCGAGCAGGGTCGTGGCGGTGTTCTGGAAGGCCGCCTCGTCGCCCGTGACTTCAACCCACATTCCGGGCCCGATCATGGGACCAGCGCCTTCGACATTGATGACGGTATGAACGTGGTAGCGACCGACCTTGCGCGCCTTCAGCGTGATCTCGAAGTCATACACCTCGCCCTTGCGGAACGACGTGGAGCGGATCATCGGCACGCCGTTGACGCGCGAATCCAACCGAACGAACGACGGACCCGGCACGCCGATGTTGAGAAACGCCGTTTCCTCGATCGAATCGACGTGGTGAGGCCAGTACTTCGAGGGCATGAACTTTCCGCTGATCTTGACGACATCGTTCACCGCCATCTTGGAGGTCGATGCCTGCACGTCAATCCAGTGCACGGTGCGCATGCGCAACTGCGGCATCTGCGCACGTTCGCCGTGCGCAAGCAAGGGCGGGGAATACATTGCGCTGAACGCAGGCAGGGATAGCAGCAGGGCAAGCAAGAGCTTCATGGTCGTGCTCCTCAGACGATCTTGCGGAGCCAGATGGCTTTGGCACCCAGATAACCGATCCACAGCCAGAACCAGTAGTTCATGATCGTGAGGAAACCGGCGAACACAGCGGTCAGCGGCGTCACCGCCGAGCCGAAAGTGCGCAGCGTGGATTCCTCAATGATGCGCACGTACTCGGGAATTGCCGTGCGGATGTACTCGTAGCCCATCAGATCGGCCACGGTCAGCATCGTGCCGTTGAGTTCGAGCGGCACCTGGAACGGTGCGAGCATCGACCAGTTGAGCGGATAGATCAGCAGACCAAACGCGAAGCCGCCGAACAATCCGGTCCAGAAGAAGCTTCGAGTCAGCAGCAGCATGCAGTCCAGAATCAGGCCCAGAGCAATGTACGTCGACGGCCACACGAAATTCATGGGGAAGTCGGCGAAGAGATGGAAATTCAGGTACCGGCTGATCCAGGCCGCGAGGGTCAGGCACAGGATGGTGAGGGTACCGCCCAGGGGCAGACGCAACTTGTCCCACAGCAGGAATCCGAATACGCCCGGGAGCACGGACAAGGCCAGCGGCGTCACCAGCGGCCACCAGCGGCGATCACGCCAGTCCACCCAGTAATCCCAATCGCCAACCAACAGCGCGAAGTGAAAGCTGAAGATGCCCATGAACAACAACACGATCAACGGGATGATCAGCAAGTCAGCCTGCACATAGGCCTTGTGCTGTTCTTTTGTCGAACTGAGCCCAAACGCCTGCGTGGCGGAGCTGACGACAACGTCTATGGCCTTCATAAGGGATCTCCGCCTCAGAGCGTTGGACAGCCGTCTCCGAATGGGGAGCGCGCTGCTTTAGATGCTGCTAATGATCAAGCGTTGTCCGACCCCCAGGAAGGGATCGGATTGCAAGCCTTGGACCTTACATCTCGTGGCAAGCAGTTGCCCTGGAGCGAGGACACCACATCGGGCGACCTCGCCCAAGGCAAGATCCGGGGCCTACAAAGCCCCTGCGACTTTCAGGCCAATGCGGTGGCGTCCACGGATTTCGGCGACTCCACCTGGGTGTCCGCACCGATCACCTTGGTCAGTTCGACGACCCGCGTAAGGATCTGCACCACCAGCCCACCGGCGGCAAACGTGGCCCATCCGAGCAGCACGAAGCCCCAATGGATGGGCGCGGCGAACAGTTCTTCGGCGTAGAAGAACGTGTGCCCCCACTCGTTCAATCCGAGGTTGGGCATGATCATGATCGGCCCCGCGACGACCAGCGCGAACGGCAGCGACAGCCTGTTCGCAAACTGCGGCAGCCGGGTCCGAGCGTAGAAGAACGCCACCAAGCCACTGATGATGAACATCGGAATGCCGAAGTAGAACAGCGTGATGTGGGTAGGCGTGAAATCGGTATCGCGCACCGTCACTTGGTGCCAGGCGGCATCCGCTTCAGTGAAAGGCGAGGCCGTCAGATAGGCGACGATGGCAAACACCATGACCTGGGACAACAGCACGAAGTAGCGTCGCAGCTCTTCGGCGGGTTGCAGCTTGTCCAACTGGCGATCACGCGTATGCCAGATCCATCCAATGATGGCCGCGCCTGCCAAAGTCAGAACCGGCAGCTGGATCTTGAGCAGCAACATCCAGGTGCTCTGGAATTCCGGCGAAAAATAGTCGAGTCCGACCGTGAACGCGGTAGCGTTCTGATACATCCGATAGCCGGTGTAGAGAATTCCGACACCGACCAGCACCATGAAAAGCTTGGCCCAAGGTGCCGTTGGGGACTGATAGGCAACGTTTTGTCCGACTGCTTTCATGACCTGAACCTCCTGACCTGGATGGGAACCCATTCTGCGCGTGCTGCGCGCTTCGCCGCCGACTGCACCAGCATTGATCAGACACTAAATCAACCCCGCTAAATAAGTCAATAGTGAATAGAAGCGCTACGCACATTTCATCCGCCTACGATTGACGGGCTTCGTTGACGAGCGAATTAGCCGCCATGCATTGTGCGTACAAGCGCTACGCTCCAAAGGCATGCGAATCAACTGCATCGACCACCTGCCGCGTTTTCCATTCATCTAACAAACGCTTGACTGATTTATATGAGAGATTATGCCCCCGCATCGGGCTTCCTGCCCGCATCTCGATGCGGCTTTACTTCACCGATGGAGATCGCCCCATGAATGCTCCCCTGCAAATTCCGACCAGCGGCGCGCAGCCCCAAGCTCCCTTCGCCGATCAGCTTCGTGCGGCTTTTGATGCACAGAAGCCCACGGCCCTGCGCTGGCGCACGTCGTCGGCGGAGGAACGCATCGAGCGCATCCGCAGACTCCGCGATGCGGTGCTGGCGGCAGCGCCGGCCATCCGCGCCGCGGCGGCGGCCGATTTCCGCAAGCCGGAAGTCGAAGTGGACCTGACGGAAATCTTTACCGTCGTTGCCGAAGCGAACATGGCCATGCGGAGACTCAAGCGCTGGATGAAGCCGACCCGCGTCGGGTACTCGCCGCTGATGGCCGGTACGCAGGGACGCATCGAATACCAGCCGCGCGGCCGCTGCCTGATCGTGTCGCCGTGGAATTACCCGGTGAATCTCAGCTTCTGCCCGCTGGTGCTCGCGCTCGCCGCCGGCAACACCGCCATCGTGAAGCCCTCGGAAATGACGCCGCATCTGTCGGCACAGATGCAGAAGATCATCGACGCGACATTTCCGACGGAAGAAGTCGCGCTGTTCCAAGGCGACGCAGAACTGGCGAAGGCCCTGCTCGATCTTCCCTTCGACCACATTTTCTTCACCGGGGCACCCGCCCTGGGCAAGGTAGTGATGGCGGCCGCTTCGCGCCATCTGACCAGCGTGACCCTGGAACTGGGCGGCAAGAGTCCGACGATCATCGACGCCAGCGCCGACCTCAAGGCCGCCGCGCACAACGTGTGCTGGTCCAAATTCATGAACAACGGGCAGACCTGCATCGCGCCCGATCACCTGTTCGTGCATAGCTCGGTCGCCGACGAGTTCGTGGACCTGCTGCGCGAGCGGCTGGCGGACGTCTTCGGCAAGGATGACGAAGCACGATTCCGGTCGCCCGATCTCGCGCGCATCGTCAACGCGCGCCACACGTCCCGTGTGCGGCGACTGCTGGAGGATGCGCGTCAGTCTGGCGCGACCATCGTCGCCGGTGGCGATGTACGGGAAGAGCACTGCTACGTCTCGCCGACGATTCTGGAAGGAGTGCCCGACGACGCTGCCATCCTGCGGGAAGAGATCTTCGGCCCGCTGCTGCCGGTGATCCGGTTTGGCGAGCTCGACGAGGTCATCGACCGCATCAACGGCGGCGAAAAGCCGCTCGCGCTGTACGTCTGGGGCAAGGACAGAGCACGCGTCCGCCGCATTCTGGACCGCACCTCCTCGGGCGGCGCCTGCGTCAACAACACCGTCGTGCATGCCCTGCACCCGCTGCTGCCGTTCGGCGGCGTCAACAATTCCGGTCTTGGCAGCACGCATGGCGAGTTCGGCTTCCGCGCTTTCTCCCACGCTCGGGCCATCGCCGATACCCGCATCGGGCTGGTCCAGATGTTCTATCCACCCTACACCGCCAGGGTGAAGCGCCTGATCGCGCTGACCTTGCGCTGGTTCGCGTAGCAACAAGGGTGCGGAACTCCTTCCACGCGCCCGTGTTTGGCCTCGTGCTTGAGGCCTCCTTTCTTTGCGTCATCCTCATCCTACTCAACCCTCCGGAGAATCAACTATGAGTCAGACCGTCGTCGTCGCTGGCGTGGGCATGGTGCCCTTTGCCAAACCAGGCGCTTCCGAACCGTATTACGACATGGGGGCCGAAGCGGCCCGTCGCGCACTGGCCGATGCCGGCGTCGATTACAAGCTCGTGCAACAGGCCTATGTCGGCTACGTGTACGGCGATTCCACCTGCGGACAGCGCGCGCTGTACCCGGTGGGCATGACCGGCATCCCGGTGATCAACGTCAACAACAATTGTTCGACGGGTTCGACCGCGCTGTTTCTCGCGCGTCAGGCGGTCCAGAGCGGGGCGGCGGAGTGCGTGATCGCGCTGGGCTTCGAGCAGATGAAGCCGGGTGCTCTGGGTTCCTACTTCCATGACCGCCCGAGTCCGTTCACGCCCTTCGACACCGTTTGCGACGAACTCGTCGGCCAGCCTGACGTGCCGCTCGCGATTCGCTACTTCGGTGGTGCCGGCATGGCGCACATGGAGAAGTACGGGACCAAGGCCGAAACGTTCGCGAAGATCCGCGCAAAGGCCAGCCGTCATGCCATGAACAATCCGGTCGCGCTGTTCCGCAAGGAAGTGACCGTGGAAGAAGTCATGGCCTCGCCGGTGCTGATCGGACCGATGACGCGCCTGATGGCCTGTCCGCCCACCTGTGGCGCGGCGGCGGCGATCATCTGCTCCGAGAAGTTCGCCAGGACCCACGGTCTGGATTCGCGCGTGAAGATCATCGCGCAGGCCATGACCACGGACACGCCGGAGACCTTCGAGGCGCGCAACATGATGCAACTCGTCGGCTTCGACATGGCGCGCGCCGCAGGCGATCAGGTCTATGCCGCCTCTGGCGTCGATCCCAAGGACGTCAGCGTGGTCGAACTGCACGACTGCTTCGCCACCAACGAACTGCTGACCTACGAGGCGCTGCGTCTGGCACCGGATGGCGGTGGCGAGAAGATGGTGAACGACGGCGACAACACCTACGGCGGTCGTGTCGTCACCAATCCGTCCGGCGGGCTGCTGTCCAAGGGCCATCCGCTCGGGGCAACCGGCCTTGCCCAGTGCACCGAGCTGGTCCAGCAGTTGCGCGGCACGGCCGAGGCACGCCAGGTCAAGGGCGCGCGCACGGCGCTGCAGCACAACCTGGGCCTGGGTGGCGCTTGCGTCGTGACGATGTACCAGGTCTGAACCGGAGAACGTTCGTGATCGACACCAAGCACATCGGTCGGCAGCTCGCGACCACTTTTTTCGAAGTGGAGAAGGGGCGCCTGCGCTTCTTCGCCAAGGCCACCGGCGAAACCCGGCCCGAGTACATCGACGAGGCTGCGGCCAAGGCGGCGGGCTATCGCAGCCTGCCGGTGCCGCCGACCTTCCTGATGGGCGCGGACCTGGATGCCGGAATCATGTTCACCCTGCTCGACGAGCTGAGTGTGCCCATCGGCAACATCCTGCACGGCGAACAGAGCTTCACCTATCACGCGCAGGTTTGTGCCGGCGACGTGCTGAAAGTGGAGTCGCGCATCGCCGACATCTACCACAAGAAAGGCGGCGCACTGGAATTCATCGTCAAGGACTCGGTCATCACCGACCAGAACGGCGTCAAGGTCATGGAGGCCCGCAGCGTCATCGTGGCCCGCAACCCCAAGGAGAAGTCGGCATGAGCGCCCCTGCATTCCACGAAGTAAAGGTCGGCGACGAACTGCCGGCGCTGAAGCTTCCGCGCATCACGCGCACAACGCTGGCCCTGTTCGCCGGGGCCTCGGGCGATCACAACCCGGTGCACATCGACCTGGATTTCGCCAAGGCCGCAGGCATGCCGGACGTGTTTGCCCACGGCATGCTGCCGATGGCCTACCTCGGCCGCTTCCTCACCCACTGGGTGCCGCAGACGCAACTGCGTCATTACGCCGTGCGCTTCTCGGCCATCACCCCGATCGGCGCCAAGCTCACCTGCGGCGGCAAGGTGGTGGAAAAGCTCGAACGCAACGGCGAGACGCTGGTGAAGCTGGAGATCGGCATCGTCGACGACAAGGGCGAGGTCAAGCTCTCGGGCGACGCTCTGGTCGCGCTGACGTAATCCCATTCAACCTTCGGAAACAGACTCCATGAAACTCGCAGGGAAAGTAGCACTGGTCACCGGATCGGGCCGCGGCATCGGCCGTGAAATCGCCCTCAAGCTCGCGTCGGAAGGCGCGGACGTGGTGGTCAACGACCTCGACGCGGCACCGGCGGAAGACACCGTCGCCGCCATCAAGGCCCTGGGCCGCAAGGCCATCGCCTGCCCCGGCAGCGTGACCGAGAAAGGTTTCGCCGACCGCTTCGTCAACACCGCCATCGAACAGCTCGGCGGCCTCGACATCATCGTCAACAACGCCGGGTACACCTGGGACAACGTCATCCACAAGATGAGCGACGAGCAGTGGCACGCGATCATGGACGTGCATGTCACCGCACCGTTCCAGATCCTGCGCGCCGCTTCGGAATACCTGCGCGTGCAGTCGAAGAAGGAGGCCATGGAAGGCCGCGAAGTGTTCCGCAAGGTGGTCAACATCTCATCGCTCGCGGGCACCGGCGGCAACGCCGGTCAGGCCAATTATTCTGCGGGCAAGGCGGCCATCATCGGCCTGACCAAGGCCATGTCCAAGGAATGGGGCCGCTACAAGGTCAACGTCAATTGCGTGGGCTTCGGCCTGATCAAGACGCGCCTGACCGAGGCCGCGGCGGGCACTGACGCGAGCATCGACGTCGAAGGCCGCAAGATCAAGGTCGGCGTCAACCCGGAACTGCTCAAGACCATGGAAGCCACCGTACCGCTGGGCCGCGCCGGAACGCCGGTCGAGGCCGCCGGCTCGGTGTATCTGTTCTGCATCCCGGAATCCGACTACATCAGCGGACAGGTGCTGATCTGCGGTGGCGGCTTCTCGATGTGAGCATGACTATGACCAAGCCCGAGTCGCCGTGGATGAACGAAGAGCTGTCGCTGTTCCGCGACAATGTTCGCAGGTTCATCGCCACGGAAATCACGCCGCACGAGGAACAATGGAGCACGCAGCAGCACGTGGACCGCTCGCTGTGGCTCAAGGCCGGTGCGGCCGGGCTGCTCTGCACGGACGTGGCCGAAGAATATGGCGGCGCAGGCGGAACGTTCGCGCACGAGGCGGTCATCCTGGAAGAGCAGGCCTACGCCGGAAATACGGCCTGGGCCAAGGGCGTGCATGAAATTGTCACGCACTACATCGTGGCCTGCGGCACGCCGGAGCAGAAGACCCGCTGGTTGCCCAAGCTGGTATCCGGAGAAATGGTCGGTGCGATCGCCATGACCGAGCCGGGGACCGGTTCGGATCTGCAGGCGGTACGCACGCGCGCCGAGCGTGATGGCGATCACTACGTCATCGACGGCGCCAAGACCTTCATCTCCAACGGCCATCACGCCGGTCTGCTGATCATCGTCTGCAAGACCGATCCGGCGTCTGCGGCCAAGGGCATCTCGCTGATCGTGGCCGAGCATCCCAGCACCCTGCCCGGCTTCAAGCGCGGCCGGCTGCTGCACAAGATCGGCCAGAAAGGTCAGGACACGGCGGAACTGTTCTTCGAGAACCTGCGCATCCCGGCCGAGAACCTGCTGGGCGGCCGCGAGGGTCAGGGGTTCTATCAGCTCATGAACCAGTTGCCGCGCGAACGCCTGATCATCGGCGTCGGCGCCATCGCCGCTGCCGAGGCCGCGATGAAGCACACGCTGGCCTACGTGCGCGAGCGCAAGGCTTTCGGCAAGACGCTGATGGAATTCCAGAACACTCGCTTCAAGCTGGCCGAGCGGCAGACCGAACTCACCATCGGTCGCGTCTTCATCGATCACTGCATCCAGAAATTGATGGAAGGCAAGCTCGACGCCGCGACCGCCTCGATGGCCAAGTGGTGGGGCACGCAAAAGCAATGCGAGATCGTGGACGAGTGCCTGCAGTTCTTCGGCGGCTTCGGCTACATGACCGAGTACCCCATCGCCCGCATGTACCAGGACGCGCGCGTGCAGCGCATCTACGGCGGCACCAACGAGATCATGAAGGAACTCATCGCGCGCTCTCTGGACTGACTCGCAACCGGCCCGTTCACCCGCACCCGCTCCCCTGGGGCCTTCGCGCCTCATCGCTGTGATCGAGACTTCCCTTGCCCCACGAAACCGCCGCACCACCGCAGCTTCGCGATCTCCCGCTTCGCGGCCGGGACGGTCAGCCCATGGCTGCCGAGGAAGCCGGTGATCCGCGCGATACGCCCGTGCTCCTCCTGCACGGTGGCGGTCAGACCCGTCATGCCTGGGCCGGGACGGCGCTGCGTCTGGCCGCAGCGGGTTATTACGCAGTGGCTTATGACGCCCGCGGACATGGCGACAGTGCCTGGTCGGACGCGGGTGACTACAGCCCCGACGCGCTGATCGGAGACCTTCGCGCCATTACCTCCAAACTGAACTCGCCGCCGGTGCTGGTGGGCGCGTCGATGGGCGGATTGACCTCGATGGTTGCGCTGGGCGAGGCCGAGGACGGCTTCGCCCGCGCGCTGGTGCTGGTGGACATCGCCGCTCGCCTGGAAGTCGATGGCGTGGCGCGCGTGCTGCAATTCATGCGCGCACACACCGGCGGTTTTGCCAACCTCGACGAGGCCATGGACGCGGTCGCGGGCTACAACCCGCACCGGCCGCGGGCACGCGGCACCGAGGGGCTGCGCAAGAATCTTCGCTTGCGCGACGGGCGCTGGTACTGGCACTGGGATCCTCGCTTTCTCGACCACGCCACGCGCACGCAGGCCGGCGAGGCCCTCATCCAGCAGGATCGCCGTGAGGCGGCGGCTCGGCGCATCCGCGTACCGACCTTGCTGGTTCGCGGCGGCAGCAGCGACGTGGTCAGCCCCGAGGGCGCTCGCGCGCTGCAGCAACTGATCCCGCAGGCCGAACTCGCCGACGTGGCAGAGGCCGGACACATGGTGGCGGGGGATCGCAACGATCTGTTCAGCGACGCGGTGATCGGCTTCCTGCATCGTCACGCGCCACCGCGCCGGAGTGCCTGATGTCGCCGCTGATCTATCCGGCCGCCTTCTATGTCCTGTACATCTTCGGCCTGTTCCTGACCCTGATGGTGGTGCGCGTGCGCGCGGTGAAGTCGGGCTCGGTGCCGATGGCGTACTTCGCAAGCTACTCCGGAGAATCGCCCCCCGAGTGGATGGTGGTGCTGGGCCGTCACTACGACAACCAGTTCCAGCTTCCCCTGATCTTTCTGCTGACCTGCTCGGTGATCATGCAGGCTGGCCTGCACGACGGGCTGACCCTGGCACTGGCTTGGCTATTCGTCGCGTCCCGACTAGTGCATACCTGGGTACATCTGCGCGGCAACGTCGTCGTCAGACGGCTTCAGGCCTACGCGCTGGGCTGGCTGGCCATCGTTGGCCTCTGGGTTCGTCTGCTGCTGGCGGCATAGGCTGCCAGCAGCGCGTCGCGGCATATACAGCCCGCAGGCGACCGGGACTGCATTGCTTTCCTTTCTCTTCTGACACCTTTTCATCTGACATCTGAGGAGCATCACTGTGGATCTTGATTTTTCACCAGAGGACCAGGCCTTCCGCGCCGAAATCCGCGCGTGGATGGAGGCCAACGTGCCGCCCCAGGCCGGGCCATCCATCGGCCTGCCCAGTCACCTGGAAACCCAGTCGGCCTGGGAGCGCAAGCTCGGCAAGAAGGGCTGGCTGGCCTACAACTGGCCCACCCAGTACGGCGGGCCCGGCTGGACGGCGACGCAGCGCTACATCTTCGACACCGAGCGTGCAGCAGCAGGGGCGCCGGTGGGCAGTCCCTTCGGCCTGGCCATGCTCGGCCCGGTGCTGATGACCTACGGCACGGCGGAGCAGAAGGCGCGCTATTTGCCGCAGATTGCGGCCGGCGACGTGTTCTGGTGCCAGGGCTATTCCGAGCCAGGTTCAGGTTCCGACCTCGCCAGCCTCAAGACGCAGGCGGTACGTGACGGCGATCACTACGTGGTCAGTGGTCAGAAGATCTGGACCACGCAGGCGCACTGGGCGAGCTACATGTTCTGCCTGTGCCGGACCAACACCGAGGTGCCCAAGCAGCAAGGCATTTCGTTCCTGCTGATCGACATGAAAACGCCGGGCATCGAAATCCGCCCGATCATGACCATCGACGGCCATCACCATCTCAACGAGATCTTCCTGACCGATGTTCGCGTGCCGGCGGAAAATCTGGTCGGAAAGGAGGGAGAAGGCTGGACGCTCGCCAAATTCCTGCTCACTCACGAACGCACGGCCATCGCCGGTGTGGCCGACAGTCTCTACCAGGTGAAGGAGCTGCGCCGCGCGGTCGAAAGCGACCCCGCCTTGGCCGGCGACCCCGTGGTGGGGCGTCGCCTCGCGGCGCTTGAAGTGGATCTCATGGCACTGGAATACACCAACCTTCGCACCCTGGACCGTGTCGCCAGGGGGCAGTCACCGGGTGCGGAATCCTCCGGCCTCAAGATCAAGGGTGCCGAGATGCAGCAGGCGATTTCCGAGGCGCAGGTCGAACTCGGTGGCCTCACCGCGCTGCCCTGGATGAGCGACAAGGGCAGCGGCCATCACGTCTTCCGCGCCGCGACCCAGCGCTACAACTTCCTGCGCGCCAGCAGCATCTACGGCGGCACCAACGAAATCCAGAAGAACGTCCTGGCCAAGCTGCTGCTGGGCATGGGCTGAACACTCGAAAAATACACATCACCATGGACTTTTCCTACTCGTCCGAACAGCAACTGCTGAAGGACAGCGCCAACAGGTTTGCCCTCAAGGGCTACGGTTTCGAACGCTACAAGGCCACGCTGCAACTCCCCCGCCAGCTCGATCCGGCCGCATGGGCACAGATGTCCGA